>Ga0056132_1000016_pt1 | contig 35825 bp, 34 predicted proteins | sample WorMetLIZISLAND2_3_FD_71119 | JGI IMG/M metagenome (GOLD analysis project Ga0056132, IMG submission 71119) | Marine gutless worms symbiont microbial communities from Max Planck institute for Marine Microbiology, Germany - Olavius clavatus LIZARD... ...
AGATTATAACTGTTGGGATTAATTTTATCCGCATCAAAAGGATTGATCACAATGTCGCCGCCAATGCGGGCGGCGATCTCTTTACCTGAAAGAATCATATTTTCGGTCCTGTTTTGTTACATCAACGTTCCGCTAAAGCCGGTGTGAATCCCGTCAGTTGAAAAAATATGTTAATCCATGGATAATTTTTCAAACAGCGCCTTGAGCCCTGGTTTGTTGGTAAAAATCTCCTCACGGGTCAAACCGTCCAGTTCGTGGGGGAAGACGAGCCATTGGTCGGATTCGTGCACATAGTAGTCGGGCACAATGTCGGTGACATTACTGCCGGGCTTATACCATGGGGCTGCAATACGGATATCTTTGGGCATGTTCCGGCGCATGCGCTTTTTTAAAGCGGCCAAGATGGCCTGAATGCTGCGGCAACTGTCAAACACATCATCCACAATGAGCATCTGGTCATCCCGGTTGGCCTTGCGGATGACGTAGCTTAAACCGTGAACACGAACCACCTTGTCTTGCTGATTGATCCCGAGGTACGAGGAGGTTCGGATCGCAATATGATCGGTGCGCACCCCCAAGTGATCCAACATCTCCTGAACGGCGATGCCCACGGGTGATCCACCCCGCCACACCCCGATAATAAAACTGGGGTAAAAGCCACTTTGGTAGATCCTGAGTCCCAATTCAAACGAATCATTGAGCAATCCTTGGGCGGAGAGGTACTTTTTGGCAACCATCATTGGCCTCGTGAAACCGGTTAACATCACGCCTTTCCTTTACGCCAATCCGGCCAATTTGTCTATCATCCAATACCGTTCGTTGGGTCAAAGCGGTTGCCAACAAAGCACTCATAGCGTATAAATCGGAAAAAACAACGACCCATAAGGAGGAGTAAAAATGAAAAGTGATGAAATCAAAAAAGGCCCTCAACGCATGGCTCAACGCAGCCTGATGCGCTGTTTGGGTCTTTCCGATGACGATTTTGACAAGCCGTTCATCGGCGTGGTCAACGGGTTTAACGAAATCATTCCCGGCCATATCCACTTGAACGAACTGACCCGCGAGGTGAAACAAGGTATCACTGAAGCCGGTGGCAGGCCCTTTGAGTTCCCCATGATCGGCGTCTGTGACGGTATTGTCATGGGGCATATCGGCATGCGTTACTCGCTGCCCAGCCGGGAACTGATTGTGGACAGCATCGAGTTGGTGGCACGGGCCTACCATTTTGACGGTCTCGTCATGTTGCCCAACTGTGATAAAATTGGTCCAGCCTGCCTCATGGCCGCAGCCCGACTTGATATCCCCGCGGTAATCATCAGCGGCGGAGCGATGCTACCCGGGCGGCATGGCGGCCGATCACTAACGCTGGCATCGGCCTTTGAAGCGGCGGGCAATTTGGCCCAGGGTAGTATTGATAAGGACCATGCGTTGTCCATTGAAAAAGCGGCCTGCCCGACACCCGGTTCCTGCGCGGGTCTTTTTACTGCCAATTCCATGAATTGTATAATCGAGGCTCTGGGCATGGGTCTGCCTTTTAACGGAACCATCCCGGCCACCTATGCGGACCGGTTACTGCTGGCTAAAGATGCGGGCAAAGCCGTTTTAGGCTTGGTGGAAAAGGATATCCGACCTTCCATGGTGATGACCCGGAAAGCTTTTGAGAATGCCATTGCCGTGGATATGGCCATCGGCGGCTCCACCAACACGCTCCTCCATTTAATGGCGGCGGCCAACGAAGCGGGCGTAGCCGTAACCCTGGATGATTTTGATCGTATCAGCCGCCAAACGCCCAATCTATGCCATATTTCACCATCGGGGGACCGTCATGTTGTTGATCTTCACGAAGCGGGCGGCATTCCCGCGGTCATGACCGCCTTGGCGGAAAAAGGACTGGTGGATCTCTCCTGTCGGAGTGCTGCGGGCAAAAGTATGGCCGAGGCGCTGGAAGGTGCCCGAAACAGCAACCCAACGGTTATTCGCCCCATAGATAACCCTTACGCACCCGAAGGCGGCTTGCGGATTTTACACGGTAACCTGGCCCCCGATGGTGCTGTGGTCAAAGTATCGGCTCTGCCCGATGACTGGAAAGGTCACACCGGCCCGGCCCGGGTTTTTGAGTCCGAAGAGGCGGCGGCCGAGTTTGTTTTCAACAACCAGGTAAAAGAGGGCCAAGTGCTCGTCATCCGCAACGAAGGCCCGGTGGGCGGACCCGGCATGCGTGAAATGCTCACACTAACTGCCGCCCTGGCCGGAATGGGCCTTTCCGAAAAGGTGCTGCTCATCACCGATGGCCGTTTTTCCGGCGCGTCTCACGGCGCGGCGGTGGGGCATATTGCCCCGGAAGCGGCGGCAGACGGCCCCATTGCGGCGGTGGCCGACGGGGACACGATTGTTTTGGATCTTGAAAAACGGACTCTTACGCTGGATTTACCGGAAGCGGAAATTGAAAAACGGGTTGCCGCCTATCGTTTGCCTGAGCGTGAGATCCCCTTTGGTTACTTAGAACGTTACGCTGAAAGGGTGGGTCAGGCAGACCGGGGCGCGGTGTGGAAAAAGACCCCCAGGTGCATTATTTAAAAGGTAATCTCACGTGAAAAAGGAGTGATCATGAAAGCGAAAGTTCAAGCAGCGATTAATAAAGTACGGCCCATGCTGCAGGCCGACGGCGGCGATGTGGAACTGGTGGATGTGGATGATAACGGCGTGGTGAAGGTAAAGCTGACCGGCGCCTGCGCCGGTTGCCCCATGTCTCAGATGACCCTGAAAAACGGGATTGAACGAATTCTAAAAGAACAGGTGCCTGAAGTAACCACGGTTGAATCCGTTTAAAGGCTGTTTTTACAGGCGTATCAAAACTTAAAAGCCGAACCTGATTCCATGGCCCTCAAAATCATTACCGCAGAGCATAATATCGGCGACACAGACACGCCCATTGAACTTGACACTATCAGTATCCGCGGAGCCCGTGAACATAATTTGAAAAATGTCCATCTCGATATTCCTAAAAAGAAACTGATCGTTTTCACGGGGGTATCCGGCTCCGGCAAATCGAGTCTGGCTTTTGACACCATTTTCGCCGAAGGACAAAGACGGTACGTCCAATCGCTATCCGCCTACGCCCGCCAATTTATCGGCCAGATGGATAAACCTCGCTACGATACAATTCGTGGGTTATGTCCGGCAATTGCCATTGATCAAAAAGCCGCCGGGGCGAATCCCCGCTCCACCGTCGGCACCATCACCGAAATACACGACTATCTGCGGGTACTTTACGCTCGTATCGGTGACCAATATTGCATCCAATGCGGCAACAAAGTGGGCCGAGGCAATGCCCAAAGCATGGTTGAGCAGATTTCCACGTTGCCCCCAAAATCTAAAATTCTGATTTTGGCGCCGGTTATCGAGAACCGTAAGGGAGAGCACAAAGAGGTTTTACAAAGTCTGATCAGATCCGGGTTTGCCCGCGTCCGGGCTGACGGTGTGGTGCAGCCCATTGAAGAGGTTCAAGCCTTGGCTCGTCATCAAAAACATACCCTCGAGGTGGTGATTGACCGCTTGGTCACCTCCAATAATGCCGCCTTTAAAAAACGGTTGACCGATTCCGTGGAGATGGCTCTCAAATGGGGTGGCGGCCGCCTGATTGTCCATGTTTTGGGGCGTGAAGATTTAAAGATGAGTGAAGCAAGGGCTTGCTGTGGGATCGCCTATCCGGAACTGACACCACAGCTTTTTTCATTCAATTCGCCCCAGGGGATGTGTCCAGAGTGTAACGGTCTGGGGACGCAGCTGCGTATGGATGAAGACAAGTTAATCCCGGACAAAAACCGCTCCATTGCCGATGGGGCTATTATTCCCTGGCGCAGTTATTTGGATAGCGGCAAGGGGTTAAAAAATTCCTGGGGTGGACGCCAGATCAACGCCCTGCGCCGCCACTGGAAGATTGACTTTCATAAACCGTGGCACCGTCTTTCCAAAACGATCCGGGATTTGATTCTCTATGGTTCCAAAGGCCGTCAGATGACTGTCGCATGGAATTCGGCCAAGATAAACGGGCACTTTAAAACCTCATGGGAGGGTATTATCCCCACCATGATGCGCCGTTACCGCCAGACCCGCAGCGAAGGCCAAAAAAAGTATTATGGCAAGTTTATGTCCTCTAAGCCATGTCCGGCCTGTAACGGGCAGCGCTTGAAATCGGCGGCCCGTCATGTGCGCATCGCCGATCGCGCTATCGTGGAGCTCACCGCGGCCACCATTACCGAAGCTCAACAATTTTTAGGCCATCTCGCTCTGACCGGGAACCGAAAAGTCATTGCTGAAGAGCTGTTAAAAGAGATTCACAGCCGGTTGGGTTTTCTCCTCAATGTCGGGCTCGATTACCTTTCCCTGGACCGCAAGGGGCCGTCACTTTCCGGAGGGGAATCCCAACGCATCCGCCTGGCTTCCCAGGTCGGTTCCGAACTCACCGGTGTACTCTATATTTTAGACGAACCGTCCATCGGGCTTCATCAAAGGGACAATCTCAAACTCCTCTCAACCTTGAAACGATTGCGGGATATCGGCAACACCCTGATTGTCATCGAGCATGACCAGGAGACCATGCAGAGTTCCGACTGGATCGTTGATATCGGCCCTGGAGCCGGACTGCTGGGTGGTCAAGTCGTGGCGCAAGGGCCGTTTAAAGAGATTTGTAAAAATCCGGTCTCTGTCACCGGACGTTTTTTAAGCGGCAGGGAGACCATTTCCATACCTGAAAGACGGCGTACTCCGAAACGCTTCGGTACCAGCTATTTGACCATCAAGAAGGCGACGGCCAACAATCTGAAAAATATTACCGCTAAGATCCCCCTGGGATTGATGGTGACGGTGACCGGTGTTTCCGGCGCAGGTAAATCAACCCTGATCAATCAGATACTCTACCCGGCGTTGGCCAATAATTTGCACAATGCGACGCTGGAAACAGGTTCGTATGGCGGTTTGGAAGGCATAGATGCCATCGGCAAGGTGATCAATATCGATCAACAGGCCATCGGCCGTACACCCCGCAGCAACCCCGCCACCTATACAAAAGTTTTTGATCCGATCCGTGATTTTTTTGCCCAGCTGCCTGAATCACGTATACGGGGGTATAAAAAAGGACGCTTTTCCTTTAATGTTAAGGGCGGCCGCTGCGACCGTTGTAACGGCGACGGTTTTATCCGTGTGGAGATGCACTTTTTAGCAGATGTTTATGTTCCCTGCCGGCAGTGCCGGGGCCGCCGCTTCAATGAGGCGACCCTTCAGGTAAACTATAAGGGCCACTCCATCGCCGATGTATTAGATCTCTCAGTGCGCCAAGCCCGCGAGCTTTTTAGTGCCCAGCCCCGAATCTGCCGTATTTTGGACACCCTGATGGATGTCGGGTTGGGCTACATCAAGCTGGGTCAATCGGCCACCACCCTCTCCGGCGGTGAAGCCCAACGCATTAAACTCTCCCGGGAATTGGCCAAAAAAGATACCGGCAGCACCCTTTATATTCTGGATGAGCCCTCCACGGGGCTGCACTTTCAAGATATCCGCATGCTGCTCGATGTACTGCACCGCTTGGTGGATGGCGGAAACACCGTGGTGATCATTGAACATAACCTCGATATTATTAAGACCGCCGATTGGATTATCGACCTTGGCCCCGAAGGCGGCCACCAGGGTGGTCGAATTGTGGCCCAGGGGTCGCCGGAAAAGGTGGCCCGGTCCTCAAAATCATACACTGGATACTATTTAAAACCGATTTTAGCGGCATCGTAAGATACCCACCTACAGTTTTCTGGAATTATGCCCTTGATGACAAATTACCCGCGCGTTTGACATTCATGTGAAAATTGCTATAAATCGTGTTTGGAGAATAACGCTCCATATATTTCGCCGTGCCCATAATCGCACAACCCAACGATTCATCACAAGGAGCCGCTATGTTTAAACAAAGCCGTAATACTGATGACCGCAGCAAAAAGAAACCCGTTGAAACCCCTGCGGCAAAAGAACACCCGATTAAAAACAGAACAACAGTGAATGCCAGCCCGGCCATGGGCAGCTCGAAAACCGTCATCGGCACCAATGTGGTTATTGATGGAAATGTGCAGGGATCCGAGAACCTCGTGGTGGATGGCGTGATCAAAGGCAACATCAATGCACCGGACCATCATGTGGCCATCGGCCCCAAAGGCCGTATTGAAGGGGAAATTGAAGTCAACGATGCGGTGATTGGCGGGTTGGTGCAAGGCAAAGTCAAAGCTGCCGGACGGGTGGAAGTGACCCAACACGCCGATTTTTACGGCGAAATTAAGTGCAAAAGCATCACGGTCCAGGGCGGTGCCTATTTTAAAGGTATTATTGAGCTGCAACGGGAACCTCATCGCGAGAAAAAAGAAAAGGCAGGCAAGATTACGCCGGTCAAAGAGACGGCCGCCAAAGTTGCACCTTTGGCATCTGCTGAAGCGGCAAAGAAAAAATAGCGGTTTCCCCAATCGGCGTCCCAACCCACTGATACCCTGAGCTTAAAACCGGAGCAGACGAGTTCGGCCAGTTGCCGGACGCCTCCAACAACAACGGGCCGATAAAATTCTGGATGTGGGGCTGGCTTACCAGGAAAACATCAATTTTTCCCCAGCCGAGCTAAGCAGTTATACGTTCGTGATCTGTTTATCCGGCTTCACCAATATCAAATTGTTGCCAACATCCTTCTCAGCTCGATTTGAATTTATTCCCAAAAAGGCGTATTATGAATCATACGCTATGGAGAAAGACACAAGGCTCCCAAACAGGCAAGGAGGTGTTTATGGCCAACCTGAAAGTACTGATTCCTTACAATTTCACCAAAGGTGACGAGAGCGCACTCGATTTTGTTTTGATGAGGTACGGGCAGGAGGATAGCGTGTCCATTACGTTGATGCATGTCCATGTCCCCCTGCCGAAAGTTGAAGTGAGTGATAAAACGGTGATGGCCCGGTTAATGGAGAACATGGCCTACCTGAGGCAAAAGATAAACGATGCGGAAACGGCATTAGCCGCTGCGAAAAAAAAGCTGGTGACGGGCGGGTTTCATGAGGATCATGTTGATGTTGTTTTTAAGCAGCAAGTGAAAGATATTGCCTCGGATATCATTGATCTGGTTCGACAAAAACAGTTTACGACGGTGATTTTGAACCGCCGGCCCAACCAGATTACCCGCTTTTTTACGCCGAGCATCGCCAAAAAAGTGGCCCGGGTATTAAGCGATATTGATATTATTACCGTTGTTTGACTTGCAGATCGTCAAAAGGGAGAAAATTTATGAATGCATCTGATAAAATCAATCTGGAAGTCTATAAGCTTTTTGTAAGGGTCGTTTCCAAGGCAGAGACCATTGAAGCCATGGGGGATCAGTTGAGCCAACTGATGGTGGGTGCTTTGGGAGTGAAAGGTGCGGCGCTCTATATTTTGGATCCGGAAAAGGAGCGTTTAACGCTGCTGGCCAGTGCGGGGCTGAGCAATGACTATACCCAAAAGGGACCGTTGCTGGTAGATCCCAACGTTCGTTTGAGGGCCAATCGTGAGCCGGTAATCGTTAGTGATGTTCAAAAGAGCCCGCAGTTGCAATATCCCGAAGCGGCCAAGGCCGAAGGGGTGCAAGCGATGGTCTCGTGCCCGGTGACCATGCGCGGCAAAATCATCGGAGCGTTGCGGCTCTACCATTTTGAGCGGTGGGAGGTCAGTAGCGGCGACCTCGATTTTTTGGACATGCTGACCCGCCAAATCGGCATGGCATTGATGTATTTTCGCATTGTACGGGCGGTTACGGAAATCAAAGAGACCGTTGATGACATTCATCCGGTCTGGTTGTAATCTGCGGTTTGATACGAATTAATGAGTGCATCCACACAGGTGTAAAAACATGGGGAAGCCCACCCAAGAACGATTGGCGAATTTTAGAGAGAATATGGGGACGATGGGCGTTGAGGCCTTTTTAGTTTCCATCGAAGAGAATCGTCATTATTTAAGCGGTTTTACCGGAGGGGACGGTCAGTTTGACGAAACCGCCGGAATACTCATTATCACGGCCGATAAAGCGTATTTGGTGACCGATGGCCGCTACGTCACCCAAGCCAAAAACGAGACTCATGGGTTTGAGGTGGTGCGCTACACCAAGAGTGTTTTTGAAACGATCGTTGCCATTTTAAAGGATCAACCGGTTCAACATCTGGCCTTTGAAGAGGAACGTTTATCAGTTGGGCAGCATCAACAGCTTTTGGAATCGGTAAAAAAGGCGGATTCCCGGATAACGGTGATGGCTTCGAAAAGCGTGGCCACCCAATTAAGGGCGTGCAAAGATAACAGCGAGTTGTCTCAAACCCGCCGCGCCATCGCGGTTGCGGAAATGGCCTTTGAAGCCATTTTAACCGAGATTCAACCGGGCATGACGGAAAAAGCAGTGGCCTGGCGCATGGAGCAGTTGATGCGGGAGGCGGGGGCGGACGGTTTGTCATTTCCCGTGATCGTGGCCGCCGGGCCCGACAGTGCCCTCCCTCATGCGATTCCTTCGGATCGCCCGGTTAAAGAGGGTGAACCGCTTCTCTTGGATTGGGGTGCCCGTAAAACGGGCTACTGTTCCGACACCTCCAGAACGATCATATTAGGGATGGCAAATCAGCAGTTTGAGGATATCTATACCACGGTTCGAGAGGCCCAGACGATGGCCCAGGCCGCGATGAAACCGGGTGTTGCCTGTAGAAAGGTGGACCGGATTGCAAGGGATTATATCGCATCCAAAGGGTATGGCGACTATTTTAATCACGGGTTGGGTCATGGTACCGGTTTGGCTATCCATGAGGCGCCGCGTCTAAGCCCCATCAGCGATGCGGTTTTGGCGCCGGGGATGATCTGTACCGTAGAGCCGGGAATTTATCTGCCCGATTGGGGCGGGGTGCGTTTGGAAAATCAGGTGGTGGTGACCGAAAACGGTATTGAACAGCTCACCCGGTTGGGTTTAGACAATTATGTTGTCCGTGTGTAAAGCGGGCCCAAAGTAGCGCCATGGCAACTGATCCCCAAACCCTGCAAGGTGATGCCGACATCGACCGCTACTTTAGCTATCTATTAACCGAAAAGGGGCTTTCCGTGAACACACTGGAAGCCTATGGCCGTGATCTGGGTGATTTTCATCGATTTGCCATCGCCCAGGGCCATGGAGATATGCGCACCGTTGACACCGCGGTCGTTTTGGATTACCTGCGTCAATTGAGAAAAGAGGGTCTTTCACCTCGATCCCGGGGGCGTCATTTGGTCACTTTGCGTGGATTTTTCCGCTACTTACGTCAATTTTCGCTGATTTCCGAAGATCCGGTCCGTAATATCGAGCTGCCCAAGACGACCTTAAAGCTTCCTGATGTGCTCAACCCTGATGAGGTGCAACGCTTATTAGAGGCGCCGGACAATACCTCACCGCGCGGACTACGGGATGGGGCCATGCTGGAGTTGACCTATGCGTCGGGCTTGCGTGTCTCCGAATTGGTCAATGTCAGGGTACGGGAGGTCAATCTGGAGGCCGGCTTTGTGAGGGTTTTTGGCAAAGGCGCCAAGGAGCGGGTAGTGCCTATCGGCCGGTTTGCATTGGATCGCATTACACGCTATCTGGATGCCGGCAGGCCGTTGCTCTTAAAAGGGGTGGCCAGCGAGATGCTTTTTGCAGGAAGGGCAGGCAAGGCGTTATCGCGCCAATCCTTCTGGATGATCATTAAAAAATATGCCAAGCAAGCTGGAATTACAAAGAATGTTACGCCTCATAGTTTGCGCCACAGTTTTGCCAGCCACCTGCTGGAAGGCGGTGCAGGCCTGCGAGCGGTGCAGATGATGTTGGGGCATTCCGATATCACCACCACCCAGATTTACACCCACGTGGCGCAGGAACACCTGGTGAAGGTGCATCAGCAGTACCATCCCCGTGGATAAGGCGATAACGATGTAACAGGACTGTCACGGCTGGAAAGTAGGTTTAAAAGGGGTCCGTCAAACGTAATGGATATCACGAAAATGTATCCGGAAAAGGTCTTACCCGCCGCCGAAGCAGTGCGCGAAATCAAAAGGGGGAGCCGTGTTTTTCTGGGAACCGGTTGCGGCGAACCGCAGCATCTAATTCACGCGATGGTGGCTGATGAAGGGTTGCAGGATATTCTGGTTTACCAGATGCTCTCCTATGCCTTGGCCCGCTATATGGAGGACCCCAAATTTTTACGGCGCTTTTCGTTAAAGCTCTTTTTTATCAGCAGCGTCATGCGGCGGGCGGCGTTTGATGGTAAAATCGACTACCTGCCCAGCTACCTTTCTCAAATCCCCAAGCTGTTTAAGAGCGGTCAGATCGGGCTCGATGTGGCCTTGATTCAGGTCAGTCCTCCTGATCGGTTTGGCTATTGCAGTCTTGGTGTGTCAGTGGATATTACCCGGCCAGCTCTAGAGAGCGCCGGTTTGGTCATCGCCCAGATCAATCGGCAGATGCCGCGGACATGGGGCAACAGCTTTGTTCATATAGACCAGGTTGACCGATTTGTGGTGCATGATGAGCCGCTGGTGGTGATGGATTCCCAGCGCAAACCCAAAGAGGTGGAACGGCGCATCGGCTTTTATCTGTCCCAGCTGGTGGAGGATGGCGCAACCCTGCAGGTGGGCTTCGGCCGGCTGCCCGACGCATTGCTGACCTACCTGGCCAATAAAAAAGATTTGGGCATTCATACCCAAGTGATTACCGATGGATTTTTGCCGCTTTTTAAAAGCGGTGCCGTTACCAACGAGCGCAAGGCCCTTCTTCCCGGGCGGACGGTGGCATCTTTATGTATGGGGTCAAAAAAGATTTATAACTTTCTGAATAACAATCCGATGTTTTACTTTCGGTCTTCGGAATTTGTGAACGACCCCAATGTAATCGCCCGCAATAATAATCTGGTTTCCATCAGTTCAGCCTTGGAAGTGGATCTCACCGGCCAGGTTTGCACCGACTCTTTGGGGCACCTTTTTTACAGCGGGATCGGCGATCAGGTCGATTTCATCAGGGGCAGCGCCATGTCGCCGGGCGGTTTTTCAATCATTGTCATGCCCTCCACAGCCGAAAAGGGGCAAAAATCACGGATTGTGCCGCAGCTCAGTCAAGGCGCCGGCGTTGCTTCAACCAGGGGGGATGTCAATTTTATCGTGACGGAATACGGTATCGCCGAATTGCAAGGGAAAAGCATCTATCAACGGGTGATGGAGCTGGCGCAGATCGCTCATCCCAAATTTCGCGAAGAGTTGATTCAAAAAGCCAAAGGGCGGCACTATATTTTTGCCGATCAGTTGCCACCGTCGGAAGAGGATTTGATTTTTGTGGAAGGGTATAAATCCGACCTGATGTTAAAAGACGGTCGTGTGTTGGAGTTCAGACCGCTTTTTCCCTCCGATGAAATCGCCTACCGGAACTTCTTTTATTCACTTGAAGCCAAGTCTATTTACTACCGCTATTTCTATAATATGAGCTTGTTTTCTCATGAGGTGCTTCAGGAACAATGGGCCAGCATTGATTACCGTAAAAATATCTCTTTAATTGGATTGGTCCAGAGCGGCGGGCGTAAAGAGGTGATGGCCCTGGGAACTTATGCCCAGGAAGATCAGACAACCGCAGAAGTGGCCTTTTTGGTACGGGAAGATTTTCACAGCCACGGGGTTGCCACCCACATGCTGATAGAATTGCAGCGAATCGCCGTGGAAAACGGCTACACCCGTTTTTCGGCCTCGGTGCTCGCGGACAACGCCGGCATGTTGCATGTCTTTAAGAAACAGTTTCCCCACGCAAAATTTATGCATTCCGGCGGTGAAATTCGGGTTGAGATGCCATTTGTGGCACCTGCTAAAGTCAGCGCTGATGAATAAACCCCAGGCCAACCCCAACATAAAATTACGGTAGAGATCCATCCCGTTCACCCGCCGTTTTTACAGGCAACCCGACACCTGGTTGTTATAAAAACCAAGATCAATCGACTATAGACTTAAAGCAATCGGCCTGTTATAAAAGTAGATTGGTTTAAAGTAGCTGGAAATGCCTACGACTTGCATGGCGCGCCTGGCAGGATTCGAACCTGCGGCCTACGGATTAGAAGTCCGTTGCTCTATCCATCTGAGCTACAGGCGCAATGAGTAACATGATGAAACACTAAAATGCCCACCTCGATAAACTGGGTGAGCAGTATGAAGGTTCAAGAGCCACATCGTTAGGTGTAAGCCTTCATTGAAGGCTGCTTAGCACAACTTGAACGGAGAGTCTATCAAAAAGGGGCGTGCCGCATATGCCTTTTTGATGGATCCCCCAAAATGGTGTCTTTTATCCCGGTTCGATAATATAGACAATTGGAACCCGCATGACTCCCAAAAGAGATGCAACCAAAACCAAAGTTGCTACACCTAAGAAAAAGACTGGGCTGAAGCGTTCCACGGCCTCCAAAAAGGCCTTGACCCAAGTTGCATCCATAAAGACGGTCAATAGTCCCAACAGTAAAATGGCGTCTTCCAAAAAAGTACTAAAAGAGGCCGCAACCCCGAAACAGGCGGTAAAAAAGAGACCTGTGGAGGGCTCTCCTCGAAAAAGAGTGGCAAAGAGAACGAAAACAGCGGCTACCCCCAAAAAGCCTGCTGCAAAGAAGGTCAATGCGTCAACATCCAAGGCAAAGGCCGCGGTGAAAAAAACAAAAACAGCGGTTCCTAAACCAAAAAGTATTATAAAGAAAGCCAAAACAGCAGCGGTTAAGAAAAAAGCCAAGGCAAAGAAACCCAAGGCGGCAACCTCAAAAACGAAGCGAGCCACGCCAAAAACCAAAGCGGCGGCGAAAAAAGGTAAGGGTACAGTTGCGGCGGTGGTTAGATACGACCCGTTGCAGCGCTATCTGAATGAAATCAGCCGTTATGATTTGATCACCCGGGAACGGGAGGTGGAGCTGGGAATTCTGATCCAAGAAGAGGGCGATACCGAAGCGGCGTATGAGTTGGTGACCTCTAATTTGCGCCTGGTGGTCAAGATCGCATTGGAGTTTCAGCGGATCTGGATGCAAAACCTGCTTGATCTGATTCAAGAGGGCAATATGGGGTTGATGCAGGCGGTAAAAAAATTTGACCCTTACAAAAACGTCAAGTTTTCGTACTATGCCTCCTTCTGGATCAAGGCCTACATTCTAAAGTTTATTATGGACAACTGGCGCCTGGTGAAGATAGGAACCACCCAAGGACAGCGTAAGCTTTTCTTTAAACTGAAAAAGGAGAAACGCCGCTTGGTCGAACAGGGATTTGATCCCAAACCCAAACTGCTTTCCAAGCGGTTGGGTGTTTCCGAAAAAGAGGTTGTGGATATGGATCAGCGCCTCAGCAGCTGGGATGTCTCTTTAAACGCGCCCCTTAAGGATGATTCCGATACGACCCGGGCCGATCTGTTGAGTTTGGATGATGAAACAGCCGAAGACACCATGGCAAAAAAAGAGATGGACGTCCTGTTGCATCAAAAGATCGGGGAATTCCGCAAACAGATGTCCGAGAGGGAGCTGGATATTTTTGACCGCCGGATTTTTTCCGATACCCCTGAAACGCTGCAAGAGATCGGTGACCGCTACGCCATTTCACGGGAACGGGTGCGTCAAGTGGAAAAAAATATCATCAAAAAATTGCGCCTTTTCTTCCAAAAGGAGATCCCGGATTTTGATGTTTACGCATTGGCCCAAGGGGTGGAGAGCGAATAGGTACGGGGCTTGATGCGGGAAATCATATGTCTGCGGCAGGGATAAGGTAAATGAATCCAGATAATTATCCAAATATCATCCGAAACATGGGTCGGATGGGATTGACTTTACTACTCTTTTTGGCTTTTAGCTGCCAAGCGCCGTATAAAAGACCGCCGGCAACGTTAAAGCCGGTACCGGCGACCCTAAAAAAAACATCCCGGCCGGTAACTCCCGAAGCCCCGCCGGAAAACCCGTACTACTATTATCTAGAGGCTCAGTTGGCCCAAAGCCGGGAGGATTTCGAACAAACCGCAACCTATTTGACAAAAGCGGCTGCATTGGACCCCTCATCGCTGTTTTTAAAAGAGGAGCTGGTCCAGTTTTTACTACGCCAAAAAAAGTATGATGCCGCGTTAAAAGTTGTTGAAGAGGCACTGGCCCTAAATCCGGATGCGGTATCCCTTCTGCTGCTAAAGGGCAGAATGACCCATGAGATGGATAAGCCTGAAGCAGCCATCCCGATCTTCAAGCGGATTTTGACCCTTGATCCGAAAAGGGAAGAGGCCTATCTGCTGCTGGGCAATACCCAACGTGAACTGGGCCAAATAAAAGAGGCGCTCAAGACGTACCAACAGATGACCCGGGCTTTCCCCAAATCAATCTCGGGCTTTTTTTACCAAGGGCACCTTTACGCCGACCAAAAGAATTACCGCCAGGCCGAGAAAGCTCTTTTAAAGGTGCTTGAGTTAAACCCAAACTTGGATGCCGTTGCGGTGGATCTAGCGAAACTTTACCAGGCCCAAAAGAAGATGCACAAGGCGGAAAAACAGTATTTACGCGTGATCCAAAAGAATCCCGGACAAGTGGTTGCACACCTCCGGTTGGCCCTTTTTTACCACCAAACCAACCAGCCCCAAAAGGCCCAATCACTTTTTGATAAACTTGCTACGGTTGCCGGAGGTGAATTACGGCTGATCACGGCCATTTCCGAAGAGTATCTGGAGCCGGGCCACGTGGATGAAACGGTGATTGTGGTCAACAAGCTGCTTGCAAATAAAAAGAACAGTAGCGGACTCCACTATTTGGCCGGTTTGGCCAATACCGAGAAAGGGGCGCATCAACAAGCCATTGAGCACTTCAAAAAGGTGGCGGCAAAACATGCTTTCTTTGTCACTGCCACAATCCGGACCGGATTGCTGCTCCATGAAAAGGGTCGGACCACCGAGGCCGTTTCCCATTTGGAAAAGGCGATCACCCAAAAACCGGATGCACCGCAACTTTACAGCTATCTAGGCTATTACTATGAACAGAACGAAGCCTATGATAAGGCCGTCGGAGCTTTGGAAAAGGGGTTGAAGGTGGACCCCAAGGATACTGATCTTCTCTACCGGTTGGGGATCGTTCAGGATAAAATGGGGGCCTGGGAAGCCGGGGTGACCACCATACAAAAGATTTTGGTCTTTGATCCCGAAAACAGCAACGCCCTTAACTTTATCGGTTATACTTACGCAGATAAGGGTATCCGCCTTGATGAGGCCGAAGCACTGATCAAACGGGCGCTCACGCAAAAACCCGATGACGGTTATATCTTGGACAGTCTTGGGTGGGTCTATTTTAAAAAGCGGGATTATGCCAAAGCCCTGGAGTACTTGCTTTTAGCGGTTCAGCAAATTCCCGACGATCCTACTATTTTAGAACATATCGGTGATGTCCACCACCAGATGAAAGAGCCCCAACAGGCCTTGGAATATTATCGCCGGGCCATGGAACATAAGCCTTTGGATCCTGCTGCGGTTCAGCAGAAAATCGATGCCTTGCAGTAAACCCATCTTCCCTAAAAAGGTATTTGCAGCATTTTTTGGGGTGATTTTTTTCATGGGCGGATGTGCCGTCAACGCACCATCTCCGCCCCCGAAACCATCCCCGGAGGCCGCCCGTTTTTTACGCCAATTGGCCCGTGTTTCCCAACATCACTCGGCGGTCAAAGGCATCGGCCGTTTTAAGGTCCGGACTATGAAAAAGATCCTGTCGGGCCGAATGGCATGGGTAGCGCAACAGCCCGACAGGCTGCGGCTGACCATTCTTGATCCTGCGGGCCGTCCGGCGGTCCTGTTGGCCACCGACGGTGAGACGGTATGGCTGGACATTCGCGCCGAGGAAAAGCATTACATTAAAAAGGCGCGGCGGTTTTCCCTTAAACGGTTGGTGGGAATCGACATGACCCTAAAGGATGTGATCCGGGTGCTGTTGGGAGAGGTCCCTTTGCGGCCCTATCATCAAGTTGAAGTGGTCCGGTCGGCGGGGTTTGGAACGGCCCGTTTTTTTTCATCGGAAGGGAAACCGGTAACGGTTTTGAAGTACCAGGAGACCCCTTTTTTCATCACCCGGGCCGACTATGTTGATCGGATGCCGGCGCTCTTTTTACGGTTAACCCGCAAAACGGAAACGGCGGATGAGTTGCCCAAATATCCCAAGGAACTCGATTTTGAAGATGAGGCGCAAAATCGTTTTTATTTGAGGGTTGATCGTTTTTGGGCGGATCCGCAAGTGGAGCCGGATCTTTTCCAGTTATGGGGCTTGGTTGTTAGCCGATGGATGATGTAAATAAGCGCTAACGGTTATGGGATATTGACATGTATAAAGAGCAGGCCGCTTCAATTGTTCTGGCCGCGGGCCGCGGTTCGCGAATGGAAGGGTTTAGCGGAAACAAAACATTACTTCCACTCATTCCCAAGGCATCAATTTACGAGGGGGAGCAGCATATTTTACGCCATATACTGAGTCAACTGCCCCCCGGACCCAAAGGAATCATCGTCCATCACTGTAAAGAAGAGGTACAGGCCTGCACCCGGTGTGGCGCCGACAGCTATATTGAGCAGCCGGTATTAAATGGAACCGGCGGGGCCCTATTGGCTGCCTACAGGTTTATGGAAAGGACATCCTGCGCCAATGTATTGGTAACCATGGGCGACGTGCCCCTGGTGACACCTCGGACATATCGCGCGCTGGTTGGTGCGCTGGCCCGTCAATCCATGGTGGTACTGGGTTTTACGCCCGAAGATAAAAAAAAGTATGGTGTACTGGAAATCGATGGTGACAATGTGCTCAAAATAACCGAATGGAAGATATGGAAAGACTACCCCGCCAAACGGCGGGAAGCGCTCAATATCTGTAATGCCGGGATCTACGCTTTTACGCGCGCCTTACTTTTACAATACCTGCAACGGCTGGCCGGGGCGCCCCAAAAGGTAGAGAAGATGATTGACGGCCGATTGCAAATTATAAAAGAGTATTTTATTACCGACATTGTGGGCTATTTGACTAGCGACGGCTATTCGGTCGGGTATCAAATAGCCGCCGATCCCAACGAGACCTTGGGTGTGGATGATCCCGACGCGTTGCGTCTCGCGCAGGCGCTCTACGCCCGGCGGCGCCTTGCGAAAGCGCCATGCGAACGGTAATTGCCCTGGAAGGACGGCTGCGGTTTTGCCGAAATGTGCTTACGTTGGGCGTTAAACCCAACTTTGCCGATTATGGTGACAAAGCGATGGATCTGATCTGCCGGGCCGATACCATTTACTACCCCAGCCATTTTTACGCCGCTCTGTTCGATACCATGGGAAAAAGAACCTTCCCCAGCTACCACACGTACAAGTGCGTCATGGATAAAATCAAACAGTCGGCGCTGTTTCAGATCCTTGAAATTCCACACCCGAAAACACGGGTTTTCTACGGCAAAACCCAGCAGAAAAAAATACTAAATCACTTTGATTTTCCCTTTGTGGCCAAAATCGCCAAAGGCTCCTCCATGGGACGGGGGGTTTTTTTTATCAACCGGCAAAAGGCATTGGATCATTATCTAAAAGATACCCATGTGGCGTATATCCAGGAATATATTCCCATGGAACGTGACTGCCGGGTGGTGGTAACCGGGGGCAAAGTGATTCACTCTTATTGGCGCAATGCGCCGGACGGCGATTTTCGGACCAATTTTTCCACAGGCGGAACGATCTCTTTTGAGCCAATCCCCGAAAAAGTTCAACGATTTGCCATCAATATCGCCCGCCGGTGTCGTTTCGATGATGTGGGGCTTGATATTTGCCAAAGCGGCCATAAGATGTATGTTATTGAGGCCAATATGAAGTACGGCCGGTCCGGTTTCAAACGGGCCGGGATCGATTTTTTTCACCTCATGGAAACGCTGATCGAACAAGATGTCATCTGATGGAACGCTTTTAAAAGAGATTCAACAGCACATGTTGGCAACGGAGGCGGCGCATTTATCCCCTCTGGCCACGTTGAGTCACACAGCGATCCGTCAAAAAGAAGAACCCCGGCTGGTGGATGATTATCGCACCGGGTTCGCCCTGGATGTGGACCGAGTCTTACACTCATTGGCCTATACCCGCTATATCGATAAAACCCAAGTCTTTTCGCTGGTTAAAAATGATCACATCACCCACCGGGTGCTGCATGTGCAGCTGGTCTCAAAAATCGCCCGAACCATCGGCCGTTATTTAAGGCTCAACGAAGACCTGATCGAGGCGATTGCCCTGGGTCACGATTTGGGGCACCCGCCTTTTGGACATGCCGGGGAGAAGGTGCTTGCCACCCTCTGTGAAGAACACGGCATCGGGGCCTTCTGCCACAATGTTCAGAGCGTCCAGTTTTTGGAACAGGTGGAAAAGAACGGGATGGGATGGAACCTGACCCTGCAGACCCTGGACGGTATTTTTTGCCATGATGGAGAAGTGCACCGTCAGACGCTAACCCCCGAAAGGGATAAAACCTTTCAAATCCTGTTTGCCCAGATGGATCGGCAAAAAAACGGCGCATCCAAAACTCCCAGCCCCATGACCCTGGAGGGGTGTGTGATGCGGGTGGCCGACACCATCGGTTATATCGGCAGGGATATGGAAGATGCCATCCGCTTAGGTTTGATCACCCGGAATGCGCTGCCCCGCGCGGCGACGGACCACTTGGGCAATACCAACGGCACCATTGTTTACCACCTGGTCAGTGATGTCATCGAAAACAGCCACGGCAGGTCTCATGTGGGTTTCAGCCAAACCATGGCCGATGCGCTCTTGGCCTTGAAGCAGTTCAATTATCGATACATTTATTATCATCCCAAACTGAAGCAAAACGGACAGGTGATCAAAACGCTTTTTGAAATGCTGTTTCACCGGTTTTTGGATGATCTCACCAAGGCCAATGTATCGTCACCGATTTTTCAACACTTTTTGGACGGTAAGACGAAACGCTACCGGGATCAGCACCAGCCGGCGGAAGTGGTACGCGATTTTATTGCCGGCATGACCGATCAATATTTTCTCGCTCAAAGCCCAAAGCATATAAGGCCCATACCCATTGGGTAACGTAATTTGAAAATAACACAATGTCCAATTATCAAGATTACCACCATAGTGATGCGACCAACGGTAGCGGCGGCATCGCTTTTGCCCTGGTGATGAACCTGATTTTTACGGTGATTGAAATTTTTGGTGGAATCTGGACCAACAGTGTCGCCATTCTGGCCGACGCGGTCCACGACCTGGGAGACACCCTTGCCCTGGCTAGCGCCTGGTATTTTCAAAAGATCTCCGGAAGGCAAGAGGACCGGCGCTACTCTTACGGTTATCGGCGCTTTTCACTGCTCGGCGCCACCATTACGGCCATGGCCCTGTTTCTGGGCGGTCTCTATATTCTCTCCGAGGCGATTCCGCGTCTTTTTCATCCCGAAACGGCCAATGCCAAAGGGATGCTGGGATTTGCCATTTTGGGAATTGTGGTTAACGGTCTGGGGGCGCTGCGGGTGGTCAAAGAGACCGGTTACAACGCCCGCATGGTGGCCTGGCACCTTTTTGAAGACGTGTTGGGCTGGACGGCGATCCTCTTTGCCAGCGTGGTGCTCCTGTTTAAGGAAATTCCCATTATAGATCCGTTGCTGTCGATTCTCATCACGCTCTACGTTCTCTATAATGTGGGTAAAAATCTCAAAGGGGTGATGACCGTCTTTTTACAGGCGGTGCCGGACGGGATCGATATGGAGGCGCTCAATCGGGATATTGCAACCGTTGATGGGGTGGTTTCCACCCATCATACCCATCTATGGTCACTGGACGGTGAGCATCATGTTTTTTCGGCGCATGTGGTGGTGGCGGCTTCTATGGACAGGATTGAAACCGACACCATCAAAGATCGCGTCCGTCAACTGGTATTGGATGCAGGTATCGGGCATACCACCCTTGAGATGGAGCAGGCTTCCAATTCCTGCAAAATAGCCGATGAATCCCCGCTGGCCGACAATTCGCTTCGGGTGGCATCGAACGGAAAAAAAGGTTGAGTTTTCCACCCTAAACCGGTACGCTTATACCAAGATCCGAAGCAATCGGGTCGGATTGGTTCAAGTATTTAATGATATAAGGTAGGCTGGAGGTCTGACAGATGCGTAAAGTGAAAATCGTTATTATTATCGTGGTAATAGCCATCACCGTCCTTTTTGTGGCCCAGAACCAACCCTATTTTCAACAACGGCACCGGTTTGCCTTTGATCCATTTATGTTAGAGCCCATCACGCTGCCGGAGTTACCCAACCTGTTCTATTATGGCATCTGCTTGGGGGTAGGGATGTTACTCACCTGGCTGACCATGCTGATTGGCCGCTTTCGGATAAAAAAAGAGTTGAAAGCTTTTCGCCAACGAACCGCCTCTCAGCAGGTGACCATCGATACGCTCAATCAGGAATTGGCCGAAGCCAAGGCAGTTGGAGTCGGCGCCACAACCGACTTGCAATCGCCGAACACGGCGGTTCCCGAGAAGACCGCTTCGGCGGCCGGCGCCGATACCGTCTAAAAGCGCGGCCTGAGGCGCGTTTTTATTATCTTGAACACCCTTTGCGATTGTCGTGTCTAAAATCGTGTAAATTTTCTAAAACCCGCCTGTGGGTCAAATGCCGAAACAGCGTACAACACCCATGATCCGGCAGTACCTCTCCATCAAGGAGCAGTATTCGGATGCCATTCTCTTTTACCGCATGGGTGATTTTTACGAAATGTTTTTCGAAGATGCCAACGTGGCATCGGGTATTTTGGAAATTGCACTCACTTCCCGCAATAAAAAAGAGGCCAACCCCATTCCCATGTGCGGGGTGCCTTACCGCGCGGCCCAAAGCTATATCGCCAAACTGATTGAAGCGGGGCACAAAGTGGCCGTGTGTGATCAGGTGGAAGATCCTTCCAAAGCCAAAGGCCTGGTTAAAAGGGATGTGGTACGGGTGATTACACCCGGCATGGTTATTGAAAATGAGCTGCTCGATGCCAAAGACAATAACTTCGTGTTGGCGGTAGCCGTCAAAAATGATCAGATCGGTGTCGCCGGCCTGGACATCTCCACCGGCGATTTTCGGGTCACCGAAGGGACATCGCCTGCCAAAATGGTGGTCGAGGCTCAAAAGATGGCGCCCAAGGAGATCCTGCTGCCTGAAAGGGCGAACGACGATCCTGCCTATGAACTGTTCATTGCTGCGGTGTCCGGTATCCCCTTTTCGTATCTTGATCCGCGCTGGTTTGGCGTGGCCGAAGGGCGTCGCCGGTTGTTGGAAATTTTGGGAACCCTGAACCTGGAAGGGTTTGGCTGTGAACACCTTCAAGCCGGGTTGGCGGCGGCGGGCGCCATTTTGGCCTATGTCAAAGAGACGCAAAAGCGGGCCATCAGCCATATTCAACGGATTGACTATTTTACCGATCATCAATTTATGCAGTTGGATGAATCCAGTTATCGCAACCTGGAAATTGTGCAAAATATCAGAAACGGCAGCCGGCAGGGGACCTTGATCAGCGTGGTGGACCGCTGCGTCACCGCTATGGGCGCGCGCAAATTAAAGCATTGGCTACGCTATCCATTAACGGATATGGCCGCCATTGAACAGCGTCTTGATGCGGTCACCGCCGTTGTAGACAACTACGGCATAGTCGATGATCTCAAAAAGACCTTAAAGCAGGTTTCCGATTTGGAGCGGCTGGGCAGCAAAATCGCCATGGGCCACGCCAGCGCCCGGGATTTGTTGGCCCTTAAACGGTCGCTTCAGGCACTCCCCGAAATCAAGGCCCAAACGGCTGCGCTTGAAGCCGGCTTATTTGCTTGGCAAACGCCGTTAACAGCATTGAATCGGCTGGCGGCTGAAATCGACGCAGCCATTCGTGACGATGCGCCGCTGACCATCCAGGAGGGCGGCCTGTTTAAAACAGGTTACCATGCCGAACTGGATGAGTTGATCTCCATCAGCCGTGACGGCAAGAAGTGGCTGGCAAGATTGGAGCGGCAAGAGCGTGAGAAAACCGGTATCAACTCCCTGAAGGTTAAGTACAACAAGGTTTTTGGGTACTATATTGAAGTTTCCAAAACCAACTTGACCGCTGTTCCGGAGCATTACATCCGCAAGCAGACCCTGGTCAATGCGGAACGCTATATTACCGAAGATTTAAAAGCGTTCGAAGTGAAAGTGTTCAGCGCCGAAGAAAAACGGGCCGGGCTTGAATTGGCGCTCTTTACAGCTCTCCGGGAAGAGGTGATGGCTGTCAAGGAGTCAATCTTTGCGGCGGCTCGCCATACGGCCCGTATCGATTCTCTGATCAATCTGGCGGAAATTGCCGTGAGAAACGATTATCATCGGCCGCGGCTTAACCGCGAAGGGTTGTTGCGGCTGGAAGAGAGTCGCCATCCGGTGGTGGAAAAGTTGATCGCCGGTGAACGGTTTGTGCCCAACAATGTTTTCATGGATAACAAAAGCCAGCAGGTGTTGATGATCACCGGACCCAATATGGCAGGGAAATCGACGGTTTTGCGGCAAACCGCTCTGATTGTCATCATGGCACAGATGGGCAGCTTTGTACCGGCGGCCAAGGCGGACATCGCCATTACCGATCGGATATTTACCCGGGTGGGGGCGTTGGATAATCTGGCCAGCGGCCAGAGCACGTTTTTGGTGGAGATGCAGGAGACGGCCAATATTTTGAATAACGCCACCTGTGACAGTTTGGTGATCATGGACGAAATCGGACGGGGTACCAGCACCTTTGACGGCATGAGTATCGCATGGGCGGTGGCGGAATATCTGCACGATTATCAAGGAAAAGGGGTCAAAACCCTGTTTGCCACCCATTATCATGAATTGACCGCGCTGGCGGCGAAAAAAGAGCGCATCGCGAATTTAAATATCGCTGTCAAAGAGTGGAACGACGAAATTATCTTTTTGCGCAAGCTGGTCCAGGGCGGCGCCAATCGCAGTTACGGGATTCAGGTGGCCCGGTTGGCCGGGGTGCCTGCAGCGGTGATCCACCAGGCCAAGGTCCTTTTAAATGAGATGGAAAACGGTCGCTTTGGTCAAAAATACCTCCAGACGGATTCGGGATTGGTCACCCCGACTGCGGAACTCAAGGCCGCCCAAATGAGCCTTTTTCGAAGCGAAGAGGCGGCGCTTTTGGCTGAAATAAAGGAGCTGAATGTGGATCAGATGACCCCGATTGAAGCCTTGACGCTGTTAAACGAGTTGATCGAAAAGGCACGTACGCTCACTTCCGACAGTTAATAAGGGGGCGATATCAAACAGGATCCGATTATATTGCCCCATTCGGGGAATGGGAGAAATATCCTCGCCTGTAGGCGGTTGAGAATTCACTTCACGTGATATTTATCAAATGATCCCCGCCGAATTTTATAGAGCATTGAGTTGATCTGCCACATTTTGAGGAGCCAGCCGGTGGCAAAACTGCCCGTAAAGGCTTTCGGCAAACGAGTTGACACTCCAATCCAAGTGTAATAAAAAGGTTCATCTCCCAATTTATATGATCAGATATATGCTTTGTGATTTTTATCGTTCTATTTTACACAAATCTCTACATAGCCGCACTTTTTTTCAGATATTTAGATTTATATATTTATCGTTCATTTCCATTGGGAACTCATTTTTTATGGCATATATTTACCTCCTGTGTTGCAGGCATTCTTCTGTATACGGCGGCAACGTATCGAAATAGTAAGCAGAATACACCGGCAGATTAAGCCGGATGCCGAAATTGGGCCAAAAAGGGTGTTATGCAAAGGTCTCGACGTGTATATTGCTGTTACCATAGCCGCGCCTTGATGCCGAAATCAACCGGCGCCCCGGTCAACACGATCCTCCGGGTATTATGAACAAAGGACAACGCCTTGGCACCAGAAAACCAGACCACTACAACCCCCGAACTTCAACAAGAGAGCCTCAGCGCACGTCCGGCGCGTTCTTCTACGCCTAAAAAGAGTGGCGTCCTGCCGCTGGGAGTCACCTTTACCATCATGTTCGGTTTTTGGCTCATATTTTCAGGCCGATTTGACCTTTTCCACCTGGCGCTAGGTCTAATTTCCTGTGCATTGGTAACTTTTTTTTCCCACGATTTACTTTTCCCGGCCGGATTAAAGCTCAATTTCTTGGGGCGATGGATACAGTTTGCTCGTTATATTCCCTGGTTACTCTATCAAATCCTATTGGCCAACCTACACCTGTTGCGCCTTTGCTTTCATCCCCGCATGATGAAGCTGATTGATCCGCATATTATCGAATTTGGCAGCCGCCTTGACAGCGATGTTGCCCGGACAACCTTCGCCAATTCCATTACCTTGACACCGGGTACCATTACCGTGAATGTTTCTTTACTGGGCCGATTCACAATCCATTGCATCGATCGGCCCTCCGGAAAGCCGTTGCCCGGAGAAATGGAGCGCCGCGTTGCCGGTGTATTTAAAGAATAATGGATCAGGTCTTTTTGTATACCGGTATTTGCCTCTGTTTGCTGATGTTTCTGTCGCTTTACCGGGCGGTGCGGGGGCCGACAGTCCTGGACCGTCTCATCGGCGTCAATGCCATCGGCAGCAAAACCACCGCATTGCTGATTATAATCGGGCTATTGTATCACCGGGTGGAGATGTTTGTGGATATTGCCTTGGCGTACGCCATGTTAAACTTCATCGCGATTTTGGCCGCTTCACGCTATTTTCAAAAACGCAAAGGCCTCTATGACGAAGGGTCCGGTCGGTAGTTTACCAAAAACGTTGGAAGACAAGCCATGAATACCTTTTTTACGCTCTTGTTGGTTTGCGGTTTGATCTTTTTCGTCGGCGGGACGATGGGTATTCTCCGTTTTCCCGATTTTTACTCCCGACTGCATGCCGCCGGGAAATTGGACACCTTTGGATTGGTCACAACCATCGGCGCCCTGGCACTATATGTTGGAATTTCACAGGGATCGTTGCTAACGGCGTTAAAGCTGGGCCTTATTCTGGTTTTTGTTTTTATTACCAGCCCCACGGCCACTCACGCCATTGTTGATGCCGGCGTACGGGCCGGGTTGACGCCCTGGACCCAACCGCCGGTTAAAAAGGAATCAAAATGATCTGGCAGCTCGAATTCCCCATCATGCTCATCGTTATTATATTGGCTTTAGGGGCTCTGACCGTTAAGGATCTATTGGGTGCGGCGATCTTGTTTGGCGCTTACAGCTTTATGATGTGTCTCCTATGGGCCATCATGGGGGCGGTGGATGTGGCGTTTACCGAGGCGTCAGTGGGGGCGGGGGTGAGTACCGTCCTGTTCGTGGCCGCTGTGTTTCGAACATCAAGAAGGAGCGGAGATTGAAAATCGGCGCACTACTGCTGGTTGTCATTACGGGCGGGGTGTTGATCTACGGATCGCTCGAATTTCCACCCTGGGGCGATCCGGCCTCACCGGCCGCTTCCCATGTATCACCGCATTATATTGAAAAGGCTGTTGAAGAGACGTCCGTACCCAACTTGGTAACCGCGGTTTTGGCCGATTACCGGGGCTACGATACCATGTTCGAAACCATCGTTATTTTCACCGCCGGTATCGCCTCGCTCTTTATGTTGCGCAATTTTCGTAAAAAAAAGGAGATCCAGGCCCGGCTCTACCGCCATACCCCGACAGGGATCACTTTGCGGATCGCAAAGGGTGGTAAATTTCCCGAAAATTCCATGGAATTTGAACGTATTGATTCGGTTTGGGTACCCCATGATCTGATTGTAAAGACCACGTGTCGGATGATTGTGCCCTTTGCCCAAATCTTTGCACTTTACGTCATTGCCCACGGGCACCACAGCCCCGGTGGTGGATTCCAGGGCGGGGTGATTTTGGGTGCCGCCACGATTTTGTTTGCCGTTGCTTTTAGTTTACGCGCCGCCATGGAACGTATCGGTGAACGCAAGACCGCCCTGCTTAGCACCTGGGGCGTATTTATGTATGCTTTTACAGGCCTGCTCTCTCTTTTTTTCGGGCTGAACTATTTAGACTATGGTGCGTTGGCGGCGCTGCCGGGGGTTGGTCCGGTGTCGGCCCGGTCGTACGGGATTTTAATTGTGGAAATCGGGGTCGGCCTGGCGGTGATGGCGGTGATGGTGATGCTTTACTACAATCTGGCCTCAGCCGGTAAACATGACGAGGGGTTGTAGCAATGGGCGGGTTTGTGGAGTTAGTGATCGCCAAGGCAAACTATTGGGTTTATATTATCCTGATGATGATCGGGCTCTACGGTATCATGGCCAAAAAGAACCTGGTCAAAAAAATTATCGGATTAAATATCCTGCAAACGGCGGTGATCCTCTTTTTTATATCCACCGGGGCCAAAGAAGGGGCGACCCTCCCCATTATCGCCCATGGCCAGGATGTCCATATGAAAGCCGTAGAAGCGGTTCATTACATGAACCCGCTGCCCCATGTGCTCATGCTTACCGCCATTGTCGTCGCTGTTGCCACGCTGGGTGTTGCGTTAACGCTGGTGATCAAGCTTCATCAGCAATACCACACCCTGGAAGAGGACGAGATTGTGGCAAGAATCGGTCAATCCGCACCTTCTGCAAAGGAATTGCCATGATTGCCCGGGAAACATTGCAACAGATCGTCATGTTGACCCGCCTGACCGAGGCAATGCAGGATCAGCTGGTTCAGATTGCCGAGTTGCTCCAATACGATGAGGATGAGCTGGTCTTTCATGAAGGTGGCAAAGCCGACCGTTTTTATTTCGTTCTTCAGGGCAAGGTGCTGCTGGAACAGCGCATATCGGCCGAGGTCACCGTTTCACTGAGCGCTGTCAGACCCGGTTTTTCTCTTGGCTGGTCGGCGCTGCTGGATGAAGAAGAGGAGTTCTACAGCACCGATGCTATCTGCGCCGAACCCACCCGGTTATTATCGTTTCGGGCGGTAAAGCTAAAAGCACTCTTTGAAAAGGACCCCCACCTGGGTTTTATCATGACCCACCGGCTGCTGCATGTTGTTAAAAAAAGGCACGACAAACGTACGGAACAGTTTGTTAAGGCCATTAAAGGTCATCCTGACTTAGGTGCATTGTTTTAGAGTAGATTGATGGTTCAGCAGTTACCCGCCATTATCGTCGTTACCCCTTTGATTACGTCATTTCTCATTTTTGCTTTGGGGCGGCGCTATCAAAAGGCGGCCTATTATCCGGCGCTGGCCGGGTTGGTCGGCGCTTTTGGCTGTGCTGTTGTCATCCTTTTCTCCGTTTTGGAGATCGGTGTCATTGACTACCGGCTGGGGGGATGGCCTCCCCCCTGGGGAATCGCCTATCGCATTGATCATCTAAACGCCGTCATGCTGGTGTTGATCTCTTTTCTGAGCCTGCTGGCCGCCATCCATGCCCAAAAGAGTGTTGAACGGGAATTGCCTGGCCGCACGACTCTTTTTTGGGCGTTATATCTTTTACTGATCACCGGCTTGCTCGGTATCTGCATCACTGGTGATCTCTTTAATCTCTTTGTACTGTTGGAAGTGGCGTCATTGGCCGGGTATGCCCTCATCGCCATGGGCGAAGACGGAGCCCTTTATGCCAGCTTTCGCTATATTATTATTGGGACCATCGGCGCCAGCTTCTACCTTTTGGGGGTAGGGTACCTTTATATTGCCACCGGCTCATTGAATATGGCCGATCTGGCGCGATTGCTACCTGACCTGTACTCTTCGAAAACGATTTTGGTGGGATTTGCCTTTATTTTAGTAGGTCTCGGCATCAAGATGGCGCTTTTCCCGCTGCACCTTTGGCTGCCCGATGCCTACACTTACGCGCCATCGGCGGTCAGTGCGGTGGTGGCGCCCCTCATGACCAAAGTGATGGCCTATGTGACGATTCGGGTTCTTTTTACAGTGTTCCAGGCGCAGTTTTCCATAACCCTTTTCCATATTACCGACATGATGATCTGGCTGGGAGTCCTGGCGATTCTGTTTGGGGCCTTGATGGCGCTATCTCAAAACGATTTTAAACGGATGCTTTGCTATGTCATCGTGGCAGAGATCGGATATATCATTGGCGGTATCGGTGTCGCCAACGTAACCGCCGTAAAGGGTGCTCTTTTTCATATTGTCAACGATGCGTTGATGATGGCCTGCCTCTTTTTTGTGGCCGGGCAAGTTGTCTATCGCAAAAATGGCCGTTGTATTGATGACTTTGAAGGGTTGTTTCGAACCATGCCGGTAACGGCTGCGGTTTTTACCGTGGGTGCGCTGGCGGTAATCGGGGTACCCCCCACCTGTGGTTTTTTCAGCAAATGGTATTTGCTGCTAGGGGGTATCGAGGCCAAGGCGTGGGGCTTTGTGGCGGCGCTTTTCATTTGTACCTTGATCAACATCGCCCTGTTTTTCAGAATTTTTGATCAGGGCCTTTTTACCCATGCCCTTGTACCGGCATCGGCAGGGGCCGGCAGCAGCCGTAATGAGGCGCCGCTGACGATGTTACTCCCCGCAAGCGTCTTAGCCATGGTGATTGTCTTGGTGGGTATTTTTAACCAGGTGATCGTGAATCAATTGATTGGATTTATGATTCCTTCCGGTTTTTAATCCGGGGCAACTCGTATCGACAAAGGATTCAAATGCCCGATATGTATGCCATAACCATGAGACCGCTTTGGGCGGTCATCTGGCCTTTTCTGGTCGCCCTCTATATTTTGCTTTTGGGCAAGCGGCCTAATGCCAGAGAAGGCGGAACGCTGCTGGGGAGCTTGGCCCTTTGCGGCACCGTCCTTTCCATGATACCGGCGGTTTTACAGGAGGGCCCGATACTTTTTTCCGGGGTGGCGCTTTTACCGGGTGTCGATTTTGCCTTTCAGGTCGATGCCATGGGTCTCATTTTTGCCACCACTTCGTCTTGTCTCTGGATCCTCGTTTCCATCTATGCCATCGGTTATATGCGAACTTTACAAGAGCATGCACAAACGCGCTTTTATTTTTCTTTTGCCGTGGCCTTGGTGGGCGCCATCGGGGTTGCCTTTGCCGCCAATTTGGTGACGCTTTTTATTTTCTATGAAATCCTGACCATTTCCACCTATCCGTTGGTGGCCCACGAAGAATCACCTGAAGCCATCACGGCGGGGCACAAATACCTGGCCTACCTTCTGGGTGGCGGCGTTTTTTTATTGTTGGCCATTTTGGGCACCTATTCTCTTACGGGATCCACCGCTTTTCATCCCCAGGGAATACTCGCATCAGCGGCGGATAATACTTCACGCACGATCTTGCGGGTACTCTTTCTCTTTTTTCTGATCGGATTTGCAAAAGCCGCCTGGATGCCGCTGCATTCCTGGCTACCCAGCGCCATGGCGGCCCCGACACCGGTCAGCGCACTGCTGCACGCCGTAGCGGTTGTGAAGGCGGGTGTTTTTGGAATCACCCGCATTGTATGTCATATTTATGGCGTTGATTTGATGCAGGCTTTGGGTCTAGGCCTTTTCCTTGCCATTATTGCCGCCATCACCATTGTAGCCGCCAACTGTTATGCCATCGGTCAAAACAGTTTGAAACGGTTGCTGGCCTATTCCACCATCAATCAGCTTTCGTTTATCTTGCTGGGGGTGGCGTTGCTCAGCCCCATGTCCTTGACCGGGGCGTTATTACATATGCCCTTTCACGGTTTTATGAAAATCACGCTCTTTTTATGCGCCGGCGCCATTGCCGCCATAACGGGCATCAAAACCGTCAGCGCAATGAAAGGGATCGGCCGGGTGCTGCCGATAACGATAGGGGCTTTTGCGATCGGGGCTTTGGGCATGTGCGGAGCGCCGCCGGTGGCCGGGTTTATCAGCAAGTGGCACATTGCTTTGGGGGCGGTGGAATCAGACCGGCTTTTTTTCCTGCTGATCATCTGTGTCGGATCGCTGCTTGATGTGATCTACCTCTTCCCGGTGATGCGGATCGCTTTTTTCGCCAAAATGCCGGCCTCGGAAGTATGGGCCGTCGATATGGAACCCAAAGTTGAACTTTACACGGAGAAAAAACCGGTCATCGAGTATAAACACCCACTCTACCTACTAATGGTTTTTCCGTTGGCGATTACGGCCATTTTTTCGATTGTTTTTTGTCTTTTCCCCAACACCCTTGGCATTTATGCCTTGGCGCAACTGGCTGTACAAAATATGTTTGGAGGGATGTAACCCATGGATTGGCTGAGAAATTATCCGGTAAAACCGCTCTGGCGGCTCTACTATATTTGCCTGGCGGTGAGCCTGGTCGTTGATCTTTACTGGCTGTATACGCATGTTCTGCACTACCATTTTTCGTTTCAATATCTGCCGCAGTTTTTTGCGCTATTCGGGTTGTTTGGCTGTATGCTGCTGATATTGATTGCCAAGGGCATTGGTGTTTTTATTGTAGTGGATGAAGATTACTGGGACAAACAGACCAGGAACGCGCCGTGAATAGCTGGATACACCCCGGACTGGTCATCGGCCTCGGTGGCTTTTTAATACCCTTTATCCCCTGGCGACGGGTGAAACAGGCTTATTTCCTGACCCTGCCGTTGGCCGGTTTGGCTATTTTGCTTACCACCGCCATGGGTCAGTTTGGTCAGGTCCCGGCCTGGCCGGCGGCATTGCACAAATGGAATGCGCCTTTTTTGCACTACACCCTGGATATTGTCCGTATCAGCAAATTGAGTATGCTCTTTGGATATGTCTATGTGGTGGCCGCGTTTTGCATGAATATCTATGCCCTGGGCGCCAAAAACGACTGGGAGCATGTGGTGGCCATGATTTATGTGGGGGGCGCCTTGGGGGCTGTTTTTGCCGGGGATCTGTTTACCCTTTTTTTCAGCCTTGAAATTATGTCCTGGGCGCCGTTTTTTCTGCTGTTGTTTCGCGGCACCCGAAAATCCAAAGACGCAGCTTTGCGCTATATCGTCTGGCACCATGTCAGCGGATTGTGCATCCTGTCAGGGATCCTGCTGCACGCCAATCAGACCGGTTCCATTGAATTTAGCCGAATGCCCTGGGGATGGGGCGGTCAATATTTGGGCGCCAATCTCATTCTTTTGGGTTTTGTGATCAACGCGGCCACCACGCCGTTTCATTCCTGGCTGCCGGACACTTACTCCGAAGCGAGTCCAAGCGGATCAATCTATATGACCGCCTATACCACCAAAACGGCGGTATTCTGTTTGGCGACCACTTTTGCAGGCATCCCTTTGTTACTGTGGCTCGGGGTGATATCGGCGATGGCCGCCGTTTTTATGGCGGTCCTTGAAAATGACGGGCGTAGGCTGCTCTCATACCATATTGTCTCCCAGGTGGGATATATGGTGGCGGGTGTCGGCCTGGGAAGTGAAATGGCCCTGAATGGTGCGGTGGCGCACGCTTTTTGCCATATCATTTACAAATCCCTGTTGTATATGGGAGCGGGGAGTGTCCTGTATGCAACGGGTACGGTAAAGTTTGACCGCCTGGGCGGGCTGTACCCATACATGCCCCTATCATTTTGGCTGACGATGATCGGGGCCTTTTCCATTTCGGGTTTTCCCCTGTTCAGCGGGTTTATCAGCAAGACAATGACCATTGAAGCGGCGGAAGCGGCCCATCTGCCGATGATTTACCTGCTGCTGGAAGGCGCCTCCATCGGCACCTTCCTCCATACCGGGCTTAAGCTGCCCTGGAATATATGGCTAAAGGGGCACCGGGAGCCGCCTAGGGCCATCCGCGCAAAGCTACAGGATTCACCTTTGAACACGCCGCCCCATATGCTGATCGGCATGGGGATTCCGGCTTTTTTGTGCATTTTTTTGGGTGTTTACCCGGAGATTCTCTACGACCTCCTGCCCTATCCGGTCGAATATGTCCCCTTTACGGTTACGCGGGTTTTTACCGTGCTGCAACTTTTTATCTTCGCCTTTTTAGGTTTCTGGCTGCTGCGCAAATTAGTCACGGGACATCCCGCCGTTGTCCTTGATACAGACTGGCCCTTCCGTATCCTAGGCGGCAAAATCATATCTTTTTGCAAGGGGCCGCTGTTTGCTTTCGGAACACTGCTTGATCAACAGGTACACCGTTCCGGTACATTCATTGCCCGGAAACTAAATGACCCCCGGCTTGAATCCCACCTGGCACCCGCAACCATCGGGACGGGGGTGCTGGTCGCGCTCATCGTTTTTGCGACCTTTTTGATCATGCGAATATGAATGTGCGCTGCCGGGTATCCTGTTGGCAACAAATAGAATTGTCCGGTTGTAGAACACATAAACTGTCCGGTTGCTTGATCGTTCTCGACATGGCGTCACGCAGCCGGATAGGCAATTCGAAGCGGTTTTGTTATCATCCGGCCATATAAGAGTCAAAAGCAGACTTGACCCCATATCTAGGATTGTTTATTGTAAAATTGAGTTGAATTGCGGATTATCTAACAGAAGAGACTAAAATAGGCAAGCCAATTATCGGGTCAATTATGCCTGATAATATATTTACCAGGGTAATTCCACCTGATAATCAATGGTGATCGAGGCCCGCAGCACCGCTTCGCGGCGCTAGCGCGCGGGCCTTGATCATGGGCGGGGTGAAATACATGGGTTAACAAATTTCAAAATAACTGAATCATAAAAAGGAGAACGATATGGATGAAATTATTGCAACTGTTCAAGAGGTATCTGAGGTCTTAATGGATGTATTAAGAAAACATTTTCGTTCAACAGCATCCCATAACCAAAAAATTAAGATGCATGTTGACCCGGAACAGAACTATGCGGGGATTAAGGAAACAACTCTTTTTAGAGGTTATTCCCTAATGCGTTTAAACAAATATACTAACATAAAAAAAGGATGGCCAAAAGCAGAAACTTGGTTGGAATATACTCCAATGGAATTAGCAGAAGTAATCACAATTACTCAATAGGAGCTAAATAATGATTAAACAAAAAGCAATTTTACTTATGTCCGTTATTGTATTTAGTTTTTGTGCAAGTCCATCAGTATTTGCTCAAAATAACGAGGAATCTCAGACGGGTCAATCCCTTGCTGAAATCTCACTGGGTACCTTTGAGGCTGCTGGTGAAAAAGCAGTATTAGCACTATTCGCCTCCCTTAAAAACAAACTTCCAACTAACCCTCTAGAATATGTAACAGATCGTATGTACCACAACTTCTTACCTACTCTTGATATTAGTCAAACAGAAGACAGTCAGTTTGAAAATATCTATGTAGGGTTAGAAGGTTTTTCACTGTTTGGTGAAGAAGCAATTATCCCGTACGCAATTGGTATAGAAGCATCACGAAATTTTGATTCTTATGCTGGACTGATAGAGATAGGGTATGCACCTGGCCTTCAACCAAAGGATAAATTACTTGGAATTCTACAGCGAACTTTTTTTGCTGATTCACCTCCAACAACTCTTCAAGCAGGTTATAAATTTCAAACTACTGTTACTGATGAGGAAGCACCTGACCTTCAAACTGATAAAAGTGGCGAAGATGAAAACGAAGCAGTTGTGAGACTACGCCTTACAGCCGCATTAAATACAGATAATCTATCATGGCTTGATAATACATGGGCAAAAAACTTTTTGGGTTCAAACACTGATGGTGATTACATACATTTGGGTATCAAAGGTGAAGCCACTTTTTGGTATAGTGCAATTGCAGACGAAGTTCATGATATGGAGTCCATTTGTCTTGAGGTGTACTCTCCAACGCTCGAAAAACAATTTGGATGGTTAAAAAATAAAAGAATTAATTTATCTTATCAGTGGGGAGCAGGTGCACCAGACTTCAACAAAGGAGAGTTTTTTGCATCTGTTATCAAAATGAAATTATGAACTCCGAACAATGCAATTCAAGGGACGCAAAACCTCGGAGGTTTTTCGGAGTTCATTATCCCGCTCCAAAACTATCGGTAATTCAAATGTGATTGCTACGCACTTTTTGCGCCCCTGATTGCGGTCGTTAGGCAGAATCATCATTATTAAATAGGTGGCGATATGTTTAAAAACACAATATGCAGTCTTGCGATTCTTACATCTAATTGGCATGTAAACCGGAGAGACTATATTGAAAATTTTATTCCTTTTATTGCCACTTTAATTGGTAAGAAAAACTATAAAACAATTGCTATCGAAGATATCGTTCCCGATTTTCAAAATGAATTCGGATTGGCTGTACCGTATCACCCTATGCAATCAATTTTAACAAGAGCAAAACGTAGAGGGTTGATAAAAAAAAGCGGTAATAAATTTTTGCCAATAATGGAAAATGTAAGAAATTTTGAGTTTTCAAGTGAAGCCCAAAATCAGATGCGGCAACAAGAAAAAGTAATAAACGAAATACGTATGTTTGCAAAAAATAACTATAATTACGAAATGACAGATGAAAACGTTGAGCACTCCTTAATATCTTTTTTAAAAGATTATGACTTGGAGATCTTGTTTGCATCAGAAGATAAGGGCCTCCTACCTGAAGTTAAGGCTTCGAAAAAAGATAAATTCATTATCAATAAATATATTTCTATAGTTTATGAATCAGAGCCAACACTATTTGGTTTTATTGTCGATATTGCAATTGGCAATTTAATGGCAAACTCACTGTTTTATAGAGATTTTTCTAAATTCGTTGGGAAACTAAAAAGTGTATGTTTTTATTTAGATACACCATTTATTTTTAGACTAATTGGGTTAGAAGGTGAACAGAGAGCTTCCGTTTATGGAGAATTTATTAAAACACTTCATGATGAGGGAGCCTGTATCATGTTATTCAGGCATACCTATGAAGAATCATATGAAATATTAGAGGAATGCTTGAATTGGGTCGATAATGTTTCTTATGATCCAAGCAGGGCCAGTGCAGTGTTGAGGTATTTTGTAAAAAACAATTACACAAAAATAGACGTACAACGATACATAAATCGCATCGATAAAATATTAAGCAGCAATTATATTGATAGCTCCAATATTGTGGAAAAACCAGACAAGCAAAAATTCGCAGAATACAATGAGGATGAAGCAAAATTACAAGAGTTGATAGTTGATGTTTATAAAGATTCAAATCCATTTTTTAATGAAAATGAAAAAGCAACAACATTGCGTAGGGATGTTGATTCGATAACATCGATTTATATTTTGCGAAAAGGTAAAAGGCCTAGGCATCTTAAAGATGTCGGGTATATTTTTATGACAACAAATGGTGGCATTGCTCTTGCTGCAAGAAAATATGAACTTAGCAGGAATGGGAGTAGTTATACCATTCCAGCATGTCTAACTGATACATTTGTCGGAACAATATTATGGCTTCAATCTCCTGCCAAGATATTCAAAATAAACAAAAGAAAACTTATAGCTGACTGCTATGCAGCCTTAAAACCAGATGCTAAACTCATAAAAAATGGATCGTTGAAGTAGAAAAATTTTATAATGAGAAACAGATTGATGAAAATGAATATTACTTTTTAAGACGAGATAGCATGGTATTTGAACTCCTAGAAGAAAAAACCATGGGAGATGTTGATAGTTTCGACAGGTCTGTAATAACAGAAATATATAGCCAAATAACTTCCGAAATTAGAATAAAAGCAAGCAAAAAATATTTGAAGGAGGTCGAATCCCACAAGAAAACTAAACAAATTTATAGTGAGCTTGAAACTGACTTTAAGCAACTGTCTGCTTCATTCGTCCGTCCTAAGGTTGAAACCCCCGTCTTTAGACGGGTAGCTTTCAGCTAGCAGTTGTATTATACAGTTTGCATGGAATATCGCTATGGAAGCCATACCAAATATAAGATTGA
>Ga0056132_1000043_pt1 | contig 25079 bp, 27 predicted proteins | sample WorMetLIZISLAND2_3_FD_71119 | JGI IMG/M metagenome (GOLD analysis project Ga0056132, IMG submission 71119) | Marine gutless worms symbiont microbial communities from Max Planck institute for Marine Microbiology, Germany - Olavius clavatus LIZARD... ...
AGCAAACGAGCGGCCGACCTCGTGGTGACGGCCATCTGGGACGCCGTGCCGATCCGGCGGTGCCGGGCGAAGCCGCCCAAGCAGATCAAGTCGCCGCCGGGAAAGTGCGCCTCGGCGCAGCTCGGGGTCGCCCGGTGCCCGTGCGACGGGGCACTCGACGAGACGGCCTACCGACAGGTCGTCGACCTCCTGGTGACCGCCATCGACCAAGCCCCCGCCCTCGTCCTCGACCCGCTGGCGAACCGGATGATGCGGTTGTCCGAGCAACGCCGCTATGAGGAGGCGGCCCGGGTGCGCGACCGCCACGACGCTCTCGCCCTGGCGATCGAGCGTCGCCGGGCATGGCGCGCCCTCACCGCGGCGGGAACACTCGAGGCCGAGGCCCGGGACGGCGCACGCCTCGTGGTGGACTGCGGCAGGCTGGTCGAGACAAGGGCCCCTCCCGGCCCGGTCGCCCCCTCGCCCATGGCGCCCCCCGACGTCCAAGCGGCCGAAGAGGCGAACCTCCTGTGGAAGTGGCTCACCACCGCGCCGGCCCGGCTCGTCGAGTCCTCCGGGAACCTCTCGCTGCCCGCTCGGCCCGTCGTCAGGCTGGGGGCCCGGCGCTCGGCGGGCCGCTCGCCGTCTCTCGCCTCGAGTTGAGTGTCCTGCGCGCAGGCGTGAGACTTCGGGCCGTGGGCGTTGTGGCGAAACTCGGGTCCGTGGGCGTCTCCCTCGGAGGTACGCCGATCTTGCGCGACGTCGACTTCACTCTCGAGCCGGGCGACGTCGTGGGCGTCTCCGGCCCCAACGGCGCAGGCAAGACCACACTCCTGCGCACCCTCGCCACTCTCATTCGCCCCAGTTCCGGGGCCGGCGAGGTCCTCGGCGCCGACATCAACTCCGACGCCGTGTTCGGGATACGGCGATCAATCGGGATGATCGGGCACCGACCCGCCCTCGTCCCCGAGTTGACCCTCAGGGAGAACCTCGTGCACATGGCCCGGCTCGCCGGGGCAGCCGACGCCCCGGTCGACACGGCGTTGGAGGCGGTGGGGCTCGACGCCGTAGGCCATCGCCCCGCGCTGGCCGGCTCTTTCGGGATGCAGCGCCGAGTGGAGGTGGCGCACATCCTGCTGGCCAGGCCGGCGCTCGTCCTGCTCGACGAGGCCGTCGCGGGACTCGACGCGGAGGCGGCGAACATGATCGACGCCCTGACCGAGCGGGCCGTCGGCGACGGCGGCGGCGTTGTCATGGTCTCCCACGACCGCTCCCGGCTCGAGACGGCATGTCGGAGGGCCCTGACCTTGACGGGCGGGCGTTTGAAGGCGCAGGCTTGAGCTTCTGGGCGCAGACGTTGGAGATCGCCAGAGTCGACCTCCGCGTGGAGCGGCGACTCGGCGACACGCTCCGCATCACACTCCCGTTCGCCGTCGTCGCGCTGATCGTGTTCCCCTTGGCCCTCGGCGGCCGACCCGCCCTCATCAGCCGGATCGGCCCCGCCGTGTTTTGGGCCCTCGGCGCCCTCTTCGGCACGCAGGTCGCTTTGCGCGCGTCCGCTACCGACACCGCGGAGCGCCGCGACCTCCACGCCCTCCTCGGAGTCGACCCGGCGGCCCGATTCGCCGGGAGGGCGATTTCCGGCGCCGTCCTGATGACGGCCCTGCTGGCGGTCCTCTTCCCGGCAATGGCCCTGCTCTACGGCCCCGACCTTCCCGGAGGCGCCTGGCCGACGACCCTCGTCGCCTCGGCCCTGTTCGCCGTCGGCCTGGCCGAGCTGGGAACACTCGCCGGAGAGGTGACGGCCGGGCTGCGCAACCGGGCGCCGCTCGCCTCGTTGATCGTCGCCCCTCTGTGCCTGCCCCTCGTCATAGGGGCCTCCCAAGCCCTCGAGGCGCTGGCCCTCGGCGCCGGTATCCTCCCTTGGACGCTCCTGATGCTGGCGACCGTCCTGGCCCTCGCGGTCGCCGGGGTGGGGCTGGCGCGACCCCTTGAGGAAGCCACGCGATGACTCCGACGAGAACGTTGTCCGGCCTTGCGGCCGCCGCCATGGCGGTCGGGCTCTACTTCGCTCTGACCGCCCCGCCCGACGCTCTCCAAGGCGAGTACAGCCGGATCATCAACGTCCACGTCCCGTCGAGCTGGCTGGCCTTCTTGGCCTTCGGCGCGACCTCGCTCGGCTCGCTCATGTGGCTGTGGAGAAAGGATCCGCGTTGGGATCGCCTCGCCGCCTCCTCGGCCGAGATCGGGGTGCTGTTCACCGCGATAAGCCTCATCACCGGGATGATCTGGGGGGCCGCGGTCTGGGGAACTCCCTGGGACTGGGGCGACGTTCGGCTCACCACGACGGCGGTGATGTTCTTCGTGTACCTCGGGTACCTGGCGCTGCGCTCGGCGATCGACGACCCCGAGACCCGGGCCCGACGCTCGGCCGCCCTGGGCGCCGTCGCCTTCGTCCAAGTGCCTCTCGTCTACTTCTCCGTGAACCTCTTCCGCACGCTCCACCAAGCCCAGTCGGTGAGGCCCGACGGCTCGACGATGCCCGCCGAGATGATCACCGCCATGCTGATCAACGTCGCCGCATTCACCATCCTCTACGCGGCCCTGCTGATGACGCGCATGAAGCTCGCCCGGGCTGAGGAGGCGGCGCGGGCCCCGGGAGAGCTTGCGGGCGACGCCGTCAAGGCGCCGAAGCTGAGCGAGATCCGAGATGTCTGAGACGGCGACGGTGGTCGGCGCCTTCCTTCTGTCCTACGGGCTGATACTCGGCTACGTCGCCCGCGTCCACCTCCGAACCCGCAGGATCGGGAGCTGAAGGTGGCGCATCGCCGCTTCGTCCTCCTCGGCGCCGTCGGGGTGACGGCCCTCGTGGTCGCGCTCACCGCGCTCGGCCTCAGCGACAACCTCACCTACTACCTGTACCCGACGGAAGCCGTCGACAACAAGGCGGAGTTCTCCGACGGCAGGCGCTTCCGCCTCGCCGGGACCGTGGTCGAGGGCACCTTGACCGAAGAAGACGGCAAATTCTCCTTTGACGTCACCGACGGCGGGACCGCCGTTCCCGTGGTCCTCGCCGGCTCTCCCCCGCCGCTCTTCGGCGAGTCGACGCCCGTGGTCCTCGACGGCGCCTGGGACGGCGAGGTGTTCGCCGCCGACAGCGCCCTGGTCCGCCACGACGAGAACTACCGGATCCCCGAAGAGGGGAACTACGGTTCCGGGGGCTGATGCTCGCCATCCTGGGCGCCGCAGGTCTGGCGACCGCCCTGCTCGGCGCCCTCCTCCTGACCCTGCGGGGCATCTCGGCGGCGCGCTCGGGCCGGGCGCTCAACCTCACGGGCCCTGCCCGCCTCCTCCTGGCCGGGTCGGGCGCGGCGATGGCGGCCTTGGAGATCGCCCTCCTCACCGACGACTTCAGCCTGGCGTATGTGGCCAATCACCACTCCTCGCTCACGCCCTTCCCGTTCGACGCGGCCACCGCCTGGGCCGCTCTGGAGGGGTCGATCCTCCTGTGGGGCCTGGTCTTGGCCATCTTCACATGGTTGATGTCCAGGCGATACGCCTCGGCGCCCGACCGGCTCGGCGCCGCCTCGCTCGCCGTGATGGGAGGCGTGGCGGTCTTCTTCGTCGGGCTGATGCTCACCGCGGCCAACCCGCTCGAGGTGTGCGTCGAGGCCGCCCGGAGCGGCTGCCTCGCCTCAAGCCCGTGGCCTTTCGCCGCCGTCGACGCCCCGGTCGACGGCCCCGGGCCGAACCCGCTGCTCCAGAACAACGCTCTCATGGCAATCCACCCTCCGATGCTCTACTTGGGCTACGTCGGCCTCACGGTCCCGTTCGCCCACGCGATCGGGGCGCTTGCGCTAGCGCTTCCGGGCCGGGAGTGGCTCGAGCGCAGCAGGCGGTCGACGCTGCTCGCTTGGTCGTTCCTCACGCTCGGGATCGCTCTCGGCGGCTGGTGGGCCTACGAGGTGCTGGGATGGGGCGGCTACTGGGCCTGGGACCCGGTTGAGAACGCGTCGCTCCTCCCGTGGCTGGCGGCCACCGCCTTCCTCCACTCGGCGACGGTGCAACGGCGGCGCAACATGCTTCAGGCATGGAACTTCATCCTCGTCATCAGCGCCTTCTCGCTGACGATCCTCGGCACGTTCCTGACCCGGTCGGGCACGATCAACTCGGTGCACTCCTTCACCCAGTCGGCGATAGGCCCGGCGCTCCTGGCTTTCCTCGGGTTCGTGGTCGTCGGCGCCTTCACCCTGTTCTCGGCCAGGGCCGACCTCGTCGCCTCGGCCCCCCGGGCCCGGTCCTTCGCGTCCAGGGAGGGCGCCCTCATCGCAAACAACCTCCTGTTGTCGGTCTACGCCGTCGCGGTCCTCGCCGGGACCCTCTACCCCATCGTCCTCGAAGCGATCACCGGCGACCGGGTCGGGGTGGGCGAGCCCTACTTCAACCGGGTCGCCGTCCCCCTCTCCTTCGCCCTCTTGCTGGCGACGGGGCTCGGGCCGGCGACCTCGTGGGGCGGCGCCGCGCCGGGGCTCATCTGGAGGAGGGCGCGGATGCCGCTCCTGATCGCCGGCACCGCCGGGCTGGCGACCGCCGCCGCGGTCAGCAGGGTCGGCTGGGTCGTGCTGGCCGTCGCCCTCGGCGCCTTCACAATCGCCTCCGCCGTCGGCCGGCTCAACGAGCTGACGGCCGCCAGGGCCGCGAAGCTCGGCGTGGCGCGACGTGAGGCGGCCCGTCGGCTCATCAAGGGGGACACCCCCTTCTGGGCGGGCCAGGTGAGCCACATCGGCGTGGCTCTCGTAGCCGTCGGGGTCGCCTTCTCGGCCAACCTCGGGGAGCACGCCGAAGCCGAGATGGCCCCCGGAGACTCCATTGAGTTCGCCGGCTACGCGATCTCCTACGAGGCGGCGTTTCAGCGGCGCCACCCCAACCGGCTGACTCGGGGCGCCCGGCTCAGCGTGCAGCGCGACGGCGCGGCCGTCGCGACGATGACGCCCGCAGCCAACCACTTCGGGGCCGACCCGACGGGGATCAGCACACCCGACATCCTCCACCGCCCGACGGGCGACCTCTACATCACGCTCCTCAAGCTGGACTCGACCGCCGCGACAGTCGCGTTCGACACCTCCCCGCTCATCGGCGCAGTGTGGCTCGGCGGGTTTGTCGTCGCCGGAGGCGGTCTCTGGGCGACGGCGGCCCGCCGCAGGGAGCGGGCCGCGGCCCAACAGGGCACCGATGTCTGAGCGCGCCCGCAACGCTGTCTTCGCCGTCGGCGCCGCCGTGACGATCTCGCTGACCGCGGCCCTGGTGGCTCTCTCCCCCGGTCAAACCGACCGCATCGCCGCGATCGGCGCCCAAATCAAGTGCCCGGTTTGCGAGGGCGAGTCGATAGCCGACTCGCCCGCCGAGATGGCCCGCGACATGATGGGCCTCGTCGAGGAGCGAGTGGCCGCGGGCCTCTCCGACCAGGAGATCATCGACGAGCTGCTCGCCTCCTACAGCGGGGCGCTGCATCTCGACCCGCCCGCCCGCGGCGCCGCGCTCGTCCTCCGGCTCATCCCCATCCTCGCTTTCGTCGCCGGCGCCGGTGTCATCGCGTGGTGGCGCCGTCATCCGGGCACCACCGACCGGGCGGCGGCGAACGGACAGCGCGGCCCGCGCCGCATGTTGATCGGAGGGCTCATGTTCGCGGCCGGCGCCGTCATCGCGGCGAGCGCCTTCGCCGCCGGCGACGACCCGCCCGCGGCGGCGCCTCAGGACGTGTCCGAGGTCTCCAACCGGACGCTGGAGGCCGTGATAGCGGAGAACCTCGACGATCCGCGGGTCAACGGCATGCGGCTCGCCCTCGCCGAGCGTTACGTCGAGGCGGGCGACCACCGGTCCGCCTTCCCCCACTACTTGGCAGTGGCGAAGTCGCCGGGCGCCGCTCCCGAGGAGGCGGTTGCGGCGCTCACCCGTCTCGCCCAGATGGCGTGGGAGAGCGACGAGACCTCCACCGCCCTCGGGCTGGCCGATGAGGCCCTTCGCATCCAACCCGGGTCGATCGCCGCCCTGCTCCTCAAAGCGAAGGCGCTCTGGTGCGGCGAAGGCGACGGCGAGGCGGCCGCCGCCCTCTTGGAGGGGGCGCTGGAAGGGCTCGACCCGGGGGCCCGGGCGATCGCCGAGGCCGATCTCGAGGCCGTCAGAAGCGGGAAGGGTTGCGAGTGAGGGCGACTTGGCTGAAGTGGGCGGGCTTGGGCGTCGCCGCGGCAACGGTCGTTTTGGCGGTGGTCCTCGCCTCGCGATTCGGGGCCGATCCCGGAGTGGTCGCCTCGCCGCTGATCGGCCGGCCTGCGCCCGACCTCGAACTCGACACCCTCGACGGCGCCGAGGCGGCGAGCCTGTCGGACCTCAAGGGCGACATCGTGGTGGTCAACTTCTTCGCCTCGTGGTGCGCGCAGTGCAGGGCGGAGCACGCCGCCTTCGTCGCCGTGTCGGAGGCTTTCGCCGACGACGGGGTGTCGTTCATCCGGGTCGGATACCAGGAGAGCGCAGCCGAGTCTCTGTCCTATCTCGAGAGGACTGGGCCGCGTGGCCGGGTCGCCTACCTGGCGGACCCGGGCAGCCGGGCCGCTATCGCCTACGGGGTGTTCGGCGTGCCCGAGACCTTCTTCATCGACCCCGACGGCGTGGTGGTCGCCAAGATCATCGGCGAGGCGGGAGCCATGACCCTGGGCTCGACGATCGACTCGATCAGGAGGGGCGAAGCGCCGGGGCAGAAAGTCACCGGCGACACCGCCCGGTCGCCCGGAGGCTGAGCAGGCCGATCACCCGTTGATCACCTCGACGGAGACCTCCTCGAACGTCACGGCGTCGAGAGCCGCGGGGCCTGCGCCGAGCAGGTAGACGTCGAAGAACCCGAGAAGGTAGTTGTCGATAATGGCCATGACCCGGCCCGCCGGTATCGGCCCCTTGAGGCCGAGGCGGCCCGCGATGGGCGAGAGGAGGGGGGCCGCCGTGAAGTCGTTGTGGCCCGCCCCCTCGACTCCAAGCCAGTAGGTCGGCGCCTCGCTCCTCTCCGCTATCCCGCGGAGCAGGGCGTCGTTGTCGGTCCCGCGCCGGTCGTCGGACCGCATGTGCAGGGCGGGCTTGGAGGCCGTCAGCTTGACCGTCGAGTCGGGAAGAGGCGCCACCCACGGGTCCATGCCCAGGACGGCGCCGCAGCGCGGGTCCTCCAGGCAGACCCTCACCGCCGCCCCGCCGCCGACGCCGTGCCCGAACAGCCCTATGCGCGCGAGGTCGGCCTTCTCGGCAATCGACCCGAACGGTCCCGCCCCGCCCCGCTCGAGGGCGTCGAGCACGGTCACAAGGTCGGCGGCGAAGGTCTCCAGCAGAACGCGCCCCGCCTCGTCGCGCTCCTCCTCGGGGACCGTCCCCTCCTCGGGGAGGGCGGCCGGTTCCCATCTCACGACCTCGCCGTCGGAGAGCCGCGTGGCCGCGGCGGCGTAGGTGTGGTCGACCGCGATCACGATGTACCCGTTGGACGCCAGCGTCTCGACCTGGTTGATCCCGATCGCCCTGAACCCGGCCCACTCGTGGCTGTAGACGACGACGGGGAAGGGACCGTCCGCCGGGCGGGGGGAGGCGAGCCCGTTGGAGCGCGTGTAGCGGGTGTGGTTGAGGAACCAGCTCGGCAAGCCGAGCCTCTCCGCCGTCGCCGGGGCCACAATGTCCCAGTCCTCGCTCCAGGGCGCAGGCGCCTGCCCGCTGTCGGGGCTCGCCGGGTACCACACTTGTGCCGCCAGCCGTCTCGGGGCGCCGGGGAAGGCCCCGTAGGCCTCCGGCCGGTCCCCGTCGACCAGCTCGACGGTCGTCGTGCCGATTGTCTCCGGGCCGGAGGGAGCGGGGAGCTCGGGGACGGGGAAGGCCACCGGGGCCGCAGCGGCGACGCCCAGGCCGAACAGGCCGAACAGGCCGCGCGCCACTCGATGCGACCACTCGACGCGCCTGTCGATGAAGATGATGTCCCCGACAGCGAGACCCGCGCCCGCCAGGTGGATCAGCGCCATCTGCCATCTGAAGCCCTCAACCTGAAGCTGCAAGCCCGCCGCCAGCGCCAACAGCGCCGCGAACACCCCCCTGCGCGGCCTGACCCCGAACACGGCCGGCCAGAGGACGGCGGCGACCGTGACGGACAGGAGAGCGAACTCGAGGTTTCTCAAGTCCCCGCGAGGTCGGGAGGCGCCATCAGGGGACGCTTCTCAGGAGAAGTACCTGCCGGCGCCGGTTATGCGCGTGCCCTGGTGGAACACCATCTCCCACCGGCCCTCCCGCATCACCCACACCGAAGATCGCCGGGCCTCGCGGCCGGCGCCGCCGACGGACCGGTATGTGACCAGAGCGGCGCTCGACGACAGGGGCCGGATCTCGAAGTCCTTCATCGCCACCTCGGCGCTCGACTCGCTTGTCATCATGTCGATCAGCATCCCTTTGTGATACACCCGCCCCGAGCTGCCGAACTCGACGAACTCGTCGGCGAGTAGAAGGTCGAGGCGGGAGGGGTCGCCCCGCACCGACGGGTCGAGGATCTCCATCTCGAGGGCACAGAGCTCATCGAACCAAGGATGTCTCTTCTCGCGGGCGTCGCTCGAGTCCGTCACGTCTCCGCTTCTCCGAGTTGACAGTCTACAACGGGCCCGGCCCCGAAGGCGGTCGGCCGGGCGAACGCGGGCCGGGAACGCCCGTCCGGCGGTATCATCGGCGGCCGTGCCGAAGAAGACGCTCTACTTCGCCTACACCTCGCTGCTCGACCCCGACCGCATCGCCGAGGTCGCCCCGGACGCTGAGTTCCTCGTCGCCGCCTACTACCCGGAGACAAGGCTCTCCTTCACCCGGCTCGAGTCGGGCGGCGCCGCGACGACGCTTGCCCGAGAGCAGGGGTCCACCGTGTGGGGCGGCGTGTTCGAGATCCCGGGAGGGCGGGTCGAGGCTCTTGTCGCCGCCGAGAAGCGGGAGGGGCGCTCACCCGGCTTCGACGAGAGGGCCGTCGACCGCCGGGGGGGCAAACACGACTGCCTCACGTTCGTCGCTGCGGGCCGCGACGGGAGCGAACGCAAGCCCCCGGCCGCCGAGCTCGCCGCGATGATCAGAGGCGCCCGCCACTGGGGCCTCCCGGCGGGTTGGGTCATGAGCCTCGAGGACTACGGGGAGGGCGAGCCGCTCCTATGAGGCCGTCGCCTGCTCGTCGGCGGAGAACAGCCGGTGGAGCCACCAGGCGACGACGGCGCCGATGATGGGGGCGTAGATGTACACCCAGAGCTTGCCGAAGCTGCCGCCGGAGACGACGGCCGGGCCGAAGGAGCGGGCCGGGTTGACCGACGCCCCGGAGAACGGGATGCCGGCCAAGTGGATCCCCGTCAAGGTGAGGGCGATGGCGGCGGGGGCGTGAGAGGCGCCTCTCTTGACCACCGACAGGATCGTCCAGACGAAGACCGCGGTGAGGACCACCTCGAGGATGGCCGCGGTCCTCAGGCTCGAGTACCCGGTGACCGTCAAGCCTACGGCCTCCCGGCTGTCGGCGGCGAGCCACACGACCAGGGAAGCGACGGACGCCCCGGCGAACTGACCGACCCAGTAGCCGATCGCGTCGCTCAGCGAAAGCTCTCCCTCGAGCAGGAAAGCCAGGGTGACCGCTGGGTTGAAGTGCGCCCCCGACACATGCCCGACCACCCAGATCCCGGCCAGCAACGCCAGCCCGAAGGCCAGGGCGATAGCGATGATCTGCGCCGGCCCGCCGGCCCCGCCGACCGCCAGGATCCCCATGGATCCCAACCCGACCAGGATGCAGGTGCCCAGGAACTCCGCCAGGTACTTGTTGATCACCATCTTCTTCGTCCTCCTTTGTCCGAATAGCGCGGGCGCCGGCCCGGCGCCTTGGCGCCACCCTACCGCGCAAGCCGCGCCGGCGCCGGGTGAATCGAGCCGGTGCGGCGCGGCCTGCCAACATCGCCGCGTGCTCTCCTCCCTCAACATTGGAGCGGTCCTCGCCGGGACGGCCGTGGCCGGGTTGACCGCGAGCGTCCTCGGGCTGGGGCTGGGCGCGGCGCTGACCGCCGTCGGAGTCGAGGGCGGGGCGGGGATCGGGCTTGTGTTCGGCGCCGGCGCCGGGCTGGTCGCAGGCGGTTGGGTCGCCGGGTCGCGGGCTGCGCACTCGGAGCGGTTCCACGGCGCCGTCACCGGCTTGGCGGTCGCCTTCCTGGTGGTCGTGATCGCCCGTCTCAGGGGCAGCGCCGCCTCGACCGCCGTCGTCGTGTGGATGGCCGCCTTCGGCGCGGCGGTCGCAGGTCTCTCCGGGTGGCTGGCGGGCCGCAGGAAACGAGCCGGCGACTAGTGTGAGATCAGCGAGCCCGCCGGGCGGTCGCTGTCGGCCTTCGGCAGGCAGAGGAAAGTCCGGACTCCGCAGGGCAGGGTGCTGGATAACGTCCAGGCGGGGCGACCCGACGGACAGCGCAACAGAGAGCAGACCGCCGATGGCGAGCCGGCGCAACGCGCCGGCAAGCACAGGCAAGGGTGAAACGGTGGTGTAAGAGGCCACCAGCGTCGCAGGCGACTGCGGCGGCTAGGCAAGCCCCACCCGGAGCAAGGCCAAGCAGGGGCGCCGACGGCCCGTCGATCAAGTCCCGGGTAGGCCGCGCGAGCGCGCCGGCGACGGTGCGCCCAGATGGATGACCGTCCTCGACAGAATCCGGCTTACAGGCGGGCTCGCCCCGCAGGGCGTGCGGGCGCGACTTTCGTTCCCGCGACGGGGCGAGTAGTTTCGGCGCGGCTATGCGACTGGGATACCCACACCGATCCGAGCGATTCGGGGCAATCCGCATTCACGGTCTCCAGCAGGTGGTCGAGTTGGACTCCGGGGCGCGGGACGACGCCGACCCCGCGGCCAAGCCGGACGGCGCGGTCCAGTACGTGTCGTCTCAGGACCTCTCCGACATCGAGAAGCGCATGGCGATCGTGGTGCCGTGCAAAGACGAGAAGCGCAAAGTGATCGACGGGGTGCTCTCGGGCATCCCGCACAACTGCCTGATCATCCTCGTCTCGAACTCGGAGCGCGAGCCGGTCGACCGGTTCGAGATGGAGCGGCGCACGGTCGACGACTTCTGTCGTTTCGCCGAGAGGTCGGCCGTCGTGGCGCATCAGCGCGACCCGGGCATCGCCGAGGCGTTCAAGGCGACGGGCTTCACCGACATATTGGACGACGACGGCCTGGTCCGAAACGGCAAAGGCGAGGGCATGATGGTCGGGATGATGCTGGCCTCCCTGGCGGGCCGCGACCACGTCGGCTACATCGACGCCGACAACTTCGTCCCCGGCGCCGTCCATGAGTACGTCAAGGCGTACGGGTCGGGCCTGCTCCTCGCCGAGAGCCCGTTCTCGATGGTCCGCATCTCATGGATGTCGAAGCCCAAGATCCAGGACGGCAGGCTGCGCTTCAACCGGTGGGGGCGGACCTCGCAGATCACAAACGAGTTCCTCAACCTGCTGCTTGCCGAGTACTCCGGGTTCGGGACCGACATCATCGTCACCGGCAACGCCGGGGAGCACGCGATGAGCCTCGCCCTGGGGATGAGGATGCAGATGGCGAGCGGGTTCGCCGTCGAGCCCCACCAGTACATCGACCTGTTCGAGCAGTTCAGCGGGATCTTGCCGTCGGGCGCCGAGGACGTGCTCAAAGCCGGCGTCGACATCCTCCAGATCGAGACCCGCAACCCCCACTTCCACGAGGACAAAGGCGCCGACCACGTCCAGGAGATGCGCCTCAACGCGTTGAACGTGCTCTTCCACAGCCCCGTCTGCCTGAAGCAGGTGCAGAAGGACATCAAGAGGTTCCTGCGGGAGCAGAAGGTGATAGGCAAGGGCGAGGCGCCTCCCCGGGAGCGCATCTACCCAGCCCTGGAGACCATCGATCAACCCGTGTTCCTGTCGGCCCTCGAGGAGCACGGCCGGTCCTTCCAGCAGATACGCAGAAGGCGTCTCGCCGGGATCGTCGAGGAGGCGCCGATCACGCCGGAGGCGCCGGCCCCCGAGACCGACTGACCCCCCATATCGGTTTCCTAATGCTCTGGATTCGGTATACCGAAATGTGTGCATTGAGAAACCGTCGTCGCAGGCTCACTCGTTGAGAACGGCCCCCGCCCGCAAGGTCCTGTTCACCGACCTGGACGGGACGCTCATCGATCACGACACCTACCTGCCCGGCCCCGCCGAGGCTTCTCTGCGGGACCTGACCGATCGCGGCGTGTTGGTCTTCTTCTGCTCGGCCAAGACCCTCGCCGAGCAGGAGGCGCTCGCCGAGCGGCTCGGGCAGCGGGTCGGCTACATCACCGAGAACGGCGCCCTGGCGGTCCTCCCCGGGGGCGGGGGCGCGCACCGGTTCGGCGCGTCCTACGACCATGTGCGCGAGGCCGTCGCCGCCGCCGCGGCCGAGACCGGGGTGGAGGCGACCGGCTACGGCGACATGACGCCCGATCAGATAGCGGAGGCGACCGGCCTCGCCATCGACCAAGCCGCCCTGGCCGGGCAGCGTTGCTGCACGGAGACGCTGACCGACCTGAGCGACGCGGGCGCGGAGCGGATGGGCGAGGCACTGGCGCGACGCGGCCTGAGGCTTCAGCGGGGGGCCCGCTTCTGGACGGTCCAGGGCGATCACGACAAGGGGACCGCCGTCGACTGGGTCGTCGCCCGGCTCACCTCCGACTCGGGGCGCCCCATCACATACGCCGTCGGCGACGGGCCCAACGACGCCGCCATGCTCCGCCGGGTCGAGCACCCGATGTTGGTGCAGGGCCGGAGGGGCGAATGGGGCCGGCTGGGCGTCGCGGGCCTGCGCCTGATGGACGGCCCCGGCCCCCTGGGATGGGTCAAAGCGGCCAAAGCCGTGCTTGACGACGACGAGTAGCTAGCGTGCTCGCCTTATGAGCAGCATGGTCGTTTTCCCTTTCAAGACCGAGCGCCCTGAAGTGGCGCTTCGGAACATCCAGACAGCGGCGGAGCACGGCGCTGTCGACGAGGTCCTGTGCGTCGGCTACGAGAAGGAGTCGACGTATCGCGCAATCGCCGAGGCGGCGCCTTCGATGAGCGACCGGGCCGACACGAAGATCAGCCTCATCCTCCAGGAGCGCATCGGGACGAAGCGCCCCGGGAAGGGCGACGGCATGAACACCGGGCTCGACTACTTCGTCAAGTCGAGCTACGACCGCATCCACTTCTACGACGCGGACATCACCAGCTTCAACGCCAGGTGGATCACCAAGGCGGAGCGGGGGGCCGACCTGGGCTACGACCTGGTGCGCCACTACTTCCCCCGGTCGGCGACCGACGCCATGGTCACATGGATGATCACGAGGACCGGGTTCGCCACCTTGTTCCCCCGCAGCGAGCTGCCGTGGATCGAGCAGCCCCTCGGAGGCGAGCTGCTCCTGAGCAGGCGAGCGGCCGAGAAGCTGGCCGCCGACCCGAGCGTCCGGGCCCAGAGCGACTGGGGCATCGACACCCTGCTCACCTTCAGCTCCGTGAGGCACGGCATGTCGATGTTCGAGGTCTATGTGTCCGACGGGAAGGCCCACGCCCTCTACGGCCAGCTGACCGACCTGAGGTCGATGCTGATCGAGTGTTTCCTCGCCCTCCGCGGCTTGACGGGAACGCCGCTGGACGCCGGCATCACCCACCATGTGGAGCCGCCCGACGTGGTCCCCGAGGCGATCGCCGAGAAGGTCGGCTACGACGTCGAGGGCACCATGCAGCTTCTCCCGGAGACGTGGACCGAGCGCCAAGACGAGCTGCTGAACCACTTCCCGACCCCGATCCGCGACGGCATGCTCGCCGTGCGCAAGTACATCTCGTTCCAGTTCATGGACGAGTGGGCCTGGTACGACGTGTACCAGATCCTCCTCGCCGAGTACGTCGAGGGCGACCCCGACTGGGAGGACCTGATCTTCCGCCTGTGGATGGTGCGGGTCTTGGCATACACCAACCGGGTGGCGTTGCGCGGGTACGGGTACGCCCAACGTTTCCTGCGCGGGATGGTCTACCGCTACCTCTACAGGTCGGCCACCGGCATGGCCCTGACCGACGGGGTCTGAGGCCGGGCGGGCCGCCCGTCGGGCTGCGGCGCGGCGCGGGAGCGCTACCTTTGCCCCATGTGCGGCCGTTTCGCCGTGACCGGCGACCTCGACTTCTACGCCGACTACTTCGACGTCGGCCATGTCGCGGCCGAGCCGTTGCGGCGAAGCTGGAACGTCGCCCCCACCGACCGTGTCTATGTGGTGGCCGAGCGGGAGAGTGGGAGGACGCTGCAGACCATGAGGTGGGGCCTGGCGCCGCACTGGGCCAAGGGCTCCAAGGACATCCACATCAACGCCCGCTCCGAGACGGTCGCCTCGGGCCCGGTGTTCCGAGACTCGTTCGCCCGCCGCCGCTGCCTGATCCCCGCCGACGGCTTCTACGAGTGGGAGCCCGCCGAGAGGGGCCGCACGCCCCACTGGGTGTATCGGGCGGACGGGCGGCCCATGGCGCTTGCCGGCGTCTGGGCCGCTCGCAAAGGCGCCGACGAGGAGGAGTGGCGGAGGGGCTGCGCGGTGATCACCGCCCCCGCCGACGGGGTCGTGGCTCAGATCCATGACCGCATGCCGGTGACCCTCCCCCCCGAGGCGTGGGGCCCTTGGCTCGACCGTGCCCTGACGGGCGCCGAGGCCGCGCTGTCGCTGATCGGCGCCGACGACCCGGAGACGCTCATGGAGCACGCCGTGTCGAAGCGAGTCAACTCGGTGAGGAACGACGGGCCGGGGCTTCAAGACAAGGCCGAGCCGGAGACGCTCTTCTGAGCCGGGCCGCGCCCGGGGCGGGTCGGCGGGAGGGGCCGGTCAAGTTCGCCTACTTCTGCGGTCACGAGCAGTGGCACCCCGAGGAGCTGGTGGAGCACGCCGCCCTCGCCGAGCGGGCCGGGTTCGACATGGTGGTGGTCTCCGAGCACTTCCACCCCTGGGTGGACGACGCGTCCGCCGCCGGGTTCGCCTTCTCGACCCTCGGCGCCGTGGCGGCCGCCACCGAGAGGCTGGGTCTCGCCACCGGGGTGACCACCCCCCTCTTCCGATTCCATCCCGCCGTCGTCGCCCAAGCGGCCGCGACCATCGACCGGCTCAGCGACGGCCGGTTCACCCTCGGCGTGGGCTCCGGGGAGAACATCAACGAGGGGCCGCTCGGATATGAGTTCCCCAGGTACGCGGAGCGGAATGCGCGCATGGCCGAGGCGCTGCAGATCATGCGCCGCCTCCTCGACGGCGAGAAGCTGAGCTTCGACGGCGACTACTACTCAACCGACCGGGCGAAGCTCTACTCGCCTCCCCGCGGCCCGGTCCCGATCCTCATGGCGGCGGGCGGGCCCAAGTCCGCCGCCCTGGCGGGCCGCCGCGCCCAGGGCGTCGTCACCTCCGTGAAGGACCCGGCGGAGACCGTCGAGAAGGTGCTCAACCCGCTGCGGGCCGCCGCGGGCGAGGCGGGGGCCCCCGAGCCGCTGGTGCTGGCCACGAGATGGTCGTTGTTCGCCTCCGACCGCGACGAGGCCTGGGAGGCCCTCCGCTCGTGGCGAGGGCTGAGAGCGCCCGGGCGCTTGGAGGCGGTCGACCCGCAGACCCTGAGAGAGAGGGCCGACGACCTGCCGCGAGAGGAGGTGCTGGGCCGATACGCGATCGCCGCCTCGGCGGAGGAGATGATCTCGGTCTACCGGCCTCTTGTGGAGACGCTTGGCGCCGACGTCGTCACCATCCAGACGGCCTCGCTGGACCAACCCGCCCTGATCGAGATGCTGGGCAGGGAGGTCCTCCCCGCCCTCAGGTCGCTCTCCTAACCCCCAATCCGGTTTCCTAATGCTCTGGATTCGGTATACCGAAGTTTGTGCATTGAGAATCGCTTCCGAGGCGGCGGGCGGGCCGGGATAGGCTGTCGGCGCGCCGAGATCCTCGCCCGGCGGGTCAAGGGCGATCGCTCAGCCGAGCCGAGTGATCAACTCGATGAGCTGGATCAGGTGCTGACTCGCCTCAGGCGGGGCCCCCGACGCTCCCGCCGCCGCGGCGAGCGAGGGCACGATGGCTTTCAGCTCGTCGAGGATCAGCCTGGCGTCTTCGGTGTCGGTCACCAGGAGCCTCTCGACCGGGCCGATCATCCGGGCCGCCAGCCCGCCTCCGAAAGACGCGAAGAGGTCGACGCGGTACCCGTCGATGTCGCGGACCAGCACTTCTCGCCTGCCTCCCGCCTCGGACATGATCACCACCGTGTGAAACCCCACACCCTGCTCGTCGGTCGGAGGGCCGTCGGCGGTTGACACCTCGCCGTCGAAGAAGGTCGAAGACGCCTGGGCGAAGCCGGACCAGAAGTTGGCCGCCACGTCGGCGTCGCCGAGGCGAAGGGCCTCGGCCACCTCCTTGAACGTGGCCGACTCGGCGAGGGAGGCGAGGGCGGCGTGGTTGGGCACAGCCAAAGCGGCCGCGGCGGCGAAGTCCGGTGTGTCCAGATGCTCGACCAGCTCGTCCACGGCTTGGAGCGGGCTCTCGGCGCCCGGGCCCACCGTGACGGTCGGCTGGGTCTCCTCCTCACCCCCGCAGGCGACCGCCGCCAGAGCGAGGGCGACGACGAGGCCGGCCCCCCTCAGCCGCATGGTGGGGAATCCTCCCCGTCGCGAAGAAGGCTCGTCTCGTCTCCCGGTGATTGAGCCCGGCCGCGAACCAGAGCCACGCCAGGTAGCCGAAGCCGACGACCTCTCCCGCCCACATCAGCGGGTCGCCGAGGGCCGACCGCCGGGGGACGGCCTGCGCCGCCTCCCCGAGCTCCAAGCCGAAGAGCGGCCAGAGGAAGACCCGCTCGTCGACCCACATGGCGTCCAAGAGAAGGTGGAAGAGCCAACCGACGCCGAGGGCCAACCAGGCGCGGCGGCGACGGCCGCGACGCGTGACGAGCAGCACAACCGCCATGAAGGCGGCCGGAAGGGTGAGGGAGTGTGTCCAAAGCTCTCCGGCGAGATAGCGATCGGCCGACGACAAGGCGCTGAGCGGCATGTCGATCAGATCGGGGAGGATGGCGCCCGCGAGCAGGAACCGGGCATCGGCGCCCGGGTCTCCGAAGAGCCGGCGGAACAGCCAAAGGCTCGCCCCGAGGTGCCAGAACGCCATTGCGGGCCGGTCTCAGGCGACGATGATCCGGCGGCAATGGACGCAACGCGGGAGGTCGGCCGCGAACGCCTCCCCCCGCTCCGCGGGCGAGAGGGCCATGTGACACCCGCCGCAGACTCCGTGGTCGTACGCCGCCACGGCGACGCCCTCCTTGGTTCGGCGGAGCTTGTCGTACAACTCCATCAACTCGGCGTCGATGGGCGCCGCGGCCTCCGCCTTCCGCTCCTCCTTGCGGGCCACTTCGGCGTCGATCCGCTCCCACTGGCTCTTGATCGCCGCCTCCAGCTCGGCTTTGCGGGCTGACGTCTCCTTGATATCCGAGTTGAGCGCCTCGACGGCGGCGCGGGCCGGGTCGATCTCCTCCAGCATCGCCAAGACCCTCTCCTCCATGGCCTCCCGCTGACCGCCGAGGCTCTGGACCTCGAGCCTCATGTACTCGGTCTCCCGGGCGCTCATGCCCCCGGCGAAGAGCCTGGTCTCGTGCTCACCCAGCTTGATCTCTAGCAGCTCAAGCTCCCCTTCCGCCTTGTCGAGCCTCAGCTCGATCTCCTTCAGCGACGAGGAGGCCTCGGCCCGACGTTCCTCCAGGCCTTTGAGCCTCTCGTGGGCCGCCTTGTACTCCCCCAGCTCGGGGAGGGTGCGGCGCCGCTCCAGCAGCCGGTCGATCTGCAGGTCGAACTCTTGGACGTCGAGAAGGTCGGCGAGGCTGAGAATCTCCATGCCGGCCCGAGGGTAACGCGGCGGCCTCAGCCCCAGGCGCTCGGATCGAGCCCGGTCAGGTCGACGACGGCGACGTCGCAACACTCAGTCACAAGCTGGAGCAACGCCGCAATCCCGGGCCGCTCCGTCTGGGTGTGTCCCGGGTCGACCACGGCGAGGCCGAGGTCGCGGGCCCGCACCATGCGGTGATGGGGCGCGTCGCCGGTGACCAGGGCTTGGGCGACCCCGGCGGCGGCCTCGATGAGGCTCGCCCCCGCGCCCGGGACGACGGCGACGCGGTCGATGTGGGCCGCGCGATCCCCCGAGACCCTCAGGCCGGCGCCGCCGAAGAGGCCCGAGACCTGAGCCTCAAGGTCGGCGAGGGGGGCTGCGAAGCCCCCGACCCGGCCGATGTCCGCGAGTCCCTCGTCGGGGTCGCCTCCGAACGGCTCGACGTCGCTCAACCCGAGAGACGCCGCTAGGGCGTCGGCGGCCCCGCCTGGGGCGGCGTCGAAGTCGGTGTGGGCGACGAGGAGGTTGACGCCGAGGCGTATGAGCCGGTACGCCCGGGCCTCGGCGGACCGGCCCGCCAACACCCTGTTGACGGGAGCGAACAGGAGAGGGTGGTAGGCGACAAGGAGGTCCACAGGGCTGGCCTCAAGGGCGTCCACCACGTCCTCGGTCACTTCATGGCAGACGGCGACCCTCGAGACCGGGGCTTCCCTGTCTCCGAGCTGCAGGCCGACCGGATCCCATGCGGCGGCCTTCTCCGGCCGGGTCCTCCGGCCGACGGCGTCTACCACATCTTGGACGACGGTCACGGCGCTGATCTGGGGGCGGGGACGCGGGCCCGGGCCGGGGCCCGGCGGTCGGGCCGGCTCAGTAGAGCTGGTCCACGAAGGTCTGCTCCTGGAAGGGGGGCCGCACATAGTGGAGCTCTTCCATGTCGGGAAGCTCGACGGGGTCGGGGGTGAGGTCCCCGTACTCGAACCGGGAGAGGATATGGCTGATGCAATTGAGGCGAGCCCGCTTCTTCTCGTCGGAGGGCACGACGAACCAGGGCGCCTGCTTGATGTCGGTGTACTGGAAGGTGGTGTCCTTGGCCATCGAGTACCGGACGTACTGACGGTGCTCCTCGATGTCCATCTCCGAGAGCTTCCACCGCTTCAGCGGCTCGCGGTTGCGCGACTCGAACCGCCTGCGCTGCTCCTCGTAGCTGACGGAGAACCAGTACTTGAGGACTCTGATCCCGGAGCGGACCAGCATCCGCTCGAATTCGGGGCAGGAGCGCAGGAACTCCTGGTACTCGCTCTCGGTGCAAAAGCCCATGACCCACTCGACGTTGGAGCGGTTGTACCAACTGCGATCGAACAGGACAATCTCGCCCGAGGCGGGGAGGTGGGCGACGTAACGCTGGAAGTACCACTGGGTTTGCTCTCGCTCCGTGGGTTTCGGCAGGGCGGCGACCCGCACGATGCGGGAGCTGGTGCGCTCGGTGATTCGCTTGATCACGCCGCCCTTGCCCGCCGTGCCCCTGCCCTCGAAGATGATGGCGACGCGCTCCCCCGTCTTCTGGATCCAGTACTGGAGCTTGACGAACTCCTCTTGGAGGCGGGCCAGCTCGTCCGCGTAGAAGTCTTTCTTGAGCCGCCCCTTGCGGTTGTAGTTCTCCGGCCCGGCGGGCGTCGAGTAGGCGACGATCTCGTCGGCGCCCTCCGGCAGGGCGGGACGCTCCGGGCCGACCTGCTCCGCGGACTTAGTCACGCTCTTCGGCTTGGCGGCTGTGGTCATCTCCTCAGTGTAGCCCCGCCGGCCCCTCTCCGCACCCCGACGGCCGCTGAGCGGGCGACCCAGAGACGACTCGTACTAGCCCGCGTCTCGGAGCTGTCGGATGATGACTTCGGAAGGGGGCGAGTCGGGATCTGGGACAACGGCTCCTCGCGCCGCTTCGAACCCGAGGGACTCGGGGGCGGGGACAATCTCGATCGACGTGACCTGACGAACGCTCACGGGCCGATCAGTCCGCGGATCTCTCGTGACCAACCCGGTCACGTCGACCAACCGGCCCCAGGCGTCGCGAAGCTCCTCCTCCGCCCCGGGCTGGATGTAGCACGAGACGGCGCGGTCCCACAACTGGTCGTAGAGGGTGAAGCGGAGGCCTCGCCTCCGGCTCAGAGTCTCGATCCGCCCGCGCACCGCGCCGTAGGTCGCCGGGATCTCAAAGGGAGGCCCTGAGGACTCGGGCGGCTCGATGGCCCCTGTGAAGGTCACTTCATCCTCCAGGGTCTCGAAGGTGATGTCCGCGTCCGCGGTCGCCCTCTCGGCAAGGCGGCTCATCAGCACCTGAGTCGCGTCCTGCGGGTCGGCGCGGCCAGCGCGCAACTCTTGGGCGCACCTCAAGTACTCCTTGGACAGTTGGCCCACATGGCGTTCGGCCTCCTGGGGCTCGACGACCGGGGCGGCCGTGAGAACCGCGCTCGAGTAGTTGAGGTCGGCCATCTCCCATCGCACCGACCGGCCGTACTCCTCGGCCAGCGACTCGAGAACCTTCGCCCAGAGGGAAGCCCTGTCAGCGAAGTCCGCAACGGAGACCTCCCCACCGATCCGGATAGTCACAGAGTGGTCCATCACGTCACCGAGGCTATACGGGGCCGGGGACAGAAACGGGCACCCGGACAAGCCCCGGCGCTCACCGCGACCCGGCTCGCCCGTGGGCGTTGACGGGCTCGAACCGCCGACCTCTGCCTTGTAAGGGCAGCGCTCTAGCCAACTGAGCTAAACGCCCCACCACGGATTCTACAGGTAGTGGAGGCCCTATCGGCCGGGCATCACCCGATTCGGCCCGGGACGACCCGCACTTGAGCGACCGCCTCAACGCTCGCCCCGCCCCCGCCCGGCCTCGACCGAACATGCGCGGGATAGGTCTCCGTGCCTACCCAGAGAGGGGCTCGAAGCCGTCGATAGAGACCCCGAAGGAGAAGACCATCGACAAAGACGGCGCCGATGCGCCGGCAAAAGGACAGGTGAAACCATGGAAAAGAGACCAACGGTGCGAGACGGCAGCGACGAGGCCGTCCGTCAGTACCTCGAGGGGATAGGTGAATACAGCCTGCTGACGGCGGAAGAGGAGGTTCGCCTGGCGAAGACGATCGACACGGGGCGCAAGGCCGGCCTGGCGCTGGAGACCGAGCGGGACCAGTCGAAGCGAGCCGAGCTCCGCAGGCTTGCCAGGGAGGGCCAGGAGGCCCGGCAAGTCTTCATCCGGTCCAATCTTCGCCTCGTGGTGTCCATCGCCAAACGCTACGGCCACGCCAACTTGCCGTTCCTCGATCTCGTCCAAGAGGGAAACCTGGGCCTCATCCGCGCCGTCGAGAAGTTCGACTACCGCAAGGGCTTCAAGTTCTCCACATACGCCACTTGGTGGATCAGGCAGACGATCACCCGGGCCATCGCCGATAAGAGCCGCACCATCAGGGTCCCTCTCCACATGATGGACACCATCAACCGTGTCCGCATGGCCGAGGCCAACTTGACGAAGCGCCTCGGGCGTCAGCCCACCGACGACGAGGTCTCCCAAGAGTCGGGGTTCACTGTCAAGAAGATCCGCAGGGCGCGCGAGGTCGCCCCGGAACCGGTCTCCATCTTCGAGCGGGTCGGCGACGACGACTCCACCATCGGCGACTTCATCGAAGATGCCGACGCCGAGACGCCGTTCGACTTGATCGCGTCCAGGCTCAACATCGAGAGCTTGAGATCCGTGTTGAAGCTTCTCAACGAGCGGGAGCGAACAGTCATCGAGATGAGATACGGCCTCGGCGACAACGAGCCCTTCACTCTCGACGACATGGCGGCGCGCTTGAAGGTCACAAGAGAGCGAATTCGCCAAATCGAGGCCAGGGCGTTGGCGAAGATGCGTCATCCCTCCGCGGCCGGGGGGCTCCGGGAGCTGGCCGCCTCCTGACGAGGCGGGCTTCGGCTGAAGGCCTGTAGGGCGGGCCCGCCGAAGGCGGGCCCGCGGCGCGCGTCGCCCTCCTCGCTCCAGCAGGCAGGCCGCTAGCTTCCACCCGTGCTCAGATTCGCCCTCACGCTCCTGTCGGTGGCCGCCCTCGCCGTTCTCGCCGCGGCGGCCGCAGCCAAACGCCTGCTCAAGCCGCACGCCGAGCCCGAGACCGAGGAGATCGACCTGGTCTCCGTCCTCGGGTGCGCGGAGCTGACATCTGTCGCCGACCCTTTCCACGGGGGCAGCGCCGTCGCCGTCCTCGGCCGGGCCCGACTCGACCTGCGGGGCGCCCGACCCGCCCCGACGGGCATTAGGCTCAGCCTGGCCGTGGCGGTGGGGGCGGTCAGCCTGACCGTCCCGGAAGGATGGCGGTTCCGCCTCGCCGACGACCTGAAGCTCATCGCCGGCGCCGTGGAGGACAACACCGGGGACACGACGGCCGAGGACGCCCCAATCGTGACCGTCACAGGCCTCATCGCCTTCGGCCGCCTCAGCGTCGCCGCCAGGCCCCCGGCCGGCGGTGCCGGCGGCCCGTCGTCTTGACGCCGAGCCGCGGCGGGGTGGTCCTCGGACAGCCGACGCGTTTCTCAATGCACACATTTCGGTAACCGAATCCTGAGCACTCGTGGTGCGTCACTAGGAAACCGGTTGGGGGGTTAGACGATGCGGCGCTTGCCGGCCCAGCGGGCCAGCTCGTGGCGGCTGGAGAGCTGGAGCTTGCGTAACACCGACGAGACGTGGGTCTCCACCGTCTTGATGGAGATCCCCAGCTTCCGGCCGACCTGCTTGTAGGCGAAGCCCCGGGCGATGAGCCGCAACACGTCCTTCTCTCGGGCCGTCAACTGATCCAACTCCGGGTCCTCGTCGCTGGGGATCGCCCCGGCGAACGCGTCCAAGACGAAGCCGGCGAGGCGCGGCGAGAACACCGCGTCCCCGGCATGAACCCGCCGAACGGCGTCGGCGAGGTCGGGCGGCTCGATGGTCTTCGTCACATAACCGCGCGCCCCGGCCCGGATCATGGCGATCACGTCCTCAGCCGAGTCGGAGACCGAGAGAGCGAGGAACTTGACGTCGGGGTCGGTCGCAGCCACGGCTTCGATGACGGCGACGCCTCCCCCGTCGGGCATGTGCACATCGACCAGGACGACGTCGGGTCGGAGCCCCCTGATCTCGGCGACGGCCGTGTCGACGTCGTCCGCGGCGCCCACGATCCGGAACTCCTCCGACAACTCGGCCTTGACCCCGGAGAGGAACAGCCGGTGGTCGTCCACCAGGTAGACCTTGACGCTCATCCCGCCGACACCGGCAGGCTCATCGCCACTTCCGTGCCCTCGCCGGGCTCGCTGGCGATGTCGACCTCGCCGCCCGCCTTCTCCAGCCGCGACCTGATCGAACGGGCGATCCCCCTGCCCTCGGAAACCGCGGCGGCGGGGTTGAAGCCGCTCCCCTGGTCGGTGACGTACACGGCCAGCCTCCCCTCCTCGACCTCGAAGTAGAGGGACATCCGCTCGGCCCCCGAGTGCTTTGCCGCGTTGACCATCGCCTCCGTCGCCGCGCCGACGAGGGCGGCCGAGGCCTCGTCGACGGGGTGATCCCCGACCGTCACCACGTCGACGGGTATCTGATGATCGGACTCGACCTTCAACGCCGCATTCCTCAGGGCCGCCGAGACAAGGTCGGCCCCGGCCAACGGCGCGTGCCCGTAGAGCCAGTCCCGCAGCTCCGCCTCTTGGCGGCGAGCGAGGATGGCCATCCGGGACGGGTCGTCGGACCGCTGGATGAGAGCCAGCGTCTGGAGCACGGAGTCGTGGAGATGGGCGGCCACCTCCGCCCGCTCCTCTTGGCGAATCCGCTCCTGCCGCTCGGCGCCGAGGTCGGCGGCCACCCGGCGCACCCACGGCCCGAAAGCCACCAAGGAGCCCAGGCCGGTGAGGGCCACGGCGATCAACACGTCGCCGAACCTGGAAGCACGGCCGAAGGAGGCGAAGAACATCGAGGCGCCGACGACGAGCAACAGCGACCCGACGATCATCCGGGCGAGGCTGGGACGGCCGATGGTGGGGTCCATGAGCGCGGCCAGGGGGCCGGGCCGGGACCGGTCGGTGAGGGCGGCGGTCCCGAACGCGAGGGCGCCGGCCGTCAGGACGAGGCCGACGCTCGGCCACAACCCGGCGGCGCCGAGGAAGAGGAGCAGGCCCAGGAAGGCGAGGCCGAGGCCGAGCCCTCGGCCGGGGTCGACCTGCTCCACTTCGCGGTCCTCCACCCGGTCGAAGGACACGAGCCAGAGACCGACATATAGGAAGGCGCCCAACCCCCAGACGGTGAGGAGCGTGATGAAGGCGGCGCGCACATAGGCGTCGGGAACTCGGAGGGAGTCGGCCAGCCCGCCGGCCGCGCCGGCGAGCATGCGACCCGTCTTCCGACGCGTGTGCTCGATGGTCCACTTCACAGGCACACTCAGATGATGCCTTCTGCAGCGGGTTCGCTCAATCGGGGATTCCCCTGACCCGCCTCAGGGGGGCGTCAGGGTCGTCCCCGATTCACAACCGGCGCCGGACGTGGCCTAATCGGGGCATGGAACACTCAAACCAAACCACAGCGGCGCAGCCCCAAGCGCAGGCGCCCGCCGACCTGACCCGCCCTCTTGAGGGCCGAGTCGTCGCGGGCGTCTCGCGGGGCCTCGCCAACCATCTCGACATCCCGGTCTGGCTGCCGAGGGTCGTCTTCATCGTCACCGCCTTGATGGGCGGTCTCGGTGTCGCCCTGTACGCAGCCGGCTGGGCGTTGATCAGATCCGAGGACGCGCACCGGTCGCCGGCGGCGGGCCTCTTCTCCGGAGCGGGCAGCGCCCGGTCGTGGATCGGGATCATCCTGATCTTCATCGCCGCGTTGGTCCTCCTGAGCGGCCTCAGCTTCTTCAACGCTGAGTTCGCCTGGGCCGGGGCGCTCCTCATCGTCGGCATACTGCTCTACACCGGGCACCTCAGCTTCGGCCGAGGCCAGGGCGACGCGCAGGCGACGGAGAAAGCGGCCCAGGCGGCTTCGGCGACGGCGCCGCGGGCAGGCGATGAGTCGGAGAAGCCCGCCGACGGGGACGACGGAGACGACGGGGACGGCTCAGCCCCTCCGCCGCCGCCTCCTCCCCCGCCACCGCCGGCGGGCGGCGGAGGGGCTGAGCCGTCCCCGTCGTCTCCGTCGTCCCCGTC
>Ga0056132_1000047_pt1 | contig 24148 bp, 22 predicted proteins | sample WorMetLIZISLAND2_3_FD_71119 | JGI IMG/M metagenome (GOLD analysis project Ga0056132, IMG submission 71119) | Marine gutless worms symbiont microbial communities from Max Planck institute for Marine Microbiology, Germany - Olavius clavatus LIZARD... ...
GTCGGGGAGGGCGCGGAGCTACCCTTGGCGGCTTCGGGCTGTGGCGCAGTTTGGCTAGCGCGCGACGTTTGGGACGTCGAGGTCGTCGGTTCGAGTCCGACCAGCCCGACCGGCCCGCCGAGGCGGCCCCTGCCCCCGGGCCTACGTCTCCGATCCGGGAACCCAGCTCTTCTCAGGGGCGTTCCTCTGTGCGAGCCCGAGTAGGAGACGGTGCCCATGAGGCTCGCCGGTGGCGGATTGACACGACGGAGGACTCCGGCGGTCATGGTCGCCGGAGGGGTCCTGGGGGCGTGCAACCTCGGCGCGGCCGACCCGCCGTAGCCTGCGGAGGGCGCGCCGGAGACGACAGCCGACCCGACGGGAACGACACAGGCGACGATCGACGCGCCGGAGACTGAGGTCACGCTCGCGCCGGCGGGCGTCGCGCCAACACCTGACTACCTCGCAATGCGAGAGCACCTCACCCGGAAGGGCACCTTTCCCGTGATGGTGGAGGCGTCAGGCGGTTTCGTGTCCGCAGAACCGGGCAGCGCAAGCGCGCAGGAGTTGGCGGACACCAAGGAGATTCTGGAACTCGGAGCTCTGGCTATCGCGTATGAGTCCTGGAGACTCTCGGAGGAACCAGGTACTCCCTGTCCCGCGCATCGTCTCCGCGTAAGTTGGGAAGGGCCGGATGATGTGTTTGCCCCTGATGCGGACGTGCAGTATTGGTCGTACATCCCCCCATTGGGACCGCCTTGGACCGGTGAGGATCGGGCGGCCGGCATCGTCTACTGCAAGGGTTCCGACTACGCCTTCATGGGTTTCGAGGCCTTCTGGGAGTCCGAGCCCGGGGTGTGGGCGATGTACCCGATCCCGCAAGGGTGATGTGGAGCGCGGTGTTGAGTGGTAGCGGGTGATCGACCAACCGACGGCGAAGGTGATGCGGCAGGCCTTCATGGCTTCGTCGCACGCGTTGAACGGCCGAGCGGGCTTTGGGCTCGACGAGACGGCTGTCGGGCTGGCCCGCGGGCCGCGCTGGTCGAGGGGCGCCCAGTCGTCGGGGCCGGTGTATGCTACCGCTCATGGGACCGTGCCCGCCACGTCGCGGCGAGGGGCTGACCGCCTGCCTCGCGGGAGGCGCGGGGACTTCGTGGGAACGTCGAAGCCGGAGGCATCGTCCTTGGGTGTGTGCGAGACAGGCCGGCTCCCAGAAGATCCCTTGTGGTATAGGGAAAATGCGGGTGTAGCTCAATGGTAGAGCTCCAGCCTTCCAAGCTGGCGGTGAGGGTTCGATTCCCTTCACCCGCTCGAAAGCCCGGCCTCCGGGCCGACCCCGCCCCTGTAGCTCAACCGGATAGAGCAGCGGACTTCTAATCCGCAGGTTGGGGGTTCGAGTCCTCCCAGGGGCGCCGATCAGAATCCCACACGGCCCGCGGCGGGCGTCGTCGGGGAGGGTGTGCTCGACCGCAGCGCATCCCGGACGAGCGGAGGCGCGAGGGGCGGATCCCTCCGAGGCGACGCTTCCTCTCGAGATCCGGGCAGCCGGCGCCCAGTCCTTGGAGGGTGGGGGCGATCAGGAGTCGGCAGGCGTGTAGCGGCAGCTCGCGGAGTGTGGGTTGCATGCATGTGACGCAGATCCTTTCCTTCGGCTCTCGCTTCGCGGACGAACAGCGTCCTGACCAGGGACAACACCTGGCGGCAGAGCTTCCTCGTGATAGCGTGGCAGCCTGTCACCCAGACGGGGTGAGCACGAGTTGCACGGATCAGGATGGATGGGCTACCGTCCTCCTCTGTTATGGAATCACTGTCATGGCTGGAGGTCACAGAGGCGGTCGCGACCGTCGTCATGACCGTGACCCTGGTCGCGTCGGCAGCCATTGCGCGCTACTCCTATCGGAACGCCGTGAAGCGTCGGGAGGATCAGACTCGTCCTCGGGTCACCTTGGACTTCGATATGCCACACTCTCCTCGCCAGGTCGAGCTGTTCATTCGGAATGCTGGCCCAACGATCGCCCGGAATGTATCCTTCCGTTTCACGCCCGAACTCAGGTCGAGCTACGATCAAGAGGAGGGGCCGTCGATTCGTGCGACGCCGATTATTGACAATGGGATTCCCACTTTGCCGCCCAATCGCGAGTACGGAGTGCTGTTTGAGCGGGCTGATCGACTAGGCGAGCATCCGAGATACAAGGTTGAGGTTGAGTACGAAGGGCCGACAGGGAGGAAGTATCGAGATACTCAGCGTCTCGACTTGTCGACCATGGATGGGACGAAGTACCTGGCTCCGCACACCTTTGACGTCACGGAGGCGTTGAGGGGCATCCGATCGGCGCTGGAGAGCATCAACAAGAAGCTCGGCGGATCGGGTGAGGCTTCGGACGGTTCTCTTTAGGATCGGTCCTGACGCGTGATCAGTTCCGGCGAGCCGGAGACTTCAGGCGCGGACGGCGGATTGCGTGGGTCTGAGGACTCGGCGCGGCTAGGGGTTCAGGAGTCGGGGCCGAGGTACTTGGCCGCGACGCTCAGAGCCAGAGACGACAGCACGATGCACCCCGTCACCCCCCAGACGGCGAACAGGGCGTCGGTCATCTGCCATTCGGCGACCAGTGTGCTCACGAAGAAGACGACCCCGATCAGCCCGAAGGCGATCGACGAGCCCACGAACACCTGAGTGGCGACACGCTGCATCGCAGAAGGCTACCACCCGGGTCGTGGGAGGCTGCGTCGGGCGGCCCCGGCCCCGCGGCTACACTGCCCGCTCGCTTGGTGGCCGTAGCTCAGCATGGTAGAGCACCTGGTTGTGGTCCAGGATGTCGCGGGTTCAAGTCCCGTCGGTCACCCGGAAGGACCGTCCGGCGAGAGCCGGGCGGTCCGCCGACGCCGGCAGCCGCCAGCCAGGAACGAGATGACCGTCACCATCACAGAGTCGGCCCCCTTCGAGCGCATCGTCAGGTTCCCGCTCACCGACGATGAGATCAACGCCGCCAAGGCGGGCGCGGCCCGCAAGCTCGCCGACGAGCTCAAGGTCAGCGGCTTCAGGCGGGGCAAGGCGCCCCTCCCCGTCGTCGAGGCGACCGTGGGCGCCGACCGGGTCCGGCGGGAGGCCATCGAACTCCTGCTCCCCGCGGCCCTCAGAGATGTCCTTGGCGAAGAGGAGATCATCCCGGCGATCGCGCCGGAGCTGACGTCGCTCGACGAAGTCGACGGGGGAGTCGAGGTTGAGGTGACCGTCACCCTGTGGCCCGAGATCGACCTCCCCAACTACCGGGACCGCACCGTCGAGGTGGCCGACCCGGCCTGCTCCGAGGACATGCTCCAAGCCGAGCTCGCCGCCATGCGCATGGGGCACGCCACAGTCGAGGAAGTGGAGCGGGCCGCCGAAACGGGCGACTACGTCTCGATCAGCGTCGAAGCCACCCGCGGAGGCGAGCCGGTGGAGGCCGTCAAAGCCGAGGATCTCCTCGTGGACACCGGCGCCGGCGACTACATCGAAGGCATCAACGCCGCCCTCAAGGGCGCCGAGGCGGGCGACGAGATCGAGCTCGTCGCCCATCTTCCCGAGTGGCTGGAGGACGAGTCGGGCGGGGAGGCCCTCGTCAAGGTGAAGGTCAACGAGGTCAAGGAGCTGGTCCTCCCCGACCTCGACGACGAGTGGGTCGACGAGAACACCGAGTTCGAGACGGTCGACGAGCTGAGCGAGTATGTGCGGGAGAGCCAGACCCGGGCGCAGCTTCACGAAGCCGCCCGCGAGTACGCCGAGAAGGCCCTCTCGACCCTGCGCGACCAAGTCGATGTCGAGCTGCCCGAGGCCCTCGTTCGCGCCGAGATGGACAACCGGCTCCACAACCTCACGCACCGGCTCGACGAGGCGGAGGCGACGCTCGACGACTACCTCCGATCGACGGGGTTCACTCCCGACGAGCTCATCGCCGCCATCGAGCGCCAGGCCGAGACGGCGCTCCGCAACCAGCTCGTGCTTGAGGCGGTCGCCGAAGCCGAGGAGATCGAGGTCACCGAGGAAGACCTGACCAGCGCCCTCGGCGCCCTCGCCGCAGAGTCGGGCGACCCCGCCGCCTTCATCGACGAATACCGAGAGGCCGGCGTCCCGAGGGCGGTCGCCCGTGCTATCCTGAGGGACAAGGCGATGGGGGCCATCCTCTCGAACGCTCAGCCGGTCGACGAGGACGGCAACCTCCTCGACCTGAGCTTGCACACGCCCGAGGTCGAGGCCGACGTCGTCGACGCCGAGTCGGAGATCGAGGCGGCGATGGACGAGTCGATGGAAGCGGAGTTGGCCGCGGAGAGGGCCGCGGAGATGGGAGAAGGGCAATGACAGCCGACAACTATGTGGTCCCCACGGTCTTCGAGCAGACCAGCCGCGGCGAGCGCTACTTCGACATCTACAGCCGCCTCCTCAAGGACCGCATCATTTTCCTGGGCACGGCCATCGACGACACCATCGCCAACCTGATCATGGCCCAGTTGCTTCACCTCGAGTCGGACGACCCCGACAAGGACATCTCCCTCTACATCAACTCGCCGGGCGGGTCGATCACGTCGCTCTTCGCCATCTACGACACCATGCAGTACATCAAGCCCGACGTGAGCACGGTGTGCATGGGCATGGCGGCCTCCGCCTCGGCGGTGATCCTCGCCGGGGGCGCCCCGGGCAAGCGCTTCGCCCTGCCCCACGCCCGGGTGATGCTGCACCAGCCCCACGGCGGCGCGCAGGGCCAGGCCTCGGACATCGAGATCCAGGCGAGGCTCATCGTGCAGATGCGGGAGCAGTTGAACCATGTCCTCGCCGACCACACCGGCCAGGAGTACGACAAGATCGCCGCCGACACCGAGCGCGACTACTGGATGTTGGCCGAAGAGGCCAAGGAGTACGGGGCGATCGACGGGGTGCTCACGCGACGCGAGCTCTCCGCGGTAGCATCCGAGTAAGGGCGGGAGGTCCCCCGATGGCAAGAATGGGAGAAGGCGGCGAGCTGCTCAAGTGCAGCTTCTGCGGCAAGTCTCAGCGGCAGGTCAGGAAGCTGATCGCCGGTCCCAGCGTCTACATCTGCGACGAGTGCATCGACCTCTGCAACGAGATCATCGAGGAGGAGCTGTCCGACTCCGAGGGCTTCGTCTTCGCCGAGTTGCCCAAGCCGGTCGAGATCAAGGCCTACCTCGACGACTACGCGGTCGGCCAGGAGGACGCGAAGAGGAAACTCTCCGTCGCCGTCTACAACCACTACAAGCGGATCCGCTCCGGCGACGGCCAGCGCGACGTCGAGCTTCAGAAGTCGAACATCATCCTCATCGGCCCGACCGGCTCGGGCAAGACCCTCCTCGCCCAGACCCTGGCCCGCCAGCTCAACGTGCCTTTCGCTCTCGCCGACGCCACCAGCCTCACCGAGGCCGGGTATGTGGGCGAGGACGTGGAGAACATCCTCCTCAAGCTGCTCCAGTCCGCCGACCACGACGTCAACCGGGCCCAACAGGGGATCATCTACATCGACGAGATCGACAAGGTCTCGCGCAAGGCGGAGAACCCGTCGATCACGCGGGACGTGTCCGGCGAGGGCGTGCAGCAGGCGTTGCTCAAGATCCTGGAGGGGACCGTGGCGTCCGTCCCTCCGCAGGGCGGGCGTAAGCACCCCCATCAGGAGTTCATCCAGCTCGACACCACCAACGTGTTGTTCATCCTCGGCGGCGCCTTCGGGGGCCTCGAGGACATCATCGCCAACCGGGTGGGCAGGCGCGGCGTGGGGTTCGGCGCCGAGCTGCGCACCAAGGACCAAGGCAGGCCGAGCGACCTGCTGACGCAGGTGTTGCCCGAGGATCTGATGAAGTACGGGTTGATCCCCGAGTTCATCGGGCGCCTCCCGGTCATGGCGACCGTGGAGGACCTCGACCAGGCCGCCCTGGTGAAGATCCTCACCGAGCCGAAGAACGCCCTAACCAAGCAGTACCACCGGATGTTCGAGATGGACAACGTCGATCTCGTCTTCACGCCGGACTCCCTGGAGGCCATCGCCGAGCAGGCCCTCAAGCGCTCGACGGGGGCCAGGGGGCTGAGGGCGATCATGGAGGAGGTCCTGCTCAACACCATGTACGACCTCCCGTCGCGGACCGACATCGAGCAGGTGCTCGTCGACCGCGACGTGGTCGAGAAGAAGGTCAACCCGACTCTCGTGCCCGTCGAGGACCTCCCCGAGCCGACCAAGCGGTCGGCGTGACCGCCGGCCCGGCCTGAGGGCCGAGGCCGAGCCGGGGCTCGCAGCCCGCAGGCGCCTCTCATGGACTATTCGGAAGCCGTCGCCTACCTCGACCGCCACATCGGCCTCGGCGGCAAGCCGGGCCTGGGCCGCATGAGCGACCTCCTCGACTTCATGGGCCGGCCCGATGAGGGTTATCCCGTCATCCACGTCGCCGGCACCAACGGGAAGACCTCGACCAGCCGGCTCGCCGCACTGATCCTCGCCGCCCACGGCCTGACCGCCGGCGCCTTCACGTCTCCGCACCTGCAACGGGTCGAGGAGCGCTTGGAGGTCAACGGGCGTTGTGCCGGCGCCGACGAGCTGGCCCTCGCCGTGTCCGACGCGGCCGTCTTCGCCGACCTCCGCTCCGAGCGCGGCGGGGCCCCCAACACCTACTTCGAGCTGCTGGCTGCGGCGGCCTTCGCCTTCTTCGCCGACAAGGCGGTTGACGCAGCCGTGCTGGAGGTCGGGCTGGGAGGGCGGCTGGACGCCACGAACGTGGTCGACGCCGAGGTGTGTGTGGTGACTTCGATCGGGCTTGATCACACCGAGACGTTGGGCGAGAACCTCGCTTCGATCGCAGGCGAGAAGGCGGCGATCGCCGGGCCGGCCTCCATCCTTGTGACAGGCCCCCTCCCGGAGGAGGCGATGGGCGCGGCGAAGGCCCGGGCGCGGGAGCTGGGCGTGCACCACCGCAGGTTCGGCCTCGACTACTCGGTCGGGGCCGCGGAGAGGGCGGTGGGAGGGTGGATGGTCGCCGTGGAAGGCGCCGAGGAGACCTACGACGACATCTTCCTCCCTCTCCACGGCAGGCATCAGCTCATCAACCTGGCCACGGCGGCGGCGGCGGCGGAGGCGCTGCTGGGCGGGAAACTCGACGCCGAGGCGGTCCGGGAGGCGGCCGCGGCCGCGACGATGCCCGGCCGGATGGAGATCCTGGCGCGTGCGCCTCTGGTGATGGCGGACGGCGCGCACAACTCCGACGGCGTCGCCGCGCTGGCCGCGGCGCTCGAGGAGGAGTTCGGGTCCACGAAGTGGTGGTTGGTGCTGGGCGTGATGGGGGACAAGAACGTCGAGCTGATGGTCGAGCGTCTGGCGCCTGGCCTGGAGGGGGTCGTGGCCGCGGCCGTCGACCATGAGAGATCCGTGCCTCCGGTCGAGCTCGCCCGACGGGTCGAGGCAGTCGCCGACCTGCCGACGGCGGCGTCGGAGACGGTGGAGGCGGCCTTGGAGAAGGCCCGCGCCGAAGCCGGCCCCGACGGGGCGGTGTTGGTCGCCGGGTCTCTCTACCTGGTGGGCGCCGTGCGCGACCTGCTGCTCGGCGGCGGCTGACTTCGCCTCGGGCGCCGAGGGCGATAACGTCGCCGCCTATGACCAGCGAGAGCACCTTCATCATGGTGAAGCCGGACGGGGTGGAGCGACGGCTGGTCGGGGAGATCATCTCCAGGCTTGAGCGCAAGGGGTTGACCCTTGAGGCGATCCGCATGTTGACCGTCGATGAGGCGCTGGCCAGGCGCCACTACGCCGAGCACGTCGAGAAGCCGTTCTTCGGCGAGCTGCTCGCTCTCATCACTTCGGGCCCGGTCGTCGCCATGGAGTGGTCCGGCGAGTCGGCGGTCTCGGTGTGCCGAGATCTCATCGGCGCCACCGACCCGAAGCGGGCCTCCCCGGGCACGATCCGCGGCGACTTGGGGCTTGCCGTCACCGCCAACCTGGTCCACGGCGCCGACAGCCCGGAGAGCGCGGCGCGCGAGCTGGGAGTCTTCTTCGGCTGACGGCCCGTCGCCGCACGGGCACAGATGCGTGTGCAGTACCTGCGGCACAGGGCCGCAGGTACTGCACACGCTCGGCGAATCGGCTGGTCCCAATGGCGGAGGACGGGGAGCCCACCTACAATAACGGCGTTCGCCCGGGAGCTTTCCCCAGCTATGGCTGAAACCCTTCTCTCTCTTGCCGGCCAGGACATGGCCATCGACCTCGGGACCGCCAACACCCTCGTCTACGTCCGCGGCGCCGGGATCGTGCTCAACGAGCCGTCCGTGGTGGCGGTCAACTCTCAGAACGCCAAGGCGCTGGCCGTCGGCATGGACGCCAAGCGCATGATCGGCCGGACCCCGGCGAGCATCACCGCCATCCGCCCCTTGCGCGACGGTGTCATCGCCGACTTCGACATCACCGAGAAGATGCTGCGCTACTTCATCCAGAAGGTGCACCGCCGCAAGTGGGCCCGCCCCCGCATCGTCGTCTGCGTCCCGTCGGGCATCACGCCCGTGGAGCGACGCGCCGTCGAGGAGGCGGCCTATCACGCCGGCGCCCGCCGCGCCTACACGATCGAGGAGCCCATGGCCGCGGCGATAGGCTCCGGCCTGCCGATCGGCGAGCCGTCCGGCTCGATGGTGGTGGACATCGGCGGCGGCACGACCGAGGTGGCGGTGATCTCGCTCGGGGGCATCGTGGTGTCCCGGTCGATCCGCGTCGGCGGGGACGAGATGGACTCGGCGATCATCGACTGGGTGAAGAAGGAGCAGAACGTCCTTGTAGGCGAGAGGACGGCCGAGCAGCTCAAGCTCGCCGTGGGGTCGGCTTGGCCGTACGCCGACGAGCCTTCGGCCGAGGTCCGGGGGCGTGACCTCGACTCCGGCCTGCCGAAGACCGTCATGTTGTCAAGCCCCGAGATCCGCGAGGCGATCGACGAGCCGACCCAGGCGGTCGTGGACGCGGTCAAGTACACCCTTGACAAGACGCCGCCGGAGTTGGCCGCGGACGTCATCGAGCGCGGCATCGTGCTCACCGGGGGCGGGGCGCTCCTGGTCGGGCTCGACCATCGCTTGGCCAACGAGACGGGGATGCCCATCGTCACGGCGGCCAAGCCGCTGCACTCGGTGGTGCTCGGCTCGGGCAAGTGCTTGGAGGAGTTCGACGTGCTGCACAACGTGTTGGCGTCGTCGGCGAGGCCGTGACCTGCGACACCCGTCGCCGCCGATGCTGAGCCGGGAGCCGCGACGACCGATCCTCCCGCTCCTGATCAGCTTGGTGGTCCTCGGCGTCTTGTTGATGACCCTCGACTCACGGGCCCAGGGCGGCGGAGCGGCCGAGGCGGTGAGGACCGGCGCTCGGGCCGTCGTCGCCCCCCTCCAGAAGGCCGCCGCGTTCGTTGTGTCCCCGGCGGTCAGGCTCGTCGAGTCCCTCTCCGACGTGGCGAACCTCCGCGAGGAGAACGCCGCCTTGCGTCAGAGACTCGCGGAGGCCGAGTCGGCCCGGGCGGCGATGCAGGACGAGGCGGCTCGGCTGGAGCTGTATGAGCAGATCCTGAACATGGAGCCCGCCGGCGACGACATCGGCCGCACGGTCGCCGCCGTCATCGGGGGGGCGGGCGCGTTCGACTCCGCTCTCCTGATAGACAAGGGCTCGTCCGACGGGATCGCGCGGGATCAGCCGGTGGTCGACACGAACGGCCATGTGGTCGGCGCTGTCAAGAGCGTCACCGGCGGGACGGCGCTGGTCGTCCCGATCACGACCGAGCGCCAAGGCCTGACCGTCATCGTCAACGATCAGGTGGGGTCGCTCACCTCCCGCCCCGTGAGCGACGCCATGAAGCTTGAGATCCTCGACGCGCGGGCCCCGGTGCTCACCGGCGACGAGGTGCGGACCGCGGCCATATCGACCAGGTTCCCCACCGGTTGGTCGGTCGGAGAGGTGGTCGAAGACGCCGCTCCCGTCAACGGCGTGGTGACCGCGGGCGTCGAGCCCCACGTCGACCCCGAGACTCTCCGCATAGTCGTGGTCCTGGCGTGGCCCCCCGACCCGACATCAATCGTCGAGGCGGTCACGGACACGTCGTCGACCACGTCGACCACCCAGGCCACATCGCCCGGAGGGCCGTCCACCTCGACCACCGAGGGGCTGCAAGCGCCGGCCGGGCCTGCGGCGACGGCGCCTTCGACGACCGTTCCTTCGGCAAGGGCTCCTGCGACGACGGGGCCCCCCGCAACGTCGGGCGGAGACCGGTGATGAGGCTCCCCAGAGGAGTCGTCGTCGCCGCCTTGACGACGCTGGCGGTCGTGATCCAGACGACTCTGTTCCAGCGGATCCCCCAGGTCGCCCCCGACCTCGTCATGTTGTTGGTGATAACCCTCGCCCTGACCAGGATCAAACCTGAGCTGATGTTGGTCGTCGCCTTCCTCGCCGGGTTGCTGGTCGACCTTCTCGGCTCGTTGCTGCTCGGCCTGCGGGCCGTGACGCTCACCGTGGTCGCCTACGCCGCGGTGCGCACACGGGACCGAGCGGAGATCGGCAGGGCGGCGATCGCCGTATGGGCCGGCCTCCTGTCGTTGGCGGGAGTGGCGCTCATGGCGTTGATCGGGGCCATCTTCGGGGAGGCGAGCCTTCTCGGGCCCGATGTCGCCGGGCGCATGCTGGTCGCGCCGTTGGCCAACCTCGCCTTGGCGGCCCTGCTCGCGCCCCTCGTCGCGCGGCTCGTCGACGGCGACCCTGCCGCCGTGAGGCTGATGTGAGGTTCACCGTCCGCCTCGGGATACTCGGGACGGTCTTCGTCGCGATGTTCTCGATCGTCGCGCTCCGGCTCTGGGTCCTCCAGATCGCCGAGGGGCGCGACATCGCCGAGGCGACCGAGGAGCAGACGTGGGTGAAGCAGCCGGTCTACGCGCCGCGCGGCGACATCTTCGACCGGGACAAGACGCCCCTGGCCACCACCAAGATGGTCCCCGCCGTCGTGATCGACCGCTCGTTCATCCAACGCGACGAGCAGAAGGCGGCGTTGATCAGCCGCCTCTCGGCGCTTCTCGACATGAGCGAGAGCGAGCTGGCCGACCTCTACGAGGAGAAGGGGCCGAACGCCCGCTTCCAGGTCGCCGCGGTCTCGAGCGACCTGGCGTTGCGCATCAACGAGCAGCTGGACGAGCTGCCCGGCGCCGAGATCGTCGCGGCGCCCCAGCGCGTCTACCTCTCCGGGCCGACCCTGGCGCATGTCATCGGGCATCTCGGGTTGCCCGATCAGGCCGACCTCGACGAGAGCCCCGACATCGACCGCGACGTGCGGATCGGGAAGCTCGGCGTCGAGAGGGTCTACGAGGACGACCTCAAGGGCCGGTCGGGCGCCGTCGAGCGCCGGGTCCGGCTGGGGAGGGTCATCGACGAGCGCCCTCCCGAGGCGCCTGAGCCGGGCAGCTCCCTGACGCTCACCATCGACCTCGACATCCAGGAGGTTGTGAGGCTCGCCCTTGAGGAGGGCATCGCCCTGTCCAACAGGGTCAAGGAGGCCGACCGCGCCGAAGGCGAGACGTTCTTCACCGAGACCAAGCGAGCCGCTGCCGTGGTGCTCGACCCGGTCACCTTCGAGGTGCTCGCCTCGGCGTCCATCCCCGACTTCGACCCCGAGGTCTTCGTCGGCCGGCTCAGCGAGGACGCCCTCGACCGGCTCAACGAGGACCAAGCGCTGCTCAACCGCGTCATCGGCGGCGCCTACCCGCCCGCCTCGGCCTTCAAGGCGATCGTCTACACGGTCATCGAGGAGGAAGATCTGCCGTTCCCGAGGGAGCGGGCCGACGTCGACCCGGTCAACAGGACGGTCTACTGCGACGGGACGTTCGTCCTCCCCGAGCTGGCCGACGGCTCCCAGCAGGTGAAGAACGACTGGTACCTGGGCCGGCACTCCTTCGGCTGGCTGGACATCCACGGGGCGCTGCAGTGGTCGTGCAACAAGTTCTTCTGGGCCGCGGGCCTGGGCGCCTTCCAGCACTACGACGGCGAGCCTCAGGAGACGGTCCTCCAGGATTGGGCGGCCGACCTCGGTTACGGGGCGCCGACGGGGATAGACCTGACAGGCGAGGCGCAAGGCGTCATCCCGAGCCGGGCCGAGTTCGAGCGACGCGCCGAGCTGCAAGCGGAGGACCCGAGCCTCGGCCTGATCCACCCTTCCCGCCTCCAAGAGGGGAACGCGTTGTGGAACGGCGGCGACCTGATGGACTTCGCCATCGGCCAGGGCGCCTTCACCGCCACGCCGATGCAGGTCGCCGTCTCCTACGCGGCGCTCGTCAACGGCGGGACGGTGCGCGAGCCCCGGGTGGTGTCGAGCGTCTCAAGCCCGTCGGGCGAGGAGGAGAGGAGAGTCGAGTCGCCGATCAGGGCCAAGATCGCGATCTCCGAGGCGACAAGGTCCGCCCTTCTCGCCGACCTCAACCGCGTTGTCGTCTCCGGCACCGCCAGAGTCGCCTTCGAGGGGTTCGGCGAGGGCCTGGGGCGGGTCGGCGGGAAGACCGGCACGGGGCAGGCCGCCCCCAACCAGGACAACCACGCCTGGTTCGTGGGGGTCGCCCCCATCGACAACCCCAGGTTCATCGTGGTCGTCCTGATCGAGGAGGGAGGGTCGGGCGGTCGGGTGGCGGCGCCGGTGGCCCGCCACATCCTCCAGCATCTGATGGGCAACGAGCCGACGGCCATCGTCGCCGGCGAGGAGACCGACTGATGGCCCTGCTCGCCCGCGTCCGCGAGGTGGCGGTCGTCCGTCGCGACAACAAGACCGACTGGGTCATGTTCTCCGCGGTGCTGGTCCTCTCGGCCCTCGGCCTGCTGATGATCTACTCGGCGACCCGCCGCGGCGGCGCCTTCTCCATGGAGCGCCAGGCGATCTTCGTGGCGGCCGGGATGATCATCTTCCTGATCGCGTCGAACATCGACTACCGGGAGTATCGGGGCACTGTGCCCGCGGCGTTCGCCCTGATGGTGATCCTCCTGTTGACGGTGTTCCTGTTCGAGGAGAGCGGGGGGGCGCAACGGTGGATCCCCCTCGGCTTCTTCAAGCTCCAGCCCGCCGAGTTCGCCAAGGTGGTGGTCATCGTGACGCTGGCCAACCTGCTCGCGCCGTCGCTGCGAGTCGAGGCGCCGGGCCACAGGCCCCTACCGTGGCCCAAGGTGGGCCAAGCGGTGGCCGTCGTCGCGCCGCCCGCCGTGTTGATCTTCCTGGAGCCGGACCTGGGCACGATGATGGTGTTCGGGTTCGTCCTCTTCGCCATGCTCTTCGTCGCCGGCGCCACTTGGCGGCAGATGCTCACGTTGGGGTCGACGGCCGTCGCCGGCGCCGCCGCGGTCTGGGTCTTCCGCGACAAGTTGCTCCGACCGCACCAACTCGCCCGCTTCGAGGCGCTGTTCGACGAGAACGCCGACCCCGAGACGATCAGGTACCAGCTGAACCAGTCGAAGAGCGCCATCGGCTCGGGCCGGTTGACCGGCAAGGGGTTGTTCACGGAGGGGACCCTCACCGACTTCGACTACATCCCCCTTCAGGAGAACGACTTCATCTTCACGGCCGTCGCCGAGCAGTTGGGCCTGCTCGGCGGTCTCTTCGTGCTCGCCGCCTTCGCCGTCGTCGTGTGGCGCCTCTTGGTCATCTCGGCGAACTCGCGGGATCGCTTCGGCGCCCTGATCGCCGCCGGGGCCGCGGCCATGATCGCCTTCCACGTCTTCATCAACGTCGGGATGACAATCGGCATCATGCCGGTGACGGGTCTTCCGTTGCCTTTCCTGAGCCAGGGCGGCTCCTTCTACATGGCTATGGCGCTGGCGTTGGGGATAACCAACTCGGTCTGGTTGATGCGGACGCCGGTCCCCACCGAGAACCAGTTGATCTGACGTTCCGGCGCGCCTCGACCGCGCCGCCTCGGCCGCCCCGCCCCGTCTCCTTTGCCCGCGGGCTACGCTCGCCTCCCATGTACCGACGGCATCCGGAAGGTTGGGTCGAAGTGATCTGCGGCCCGATGTTCTCCGGCAAGAGCGAGGAGTTGATCCGCAGGGTCGCCAGGTACAAGATCGCCCGGATCGCCGTCCAGGTCTTCAAGCCGCGTGTGGATGACCGTTACGCGGAGGCCGAGGTCGTCTCCCACTCCGAGCTGAAGGTGGAGGCGTGCCCGGTCGACGGCTCCCTCGAGCTGCTCCGCGCCGTCCGCGGCTCGACCCAGGTCATCGGAGTCGACGAGGGCCAGTTCTTCGACGACGGGCTGGTGGAGATCGTCGACAACCTGGCGGCCAAGGGCAAGCAGGTCATCGTCGCCGGGCTCGACACCGACTACCTGCGTCGCCCGTTCGAGCCGATCCCGACGCTCTGCGACCGGGCCGAGTACGTCACGAAGGTGCTGGCCGTGTGCCACTCCTGCGGCGGCCCCGGCATGTACACGCAGAGGATCGTCCAGTCGGACGACTTGGTGGTCTTGGGAGCGGGCGGCGCCTATGAGGCCCGCTGCCGTATGTGTTATCACCCGACTGCGGTTCGCCAGCCCAGCTTCCCGCTGGGCGCGGGGGAGTAGACCCCCTCATCCGGCTTCCTGATTCGCCTATGCCGTAGTTTGTGCGTTGAGATTGGCCCCTGACCGCCGCGGGCACCGCTCAGCGCGGCTCGCCATTTTAGCGACGCGCCGTTAGCGCGGTTGGTCCGCTATCCTGTATGTCGGGTGCTTCGGGCCTGTGCCTCGAGCGCCCAGGGGGCGACGGCACGCGGCTCCTCGCGCCCGCCGCTCGGCATCCTGACCGGCGCCCGGCCGGCCGCGGCGCCCGCCCGCGCAGGCGCCCAGGGAGCGGGTCGAGCACAGGGCAGGGCCGCACACATCAAGAGGCCCCCACACATCAAGAGAGCAGAGGAGAGAGATCGCATGCCGCCATTTCGCAGGAGAGGCCCCGAGATTGTCCGCAGGTCTTCGGCCGGAGGCAAAGTCGAGGAGCGGAAGACCGTCCGTGTCGAGGGCCGGAAGGTAGAAGTCAGGCGGGTCGAGGCGCCGCCTCACCAGAAGAAGCCGAGGAAACGACCCCAGAAGGAGAGGGCCAAGGCGAGGGCCAGAGCCAAGGGCCGCGACGCCGGGTCGCGGACTCGGCAGCGCAGGCCGATCGACGAGGAGATCATCGTCCCGACCGAGTCGACGCGTAAGCAGATGCTGGTCAGCGTCAACAACCGTCAGACGCAGATCGTGATCCTCGAAGGCCCGGTGCTGGTGGAGCACTACGTCGCCGGCGAGGACGAGGGCTCGGTTGCAGGCAACATCTACCTGGCCCGGGCGCGCAACGTCCTCCCCGGGATGGAGGCGGCGTTCCTCGACTTCGGCGCCTCCAAGAACGGGGTCCTCTACGCCTCCGACGTGGCGGGCCCGGGCGGGCGGGAAGGCCGCGGCGGGCGCCGCATCGAGGAGGTCCTCAACGAGGGCGACGAGGTCTTGGTGCAGGTCACCAAGGACGCCATGGGGGCCAAGGGGGCCCGACTGACCGGCGTGCCGTCGTTGCCCGGCCGCTACCTCGTCCTTGTGCCGGACTCGGACAGCGTGGGCATCAGCCGTCGGCTCCCCGACGAGGACCGCGCCCGTCTCCGCGAGATCATCAACAGCGTGCGGCCCCCGGGGTACGGGGTCATCGTGCGGACGGCGGCGCTCTTCGCCTCGGCCGAGGAGCTCGCCGCCGACGTCTCCAGGCTTCTCAAAGAGTGGGAGAAGATCGGGGCTGCGGCGGCGAAGGGCGGCGCCCCGACGCTTGTCCACGAGGAGCCGGAGCTGTTGATCAGGGTGATCCGCGAGCACTTCACCGCCGACTTCCGCAAGCTGTTGATCGACGACCAGCGCGCCCACGACGTTGTGGCGGGCTACCTCCAGTCCACTGCGCCCGACCTGGTCTCCAAAGTGCAGCTCTACAAGGACCCGGTCGCCCTCTTCGACCGCTACCACATCGACGACCAGTTGAAGAAGGCTCTTGAGCGCAAGGTGTTCCTGCCGTCGGGAGGCCACCTCGTCATCGACCGCACCGAGGCGTTGACGGTCATCGACGTCAACACCGGCAGGTTCGTCGGGTCGAGCAACCTTGAGGAGACGGTCCTTCAGAACAACCTTGAGGCGGCCGAGGAGATCGGGCGCCAGCTTCGCCTCCGCGACATCGGGGGGATAATCGTCATCGACTTCATCGACATGGAGTCGGTGGACAATCAGGAGAAGGTGCTGCGGCGCCTGAAGGAGACGCTCGCCAAGGACAAGACCCGCACCCAGGTGTTCGAGGTCTCCCAGCTCGGGTTGGTCGAGATGACGCGCAAGAACGTCTCCGCCGGCCTTCTTGAGCAGTTCTCGCGCAGTTGCGACAACTGCTCGGGCAGGGGGGTGATCGTCGACGAGTCGCTCAGCGTCCGGTCGATGCGCGTCGAGACCGCGTCGGCGGAGCTGGACGGCTGAGGCGGTCTTGACGCGGTCGAGGGTTGCCCGGCCGATGCGTGTGCAGAATTGCGGCTCTCGTCGGTACTACTGCACACGCTGACAGATGCGTGTGCAGAATTGCGGCCCTCGTCGGTGTTGCCGCACACGCTGAGGCGGGTACTTGAATGGGCGCCCCATCGCGTCTCCTTCCTGCAGGTCCGTCAGCCCACTCTCGGGCCGCGCCGAACCGGGTCAAGTCCCGAGGGCGACGGCCGGCGCGCTTGGCCCGGCGCCGGTCAGCCGGTATCATGTGATCAGGCCTGATTTCCCGAGAGGTTCTCAATGTACGCCATCATCCGCGCCGGCGGCAAACAAGCCAAGGTGCAGTCGGGCGACGTGATCGACATCGAGCGCGTCAAGTCCGACGGCGATGAGCTGACGTTCGCCCCTCTGCTCGTGGTCGACGACTCCGGCGCCGCCGTGACCGACCGCGACGAGCTTGAGAAGTCGACCGTCACCGCCAAGGTTCTCGGCGAGTCGGCGGGACCGAAGATCGACATCTTCAAGTACAAGAACAAGACCGGTTACCGGCGCCGTCAGGGCCATCGCCAGAAGTACACGCGCATCGAGATCACCGGCATCTCGTTGTCGGGCGAGTCGGAGAAGAAGACAGAGACCGGCGGCGGGGCCTACAAGGCCGAAGCCGCCGCCGAGGAGGAGTAGCACAAGATGTCAAAGACCAAAGCGGGCGGCTCGTCGAAGAACGGCCGCGAGTCGCATGCCAAGCGCCTGGGGCCGAAGGTGTTCGACGGCGAGCTGGTGAGAGCCGGCGCCATCCTCGTGCGTCAGCGAGGCACCCGCATCCACCCCGGCGAGAACGTTGCCAGGGGCGGCGACGACACGTTGTTCGCCACGTCGGCGGGGACCGTCAAGTACGGCGCCCGCGCCAACCGCCGGCTCGTGAGCGTCCTGCCCGAGTAGGCCTCCCGGAGGCGCCCGGCAGGTGCCCCAGTGTCATGTCGCACATGTAACACCCCACCCCACCCGGTTTCCTAATGCTCTGGATTCGGTATACCGTAGTTTGTGCATTGAGAATGCCTCCTGGCCGGTGTGGGGACCACCTCAACCCGGTTCGTCATTTTACCGACGGGCCGGCGCCGGCCGTTCCGTGGCTTTCGTAGACCGGGCCCGCGTCGCCCTGCGCGCAGGCGCCGGGGGAGCGGGGGTGGTCTCGTTCGCCAAGGCGAGGGGCAAACCCAAGGGGAAGCCGACCGGGGGCGCCGGGGGCCCGGGCGGCTCGGTGATCCTCCGGGCCGACTCCTCGACGGCGACGCTCCTGCGGTATCGGCGCAACCCCCACCACAAGGCGGGCGACGGCGCCCACGGCGAGGGCGACGCCCGCCGCGGGCGGGCGGGCGCCGACTTGGTGCTCGGGGTGCCTCTCGGCACGGTGGTGACCGACGAGTCAGGCGTCGTGATCGCCGACCTCGTGGCGGAGGGCGAGGAGGCGATCGCGGTGCGGGGCGGGAGGGGAGGCCTCGGCAACGCGGGGTTCGTCAGCCCGTCCAACCGGGCGCCGGCCGTGGCGGAGCAGGGGGAGTACGGGCGGGAGGAGTGGTTCACGTTGGAGTTGAAGCTCCTCGCCGACGCCGCGCTGATCGGCTTCCCGAACGCCGGGAAGTCCACCTTCATCTCCAAGGTGTCGGCCGCCAAGCCGAAGATCGCCGACTACCCGTTCACGACCCTGGCGCCGAACCTGGGCGTGGCGAGCATCGACGGGCGGGAGGTGGTCCTCGCCGACATCCCGGGGTTGGTCGAGGGAGCGGCGGAGGGGAGGGGCCTGGGCCGCGAGTTCCTCCGCCACGTCGAGAGGGCCCGGGCCCTGGTCATGCTGCTCGACCCGGCCGAGACGCAGCCTGTCGCCCCCGAGGAGCAGTTGGAGATCCTGACCCGGGAGATCGCCTCCTACTCGGAGGAGCTGGCTTCACGCCCCCAGATGGTGTTGGTGAACAAGGCCGACCTCGGCGGCACGGCCGTGGTCGCCTCCTCGCTGGGCGCCATGGAGGTCTCCGCCGTCACCGGGGCGGGGATGTCGGAGGCTCTGCACGCTGTCGCCGACCTGGTGGAGCGCGCCGAGCGCGAGGCGCCGCAGCGCAGGGGTTATGTCCTACATCGGCCCCTGGGCCCGACCTTCAACGTGGCGCGGGAGGGCGCAGGCTGGCGGGTGGAGGGCCGGGCGGCGCGGCGCGCCGTCCGGTTCGCGGATCTGACCCTGCCCGAGGCGGCGGACCTGGCGGCCCGTCGGCTCGCCCGCTTGGGGGTGGACGGCGCCCTGGCCGCGGCGGGGGCCGAGGAGGGCGACGAGGTCCGCATCGGCGACCTCACCTTCGAGTACCGGCGGGACTTGGAGGAGGAGTGACCCGCGCGGGCCGTTCCCAATGCACAAACCGCGGCATAGGCGAATCCGGAGCATCAGGAAACCGGATTGGGGGGAGCGACTCAGCGTTTCCACAGGTCCTTGGTGAGGAGGACCAACACCGGGAAGATCTCAAGCCGGCCGACGATCATCAGGCTGGAGAGCATCCACTTCGCCGCGTCGGTGAGCCCGGCGTAGTTGGCCATGGGGCCCACGTCTCCCAGGCCGGGGCCGATGTTGCCGATCGAAGCCGCAACGGCGCTGGTCGCGGTGACCAGGTCCAGGCCTTCGCCCAGGTTCGAGTCGATGAAGGCCAGCAGGAACGTGCCCGTCATGAACAGGAAGATGTAGAACAGGAAGTAGGACTGCACCGCCTCGATGATCGGGTCGGTCACCCTCTTGCCCCCGAACCTGGTCACGAAGATCCCGCGAGGGTGCACCAAGCGCCGGAGATCGGCGTAGGCGGCCTTGCTGAGGACCCCGATCCTGAAGGTCTTCATGCCGCCCGCCGTCGAGCCGGCCATGCCGCCGAGGAACATGAGGCCGACCACCATGATCTGGAGCGCCTCCCGCCACAACCCGAAGTCGGTGGACGCGTACCCCGTGGTCGTCGTCAGCGAGATAGCGTTGAAGGCGGCGTCCCTCACGGCGGCGACGAGGCCCGCCTCTGAGATCAGGCCCCCCGCGATGATCACCACAGCCACGACCGTGATGAGCGTGTACAGGCGAAACTCCGAGCTCTCCCAGTACAGCCGGGGCTTCGACCACGCCCTGAAGTGGAGGGCGAAGGAGACCCCCGCCGCGAACATGAAGAAGGTGATCACCCACTTCGTGTAGTCGCTGAAAGCGACGATCGAGGTCGGCTCGGTCCCGAACCCGCCGGTCGACATGGTGGTGAGCGAGTGGATGACCGCCTCGAACCCGGTCATGTCCCCGAACGCGAGGAACACCACCTCGAGGGCGGTCAGGAGCGCGTACAGCAGCCAGAGGCGTTTGGCGGTCTCCTGGAACCTCGGCGTCAGCCGGTCGGGGGTGGGGCCGGGCGACTCGGCCCGGGCGAGCTGCATGCCCCCGGTCCCCAACAAGGGCAGGATGGCCACGCCCAGCACGATGACCCCCATGCCGCCGAGCCACTGGGTCATCGCCCGCCAGAAGGAGAGGCCGCGGGGGAGGACGCTCGGGTCGGACAACACCGACGCGCCGGTGGTGGTGAAGCCGGACGCCGTCTCGAAGATGGCGTTGGAGATCATGGTGAAGGCCCCGTCGCCGAGGAAGTCGGCGGGTGTGAAGGCGACCGTCAGGAGATAGGGCAGGCTCCCGAAGATGGAGATCACGAACCAGGCCATGCCGACCGTCGCGAACCCCTGGCGCACCGTGATCGCCTTCGGCCTTCGCACCAGCCGCCTCGTCACGAGGCCCAGCCCGGCAGTGACCCCGGCGGCGGCCGCGATCAGCAGCGCTTCCTCATTCTCGGCGTAGACGACCGAGACCAAGGCCGAGATCGCCATGGCGGAGGCTACGAACAGGAGGACCGAGCCGAGCACATAGGCGACGGTCTTGAGGAGGCCCACCGCCATTGGCCGGCCCGCGCCCTCCCGTGCGCTCATCGGGTGAACAGGGCCACGGACTCCTCGATGTCCCGAGGCAGGGCGAAGAAGATGATGTGGTCGCCCCCCTTGACCACGGTCGACCCGTCCGGCACGAAGGTGGTCCCGTTGCGCGAGATGCCGCCCACTATCACCCCGACGGGGAGGTCGAGGTCGTAGAGGGATCGGTCGCACGCCTCGGCCCCCGCGGCGACCTCGATCTCGATAGCCTCGGCGTCGGTGTCCGAGAAGGTGGCCACCCGCTCGACCTCGCCTTGGCGGACGAATCGAAGGATGGCGCTGGCGGCCATGAGGCGGCTCGACACCGCCGCGTCGATGCCCAGGCCGGAGAGGAGGCCCACATAGGAGATCCTGTTGAAGCGGGCGATCGACATGCCGGCGCCGCTCGCCTTGGCGACCAGGCAACCGAGGAGGTTCACCTCGTCCCAGCCGGTCAGCCCGATGGCGGCGTCCTTCGGCCCGAGGTCGAGCTCGACGAGGACGTCGGGGTCGGTGGGGTCCCCGCAGATGACGACGGCCTCCCCGTGGTGGGCGGCGAGCCGAGTGCACCGGTCGACGTCGGAGTCGACGATCACCACCGACAACCCGGCCTGAGCCATGAGGACGGCGGTCAACTCGGCCAGTCGGGTGCCGCCCAAGATGACGGACCTGTCCAGGTTGCGCCTCTTCAACCCGAGCAGTCGGGTGGCGTCGTCGACGCGGTCGTCGGTGGTCATCACCAAGGCGTGGTCCCCGGCCGCCACGAGGGTGTCCCCGTGGGCGACGATGGTCCGCCCGTCCCGCACCAGCGCCGCCATGACCCAACCCCACTCGGCTTGACGGACCCTCAGGTCGCGCAAGGGCCCGGCGGTGATCGCCGCGTTGGGGGCCACGATGCCGCCGACCATCACCAGCTTCCCGTCGGCGAACTGGACCAGCTCGGACGCGCCGCCCATGCCCACGATCCCGACCAGCTCCTCGGCGGCGGTGGCGGAGGGGTCGATCACCACGTCGACGCCGAGACGCTCCGAGCCTTCCCTGATCTCGGGGTCCTCGATGCGGGCGACGGTTGTGGCGGTCCCCAGCTCGTGAGCCGTGAAGCAGGCGAGGACGTTGGCGCCGTCGGAGTTGGACACGGCGATCAGGAGATCGGTCTTGTCGGCGCCCGCCTCCTCGAGGACGCTCGTGCTCGCCCCGTTGCCGACCAGGACGAGGGCGTCGATGGACTCCTGAATCTGAGCGGCCCGTCGCTCGTCGTCCTCGATGACGACCACGTCTTGGCCCTCCGTCGACAGCCTCTCCGCCAGATACGAACCGACGGCCCCGGCGCCCACGATGATTATCCGCATCGCGTCGCATTCTGCCCCGGCCGACGGGGGGAGGCCAATCATCGGCGACTCCCGGCGACTCCCGGCGACCGTCGGGGCGCGGCGGCCCCCGGGCCGGGTCGGCCCAGCGCCCCTCGCTCGTACAATGACCGCTCGACGACAGGAGACGAATTGGCTCTCAGCTCTCCCGCCTCAGCGGCGGAAGCTCTCAAAGCGGCCGGGTACCTGCCCGACGAGCGCATCGCCCAGGTGGTCTTCCTCGCTGACCGGCTGGGCAAGCCGGTCCTGGTGGAGGGCCCGGCGGGCGTCGGCAAGACGGAGCTGGCCAAGTCGATGGCGACGGTGGCCTCAGCCCCGCTCGTCCGCCTTCAGTGTTATGAGGGTCTCGACGAGGCGAAAGCCCTCTACGAGTGGAACTACAAGAAGCAGCTCTTGCGCATCCAGGCCGACGTCGACCACGACTGGGACACGATCAGCCACGACATCTTCTCCGAGGAGTTCCTGCTCACGAGGCCGCTGCTTGAGGCGATCCGCTCGCCCGTGCCGGTGGTCCTCCTGATCGACGAGGTCGACCGCGTCGAGGTCGAGACTGAGGCGCTTCTCCTGGAGGTCCTGTCCGACTTCCAGGTGTCGATCCCCGAGTTGGGCACCCTCACCGCCAACACGCGGCCGATGGTCTTCCTGACCTCCAACAACACCAGGGAGCTGAGCGAGGCGCTGAAGCGGAGGTGCCTGTTCCTCCACATCGACTATCCAGACGCGAGCAGGGAGAAGGAGATACTCAACGCCCGCGTGCCCGGGCTCGGCGAGCACTTGGCCGAGCAGGTGGCCCGAGTGGCCCGCTCCATCCGGGGCCTCGACCTGAAGAAGGCGCCCTCCGTCTCGGAGACGATCGACTGGGCGAGGACGCTGATCGCCCTCTCCGTCGACGACGTGGACGAGGGGGTCCTCTCCGAGACAATGCATGTTCTCCTCAAGTACCAAGCGGACATAGACAAGGCGGCAGCGCAGCTCGCCTCGGGCGGCTCTTCGTAGTGCTCTCGGTCGTCACCGGCTTCATCGAGGAGCTGCGGGCGGCGGGCGCCCCGGTGTCGATGGTGGAGGCGATCGACGGGATGGCGGCCGTGGAGGCCGTCGACATCGGCGACCGGGTCGCCCTACGCGAGACGCTGCGGGCGACGCTCATCAAGAGCCGGAGGCACGAGCGCCCCTTCGACGTCGCCTTCGACGCCTACTTCTCCCGCTTGCCTCCGCCCGGCGCGGGGGCCGAGCCGACCGGGGGCGAGCCGCCGCCCCGCCCGTTGGGCGAGCCGGCCGAGGGCGGCGACGGCGGGCTGGGCGAGCTTCTCGACGCCCTCCTCGAGGCACTCGCGGACATGGACGGCGACGCCGTCGCAGGCCTGGCCCGGAGCGCGGTCGAGCGGCTCGCCGGGATGGAGGCGGGCCGCCCGGTCGGAGGCGCCTACTACCTCTATCGGACCTTGCGTCGCTTGGACATGGCCGAGCTGGGGCGCAGGCTTGCTGAGGCCCTGTCGGCCGACTTGGAGTTGAGCGACTTCGAGCGGCGGCTGATCGAGGAGGAGGCGGAGGCGCGGCTCGGGTCGCTCCGCGAGGAGATCGAGGCGGAGATCCTTCGCCGCCTGGTCGCCGACCGGGGCCGGGAGGCGGTGGCGAGGACGTTGCGCAGGCCGCTGATCGAGGACATCGACCTGATGCACGCCGCGGGCGCCGAGTTGGCCGAGATGGAGACGGCGATAGGCCCCCTCGCCAGGAAGTTGGCGGCTCGCCTCGCCCGGAGGCGCAGGAAGAGGGCGGGCAGGCTCGACTTCAGGCGGACGGTGAGGCGGTCGCTGGCCACCGGCGGGGTGCCCGCCGACCCCCAGTTCCGCCGGCCCAGGCCGCACCGCCCCGAGGTCTGGCTTCTCTGCGACATCTCGGGGTCGATGGCGACCTTCTCCCGCTTCACGCTCCAGCTCACCCATGCGATGTCGACCCAGTTCTCGGGGCTGCGGTCGTTCGCCTTCGTCGACACCGTCGACGAGGTGACCGACTTCCTCGGGCCGGGCGCCGACTTCGGGTCGGCCGTGGACAGGATCGCCAAGGAGGCCGAGGTCGTCTGGCTCGACGGACACTCCGACTACGGGAACTCCCTGGAGACGTTCCTCGACCGGTACGGGAAGCAGCTCTCTGCCCGCACGACCGTCATCGTCACAGGCGACGCCAGGAACAACTACAAACCCCCTCGCGACGCCGCCCTGGGAAGGGTCGCCGCCGCCGCCCGGGCCCTCATCTGGCTCAACCCCGAGCCCCGCGCCTACTGGGACACCGGCGACTCGGCCATGTCCCGCTACGCGAGGCACTGCGCCTCGGTCCACGAGGTGAGGACCCTCAGGCAGTTGGAGGAGTTTGTCGAGAG
>Ga0056132_1000048_pt1 | contig 24059 bp, 20 predicted proteins | sample WorMetLIZISLAND2_3_FD_71119 | JGI IMG/M metagenome (GOLD analysis project Ga0056132, IMG submission 71119) | Marine gutless worms symbiont microbial communities from Max Planck institute for Marine Microbiology, Germany - Olavius clavatus LIZARD... ...
CGCATCGACTTCAACGCCGACGTGGCCTCCTTCATCTTGGAGGGGACGCCGACGGGCGCCGAGCTGGTCGAGCTTCAAGACAAGTACGACACCTCCGACCCCATCAACGCGATGGCGTCGCTCCCCGAGGGCGAGACTTTCGCCGACGGGGCCAACCTTGCCCTTCTCCTTGAGCTGACGCGGGCCCTCTCCGACGTCGAGGGTGTGGCGTCGGTGACTTCGATCACGCCGGAGACGAGCCCGGTCGACGGCCGGCCGATATCGGTCGAAGACCTTGAGGCGCTCCCCGCCCCCGCAGTCGAGGCCCTCCTGTCGCAAAGCCCGCTGTCCTCCCTGCTGCTCTCTGAGGACGGGCGGCACACGTTGCTCATCGCGGCGCCGGCCGGGGCGGCGACCGCCGCGGCGAGAAGGGTCATGGGCGTCGAAGTCGAAGGGCTCGACATCGCCTACTCGGGCAATCCGGTGGTCTTCGCGACGGTGATCGAGTTGCTCTCGCTCTTCGTGTTGCTCATCCCCCCGGTGGTGATCGTCGTCCTCCTGCTGGTGTTCTACGCCAACATCGGCGACCGGCGGCTCACGGCCCTGGCGATCGTCCCGGCTGCGCTCGGCTCGATTTGGACGTTCGGCCTGATCTTCGGGCTGGGGCTCAAGGCCGACATCGTCACGGTCATCGTGCCCATCTTCGTCATCGTCATGGGCTCGGCCGACGGCCTGCACTTCGTCGCCCACTTCCAAGAGGAAGCCGACAACCCCGACCCTGTGGGCAGGGTTTCCTCGGCGCTGTCGCATGTGGGGGTCCCGATGATCTTGACGACCGTCAGCACCGCCGCCGGCTTCCTGTCGCTGGCGTTCACCGGTGTGGCGCCCATCGCCCAACTCGGGATCTTCTCCGCCGTCGGCGTCGCGTTCGCCGGGCTCATCTCGTTCTTCGCCCTTCCCGCCGCCATCAGCCGCATTGAGATCAAGACGCGGAGGGGCGACGCCCTGATCGGGCCCAAGGTCACGGCCGGGCTGAAGGCGCTCGTCCGGACGCGGGCCCCCGCCCTCGTCATCACGCTCGCCCTGGTCGGGCTCGCCGCCTTCTCCCTGCCGAGACTCGACGTGAACCCCGACCAACTCTTCTTCTTCAAGGCCGACGACCCGGTCCGGGTTGCCTTCGAGCGGACGTCGCAGGTGTTCGGCGGCGCCACCCCCATGACGGGTGAGTTCGTCTTCGACCCGTCGGGGCCTTCGACCCAGATCGACGACCTGCGACGGGTCTCCGAGGAGATGGAGGCGCTTCCGGGAGTGCGCGAGGTGTTCTCCGTCGTCGACCTCGCCCCGGCCCTGTCGGAGGAGGACAGGGCGGCGGCGCTGACCGGGGAACTCGAGCTTGCGCTGGGCGGGATGGTCAGCGAGGACGGGATGAGGTTCACGCTCCTTCCCTCCGACTTCGACAGCGACGATCTCCGGGCTTGGGTCGCCTACGCCGACTCGGCGCCGTTGGTGAGGGTGTTGACCGGGATGCCCCTGATCTGGGACGAGATCGCCAGGGCCGTCCTCGACGCTCAGGTCGTCTCGCTCGTCGTCGCCTTCGCCTTGGTCGCGTCGTTGCTCGCCGCCTCCTACCGGAGGCTCAGGGAAACCGTCGCCTCGTTGGCGCCCATAGCCCTCACCGTCGCGACGCTCCTCGGGTTCATCGCCGTCTCCGGGATCCAGCTCAACCTGCTCACCGCGGTGGTGTCGAGCATCGTCCTCGGCGTCGGGATCGACTACGCGATCCACTTCGTCGCGGCCATCGACATCGCTCGCCGGGACGGCCCCGGCTACGTCCTCCGCGCCATCGACCGCGCCGGGCGGCCGATCGCGGCCAACGCGTTGGGCGTTGCCGCGGCCCTGACCGCCCTCTGGTTGTCGCCCCTGCTGATCCACTCGCAGGTGTCGATGATCATGTGGGTGGGCATGGTCGTCGCCTGCCTGACTTCCCTGGTCGTCCTCCCCGCGCTCCTGCCCAGGGTCGCCGTGGCGCCTCCGGGGCGAGCGGGCCGGGAAGGCGGCCCCGACCTGAAGTGACGGAAGTCCCCGCCGTTTGGGACCTCGGCCCGTGGCGTTTGATTTGCCGAGCGGCCACAATGGGGGCAACGTCACAGGGAGATGAAGATGACGATCAGGGAGCTTGTTGGCGGGTCGGTGGTGTCGATGCACCCGACCGACTCGGTCAGGAAGGCGGCCGAGCTTATGGAGCAGACGGAGGTCGGCTCGATAGCCGTCGATCTCGACGGCGCCCTGGAGGGCATCCTCACCGAACGCGACATATTGGCCGCGGTCGCCTCGTACGCCGACCTCGACCGTGAGCCGATCAGCAAGTGGATGACGGCTCTGCCCGACACTTTCGGCCCTGAGATGGACGTCGCGGACGCGGCCGACTGGATGCTGGCCACCGGCTACCGCCATCTGCCGGTCGTCGACGAGACGGGCGGCCTGCTCGGCATGGTCTCGATCAAGGATGTGCTCTGGGCCGTCACCGACCCGATCGGCGGGTAAGGCGTGAAGGCGGGCCGGCCCTGACGTGTTCGTCCACTACTTCACCCACGTCCCCCTCAACGTCTCCGAGGTGGAGAGTCGCCTCGACCTCTTGCGCCGCGACCTGACCGAGTTGGCGCACGTCGCCTACCGCGAAGGCGAGGAGTTGAGGGCCAAGGTCAGCCCGTGGGTCGACGGTTTCGCCAAGGAGGTGGAGATTGAGATCGGCACAGCCGAGATCCACCGGACGGGGATCGCCTACCCGATCGCCTGGACCGCCGTCGGGGCCGAGGTCCTGTTCCCCAAGTTGGACGCCGAGCTGCTTCTGGCCCACGTCGGGAAGGGCCTCACGCGGCTCGCCGTCGAAGGGACCTACGACCCGCCTCTCGGGTTTGTCGGGAAGGTCGCCGACCGGGCGCTGCTCGGCCGTTACGCCGACGCCACGGTGCGCAACTGGGTGGACAGCCTCGCCGAGTCGCTCCAGGCCGACCGGGCCGTCAGAGGCCCGGGAGGCTGATGGAGACGACCGTGCCCGAGCCGGGGGCTGTCTCGATGTCCAACCCGCCTCCGAGGCGCCGTGTCCGCTCCGCCATGTTGACGAGGCCGAGTCCCTGGTCGACCGTCTCGACGTCGAACCCCGAGCCGTCGTCGCTGATGGAGATCGTCAGCCCCGCCGGGTCGCGCGTGGCGTCGACCGCCACCTCCTCGGCTCGAGAGTGGCGCAGCGCGTTGGAGACCGCCTCGGTGACCAGCTTCATGACCTCCTCCGACACCCCGAGCTCGACGCCGCCGACGTCCCCTTCGAGTTTCAGGGAGACCCGGGTCGGGTAGGCGCTCCCCATCCTCTCCGCCAGGTCGTCGAGCATGCCGGCGAGGTCCTGCCGGCGGTCGTCGGCGGCCCTCAGCTCATAGATGTACTTGCGCAGCGTCTCGACCGCGTTGTGGAGTTGGTCGACCGCCGAATCCAGCATGTGGCCGCCGGGCTCGGGAAGCCTCTGCGAAAGCCCTTGGAGGCTGAGGCCGACGGCGAACAGGTCTTGGATGACCGAGTCGTGCAGGTCGCGGGCGATGCGGTTGCGATCCTCGGCGACGGCTGCGACGTTGACCCGATCCCGGCGCCGGACAGAGCCAACCGCGGCCCCGGCGATCACCGCCAGCGCCTCGGTCAGGGCCACGTCGCCTTCGTTGAACCCCCCGGGCTTTCCGTGCAGGTGCAGGGCGCCGAAGACGACTTCGCCCGTCAGGACGGGCACGCCGAGGAAGGAGGTCGGGCGGCCGTCGGCGGGCGCGGCGAAGTCGGGCCGGCTTGCCGCGTCGGCGAGGACGATGGTCTCCCTGTCCTGGGCAACGGCGCTCAGCGCGCCCCGGCTTTGCGGGACCGGCCCGTCGGCCTCGTCGGCCTCGTCGGACGGCCCTTCGTTGATGAAGTCGATGAGGGCGCCGCGTGGCCCGAGGGCGGCCAGAGCCGCGTATCTCGCCCCGGTGGCCGAGCGGGCCTCCGCGACCAGTCGGCGCAGCACATGGGCGAGGTCGGCCTCGCCGACCACGGCGTCGCCGCCGGTCAGGTTGGGAAGCCGTTCGCCTTGCGAGGTCATCTTCGCTTGACGTTACCGGGAGGATATCGTGGCCTTCAATGACGCCGGTCAGAATCGTTCTCATCGACGACCACGAGGTCGTGCGCGCCGGCATCCGGTTGATGCTGGACGCACAGCACGACATGGAGGTCGTCGGCGAGGCGGGGACGGTCGAGGAGGGCGTGAGACGGGTCGGGTACGACGACCCCGATGTCGTCGTCATCGATGTCCGCCTCCCCGACGGCAGCGGGGTTGAGGCCTGCCGCCGCATCCGGGACCGGTTCCCGGCCGTCAAGGCGTTGATGCTGACCTCGTTCGCCGACGAGGAGGCGTTGATGTCCGCCATCCTGGCCGGCGCCGCTGGGTACGTCTTGAAGAGAGTGAAGGGCTCGGACCTGGTCGACGATATCCGCCGCGTCGGCGCGGGCGAGTCGCTCCTCGACCCCGAGATGGTCGAGAAGCTCTTCGAGAGGCTTCGCTCGGGCCCGAGGACCGACCCCTTGTTGGCCAAGTTGAGCGACCAGGAGCTGGAGATCGTCCATCACATCGCGGACGGGAAGACCAACAAGGAGATCGCCCAGGCGATGTTCCTCGCCGAGAAGACCGTGAAGAACTACGTCTCCAGCCTGCTCGCCAAGATGGGCATGAGCCGCCGCAGCGAAGCCGCGGCGTATGTCGGCCGCGCCGAGGCGGAGACCGACAGGCTCCCCCCCGAGGAGTGGCCCGCCGCCTCTCTGAGATGACCGTCTGAGCCGCTTGCCGCGGGCCGGCCCCGCCGGCCGGCGCCGGGGCCGGTTTGGCCGAGAGCGGGGCAAGCTGGCAGGATCATGTGTGTGACATCGCAAGCCGACACCTCAGAGCAAGACAGCGCAGGCCCCGCCTTCGGGAAAGCCTACATGTGGTTCATGGGCTTGACCGGCGCCGTGTTCGCCGTCATCGCCGTGGCTATCCCGATGGTGATCCTGGCGTCGAGTTTCACCGAGGGCCCAAGGGGCGCCGAGGCCGCGTCGTCGACCGACTCGCCGGCGTCGCCCGGCGAGGCCGTCGCCGTCGCCGCCGGGTGCGTCAGTTGCCACACCGCCGACGGCGCCGAGAGCGTCGGCCCGACCTGGTTGGGGCTGGCGGGGATTGAGCGCGAGTTGGAGGGCGGCGCCTCCGCGACGGTCGACAGCGCCTACCTGACCAAGTCGATCGTCGACCCGGCGGCGCAGCTCGCCGCGGGGTACGACGACCTCATGCCCAAGACCTACGCCGACGACCTCACCGACGAAGAGATCGCCGATCTCGTCGAGTACATCGAGAGCCTCGGGTAGGCGGGCCGGGGGCGGCGGCGCCTGACATGACGTCGTTCCTCGAGGCGGCGTCCTCCGGCCCCGTGATCTTCGACGGCGCCGCCGGGGCCAATCTCCAGCGTCTGGGCCTGACCGCCGACGACTACGGCGGCCCCGAGCTTGAGGGTTGCGTCGACTTGCTCACTCTCCGTCGCCCGGACCTGATCGGCGACCTGCACAAGTCGTTCCTCGACGTCGGCGTGGACGTCGTCGAGACCAACACGTTCGGGGCCTTCGCCGTCCCGCTCGCCGAGTACGGGATCGCCGACTTGGCCTACGACATCGCCGCGGCCGGCGCTTCCATCGCCAGGGAGGCGGTCGACGGGTATGTCCGCGCCGACGGTCGGGCGAGGTTCGTGGCCGGCTCGATGGGCCCGGGGACGAAGCTCGCCACGCTCGGCCAGGTCGCCTTCTCCGAGTTGGCGGGCGCCTACGAGATCGAGGCGAGGGGCCTCATCGACGGGGGAGCGGACCTCCTCATCATCGAGACGCAGTTCGACCTCCTCGGCGCCAAGGCGGCGATCGAAGGCGCCCGTCGCGCCATGCGCGGCGCAGGCCGGGAGCTGCCGTTGCACGTCTCGGTGACGATCGAGCTCACCGGCCGGATGCTGGCGGGGACCGAGATCGGCGCCGCCTTGACGACGCTCGAAGCGCTCGGCCCCGACGTGATCGGCCTCAACTGCGCCACAGGGCCGTCTGAGATGTGGGAGCCGTTGCGTCATCTCAGCCGGTTCTCGAAGGCGCCGATCTCGGCGATCCCCAACGCCGGGTTGCCTCAGGTGGTCGACACCGAGACCGTGTACGACCTGAGCCCGGAGGACTTGGCGGATCATCTCGGTCGCTTCGTCGCCGAGCTCGGGGTCGGGGTTGTCGGGGGTTGCTGCGGGACCACGCCGGAGCACCTGGCGGCGGTCGTCGAGAAGGTTCGGCCCTTGGAGGCGAAGGCCCGGTCCCCGGAGACGATCCCGTCGGCGGCGTCCACCTACAGCCAGGCGCCTTTCGACCAAGACGCGTCTTTCCTGATGATCGGCGAGCGCGCCAACACGACCGGCTCAAAGGAGTTCCGCGAAGCCCTGCTCGCCGACGACGTGGAGGGATGTGTGGCCGTCGGCCGGTCGCAGGTGAGGGAGGGGGCCCACATGGTCGATCTCTGCGTCGACTACGTCGGCCGCGACGGCGAGGCCGACATGCGGCGCCTTGCGGCGTCGTTCGCGACCGATGTCGCCGCCCCGGTGGTGCTCGACTCGACGTCGCCCGCCGTCATGGAGGCGGGGCTGGAGCAGCTCGGGGGGCGGAGCGTCCTCAACAGCGCCAACCTCGAAGACGGCGACGGCCCGGGCGGCCGGGCCGACCAGGTGCTCGACTTGGCCCGGCGACACGGCGCCGCGGTGATCTGCCTGCTCATCGACGAGGAGGGGCAGGCGCGCACCGTCGACTGGAAGATGCGGGTCGCCCGCCGCCTGCGGGATCTCGCCGTGGATCGCCACGGGCTCTCCCCGTCGGACCTCCTCTTCGACGCGCTGACGTTCCCTCTGGCCACGGGCGACGACGACCTGAGAGGCGACGCCGTCGCCACCTTGGAGGCCATCAGGCGCATCAAGGAGGAGCTGGCGGGCGCGAGGACGGTTCTCGGCGTGTCCAACGTCTCGTTCGGCCTCAACCCGGCCGCCAGGCGCGTGCTCAACTCCGTCTTCCTCCACGAGGCGGTGGAGGCGGGCCTGGACGCCGCCATCGTGCACGCCGGGAAGATCGAGCCTTTGAGTCGGATCCCCGACGAGCAGCGCGAAGCTTGCCTCGACCTGATCTACGACCGGCGCTCCGACGGATACGACCCGTTGGAGCGCGTCATCGAGCTGTTCTCCGAGGCGGCGGTCTCCGCCGACGTCGCCGACCCCTATGAGGGCATGGAGGTGGGGGAGCGCCTGACGCGGAGGATCGTCGACGGCGACCGGAGGGGGCTCACAGACGATCTCGACGCCGCCCTGGCCGAGGGTGCGGCGCCGTTGGACATCATCAACGGGCGCCTGCTGGCCGGGATGAAGACTGTGGGCGACCTCTTCGCCTCGGGGGAGATGCAGCTTCCTTTCGTGCTCAAGTCGGCCGAGACCATGAAGGAGGCCGTCGCCCATCTTGAGGCCCACATGGAGAAGGCGGATGCCGCGGCGCGGGGCAGCGTGGTGTTGGCCACGGTGTCGGGGGATGTGCACGACATCGGCAAGAACCTGGTCGACATCATCCTCAGCAACAACGGTTACGAGGTCCACAACATGGGCATCAAGGTGGGTGTGGCCGAGATGATCGGCAAGCTCGAGGAGACCGGCGCCGACGCGATCGGGATGAGCGGCCTGTTGGTGAAGAGCGCGTTGATCATGGGCGACAACCTCGACGAGCTGAGTCGGCGCGGCCTCGGCGACACGCCGGTGATGCTCGGGGGAGCCGCGCTCACCCGGAGGTATGTGGAGGCCGACCTGCGGTCCCGCTACCCCGGGCCGTTGTTCTACGGCAAGGACGCCTTCGCCGGGCTCGACGCGATGGAGCGAATTGTGAGCGGAGAGCCGCCGCCTGCGCCCGCCGCGCCGCGCGAGCGCGCGGGAGGCGCGGGCGCGACGGCGCCCGCCCGGCCCGTCGCGGCCGACAACCAAGTCTTCGAGCCGCCTTTCATCGGGTCGAGGGTCGTGAAGGGGGTGAGCATCGACGAGGTGGCCGAGCACATCAACGAGACGGCCCTCTTCCGCAACCAGTGGTCGTTCCGCCCCGAGCCCGGTGAGACGGGAGCAGAGCTGAAGGAGCGTCTCCGGCCCGTCCTGCGCGACCAACTGGCGCAAGCGCGCGCCCGCGGCCTGCTCGTCCCGCAGGCGGTGTACGGGTACTTCCCGGTCAACGGGGACGGGGACGAGCTGGTGGTCTGGGAGGACGGGGAGCGGAGGGCCGAGCTCGCCCGGTTCGCGTTCCCGCGCCGCGAAGAAGAGCCGCGCCGCTGCATCGCCGACTTCTTCCGGCCCCTCGAGTCGGGCGACATCGATTACGCCGCGTTCCATGTGGTCACGGTCGGCGCCGCCGTGTCGGGGCGGGCGAAGGAGCTGTTCGACGCGGGGCGGTATCAGGACTACCTGTTGCTGCACGGGCTGGGGGCGGAGATGGCCGAGGCCCTCGCCGAGTATTGGCATCGCCGCGTCCGGGCCGAGTGGGGGTTCGCCGATGAGGACGGCGCCTCGCTCCAAGACCTGTTCCGTCAGAAGTACCGGGGCGGCCGCTATTCCTGGGGTTATCCGGCGTGCCCTGATCTGGAGGGCAACCGGACGGTGGCCGAGCTCCTGGGCGCCGACCGCCTCGGCGTGGAGGTCGGGACGGAGACCGGTTTTCAGTATCAGCCGGAGATGACCACGTCCGCCCTCATCTGCCACCACCCCCAAGCGAAGTACTTCGTCGCTCAGCGCCCCGGCGAGGCTCGCCGCCCCACCTGACCGATGCGTGTGCAGCAATGCGGCTCTCGTCGGTGCTACTGCACACGCTCGGCACTACTGCACACGCTCGGCGTCAGGAGCGGAGGGTCTTGTCGAAGGGGGTGGCGAACCTCGGCGTGACGACGACATCATCCAACCAGTCCTGGAGCCGCGCCGCCTCGGCTTCGACGAGGGCGGCGCGCTCGGCGCCGACGTCCTCAAGCAGCCCGTAGGCCACCTCGCCGGTTTTGCGTTGGGACCAGCCGCCGACGACGCGGCCGTCGACCCAGACCGTCGGCCCGGCGTTCCCGTTGCGGTCGAACAGTCGGCCGGCGTGGTCGCCGAGGTACCAGCCCCGCTCCTTCCACCCCATCACGGTGGGGTCGAGCGAGGGGAGGAGCGCCGCCCACGGCCCGGCCGGGGGGACGGCCTCGGCGTCGTCGGCGTTGACGTAGCCCGAGCCCTCGGGGAGGCCGACTTCGACCGCGCCGATCTCGACGAGGGCGCGCCGCGTCTGAGCCGCCGTCCAACCCGTCCACCACCTCATGTCGACCTCCGTCGCCGGGCCGAAGCGCCCGAGCCATCTCCGCAGCAGCTCGGCCCGGGCGCGGTCAGGCGCCATCGAGGGGATGGGTCCGCCCAGCCACTGCTCCATCCCGCTCCAGCGGTATTGGCTGCTGACCCAAGTGCCGACAGGATCGGCCCGGATGACCCGCGACTCGAGCGCGAGCTGGGTCAGGATGCGGGTGGAGGCGCGGGTCGCGCCGATCAACTCGCCTCTCCTGTTGTGGAACATGAGCTTCTCGGTCGGCGCCCGCTCCCCGAGATCTCGGGCCAGGATGGGGCCTTCCTCCACGACAACTCGCTCGGTCCGCTCAAGAGCGGCGGTCAACCAGGCCTGCCCGTCTTCGGCGATCCCGCTGTCCTCGACCATCTTCTCCAAGCGCCGGCGTTGAGGCGCCCGCAGCCGGGCGGTGGAGGAGTGGCTCACCAGCGGGTGCGTCTCGCGGTCAACCACCCAGAGCGTCCGGCGCATCCCGTAGATCCGCACGAGCGAGCGCTCCTCGTAGAGCGCGGACGAGATGTCGGCGGGCGAGGCGGCGGCGGCCCGGGCCCGGACCGAGAGGTAGACGGTCGCCGGGTCCGAGGAGTGCAGCCCCGTCACGGCGCGAGCAGCCTCGAGAGCGGTCTCGACCGGCGCGGCGAGACCGTGGCGGGCGCCGAGCCGCGCTCGCCGCTCGTCGTTGGAGGCGAACCAAGCCATGGCGGTCACGCTAGAGCTCGGCTCCGGTTGCGGCTAGGGTTTGGAGCGACCCGAGGAGGGACATGGAAAAGGACGTCACGCTGTCGATACATCTCTCTGAAGATGACACCGTCACGGAGGCCACGGCCGCTCTCAGTTTGAGAGGCGAGGAGTTCGAGGCTGTCGGTGTCGCCCGCCGCAACCCGATCGACCCGGTGAAGCCGGTGATCGGGGAGGAGCTGGCGATCGCCAGGGCGCTTCGGTTGCTTGAGGACCAGATCACAGCCGCCGCCATGGAGAAGATCGAGCAGTACCTGGTTCACGATTGAGCGCAGCTCGGCGGCCGGGCCGCTTCGGCGGCAGGCGCCGGGGGAGCGGTCTGGTTGAATCGACGCGGTGACCGACGCCGCCGTGATCGACTGGCTTCTCGATGGGGACCCCTCCATCGCCTGGCAGACCCGGAGAGACTTGTGCGGCCAACCCGGCGAGGACTGGGCGCCCGTCCGGGCCAAAGTCGCCGCGGAGGGGTGGGGGAGAAGGCTTCTCGAGCTTCAAGGCCCCGACTGCAAGTGGGCGGGCGGCCTCTACACACCCAAGTGGACCTCGACCACATACACGCTCCTGCTGCTGAGGAGGATGGGCCTCGACCCGGCCAATCGTCAGGCGGTAGCGGGCGTGCGGAGGCTGCTGGACGAGGCGGAGCGGCCGGAGGGCGGTGTCTCCTACTGGAAGACCCACCGGTACGCCGAGCGTTGCGTCAACGGGATGGTCCTGTCGCTCGGCGCCTACTTCGACGCGGGCGACGAGCGGGTAGACGACATCGCCCGGATGCTTCTCGGCGCCCGCGTCGAGGACGGGGGATGGAACTGCGAGGACTACCGGGGGCACACCGGCCACTCCTCGTTCAACACGACCATATCCGTATTGGAGGGCCTGCTGCTCTGGAGGCGGCGGACCGGGTCGACTCTCGCCGACGAGGCGATGGCGACCGGGCGGGAGGTGTTGTTGGCGCATGAGATGTTCCGCTCGCACCGCACCGGCCGGGTGATCAACGAGGCCTGGACCAGGTTCTCGTTCCCGCCGCGCTGGCACTACGACGTCCTTCGCGGGCTCGACCACTTCCAGGAAGCGGGAGTCGCGCCCGACCCGCGGGCGGAAGAGGCCGTCGAGTTGGTGCGCACGCGTCGGCGACCCGACGGCGGGTGGCCCGTGGGCCCTCGCTACTCGGGTCGGGATCACTTCACGATGGAGGATGGCCGCAAGCCCGGTCGGTGGAACACCCTGCGCGCCCTCAGGGTCCTCAAGTGGTGGGAGGCCGGCGCCCCCTGAGATCGCACGCCGGCGATGCGTGTGCAACTTCGCGGCTCTCATCGGTGTTACTGCACACGCTCAGCAGTGCTGCACACGCTTGCGGCCGCTCGGCGACGCCCCGCCCACCGCCGAATTCTGAGAGACGGTCTCAGCGGCTCTCAGCTCTTTCACAACCGGGCGCCGGACGATGGCCTCGAGCCTGATGAAAGACCAGGCCCCGAAGAAGAAAGGAGCGGACGCCATGAGGCGATCCAGAAACTTGAGAGGAGCCCTGGCCGTGGGAGCCGCGGTGTTGATCGCGGCTTGCGGAGGCGCCGGCGACGCGGGCGACGGCGGTGACGGCGACGGGGCCACAACCCCGACGGCGCCCAGCCTGACCGAGACCACGGTCGGCGCCGACGCCGACCAGAAGGCGGATGCGAAGTCGGACAAGGAGAAAGCCATCGACTACATGCTGGAGCACGCGGAGTGCATGCGCGAGAACGGCGTGGACTACCCCGACCCCACCGGCGAACCCAACCAACACATCGATCTCAGCGGTGTCGACTCGGGCACCCTCGACGCGGCCGAGGAGGTGTGCAATCCCATCCTTGCACAAGCCCAAGGCGAGTTCGAGATGACCCCTGAGCAGAAGGCCCGCCAGCGCGACGCGGATCTTGCGTTCACGCGGTGCCTGAGGGAACGCGGGATCGAAGTCCCCGACGCGAAGCCGGGAGAGCCGATGATGATCCCCGGCGGCGACAAGGAGAAGATTGAGGCAGCCATGGGTGAGTGCACCAAGGAGGCCTACGGGGACATGAACATGGAAACGCCGTGAGACGGGTCGCGGCGTTGAGCGTCGCCGGGCTGGTCGCAATCGCGTTGGCCGTGGTGAGCTTCTGGTTCCTGTCGTCGAAGGCGACGGCCACCGAGACGTCGACGACGATCTCCTCGACCGGGGCCGAGGATGAATCCGAGCCCGAGACCGAGGTCGAGGGCGGCGTCGCCAAGGTGGAGCGTCGCACTCTGCAACAGGCCGAGGAGTTCGACGCCACCATCGGATACGGCGAGACGTTCGCCCTCCCGGGCGCAGCGCTCGGCACTGTGACGTGGGTTCCCAAGAAGGGGACGATCCTTCGCCCCGGCGACATGGTCTACAAGGTGGATGAGCGCCCGACGTATTGGACCACCGGCGACATCCCCATGTACCGGACGTTGCGGAGCGGGGTCAAGGGCGACGACGTGAAGCAGCTTCAACGGTTCCTCCGGAAGGAGGGCCACCTGTCCGAGGAAGCGTCCGTCGACGGCAAGTACGACAAGGCGGTGAGAACCGCGGTCAGGAAATGGCAAGGCGACAACGGGTTGAAGAAGACCGGCGAGGTCGACTCCGCCCAGCTTCTGGTCCTCCCCTACGACGGGTTGCGCGTGGCGGCGGCGCCTCGCGTCGGCGACCCGGCCAACGGCGGGCTCATCGAGGTGACCAAACCCGACTTGTTCGTCTCCGCTGAGGTCTCGGCGCAGAAGAAGAGGGCCTTCGAGGGCGACTCCACGATCAAGGTCGAGTTGGCCGACGGGTCCCGCTACGAGGCGGCCGTCGATGACATCGAGGCCGTCGAGAGCCAGGACGTCATCACGGAAGAGCAGAAGTTCAGGATCCGATTGACTGTCGACGCCCCCCCGGGCCAGAAGCCCGGCAACGTCCAAGTCGACGTGATCGATGTCTTGGCGGAGGACGCGCTCGTCGTCCCCGTCGCCGCCTTGGCCGCGCTGGTCGAGGGCGGCTACGCCGTCGAGGTCATAGGGCCCGACGGCGGCCGCGAGTACCGGGCGGTTGAGATCGGCGAGTTCGCCGACGGCTGGGTCGAGGTCAGCGGCGACCTCGCCGAAGGCGACGAGGTGGTGGTGTCGTCATGAGCGCGGTCCTACAGCTTGAGGGCGTCTCCAAGGAGTACGACGGGAGCCCCCCGGTGCGCGTCCTCAACGACGTGACGCTCTCCATCAACGCAGGCGAGCTGGCGGTGGTGATCGGCGCCTCGGGGTCGGGGAAGTCGACCCTTCTCAATGTGATCGGCACGTTGGCCCGACCGACCGCCGGCAAGGTCTGGCTGGAGGGCCGCGATGTGGGGGCGGCGCGCGACCGGTCCTTGGCCGGGGTCCGCGCCGACCGCATCGGGTTCGTGTTCCAGCAGTTCCACCTGCTCAACGGGGTGTCCGCGTTGGACAACGTGGCGGCGGGCCTCGTGTACCGGGGCGTCAGCCGCCGAAAGCGGCGGGATGCCGCCGAGGCGACGCTCCACCGCGTGGGCCTAGGGGAGCGGGTCGGGCACAGGCCCAACCAGCTCTCCGGCGGGGAGCGTCAGCGGGTGGCGATCGCCCGAGCGATCGTCGGCGACCCGGCGATCGTCCTGGCGGACGAGCCGACGGGCAACCTCGACTCGCGGAACAGCGCCGGGATCGTCGATCTCATCCACGACCTGAACCGGAACGGGTCGACGATTCTCATGATCACCCACGACCACGAGATCGCCGACGGAGCGCCCAGGCGGATAACGCTCAGCGACGGCCGGATAAGCAGCGACACGACAACAGCGACAGGAGCCGCAACATGAGTAACAAGACAGGATCGAAGAGCCGGTTGCGTTGGGCGGACCTGCTCGGCGCCGGGAGTCACGGGCTACGCGCCCGCCGCGCCCGCACTCTGCTCACGGCCGTGGGCATCACCATCGGGATCGCCGCCATGGTCAGCGTGGTCGGCCTCTCGGCGTCGTCCTCGGCCGATCTTCTCAATCAGCTCGACAAGTACGGCACCAACCTGCTGGCGGTGCGGGCGGGCTCGTCGGCGTTCGGGGCGGCTTCGAAGCTGCCCGAGTCCGCCCCGTCGATGATCCGCCGGATACCGCCGGTGGAGGAAGCCGCCGCGTTGACCTCGGTCGACGCTTCCGTGCGACGCAGCGACCTCGTGTCGTCGGCGAACACGAGCGGCATCGCCGTCTACGCGGCCGAGACCCAGGCGGCCGACACGCTGCAAGCCACCCTCGCCGAGGGTCGTTTCCTCGACCAAGGGTCGAGCGGCCTCCCGGTGATCGTGTTGGGCTCGGTGGCGGCCGAGCGGCTGGGCATCACCAGCCTCGAGGACGGTCCCCTGGTCTATCTCAACGGGCACTGGTTCAGCGTCATCGGCATCCTGGAGGCCATGCCGCTCAACGCCGATCTCGATCGCGCCGCCTTCGTCGGCTATGACGTCGCCAAGAAGCTCTTCAACACGAAGGCGCACGCCTCGATCATCTACCTGCGGGCCCATCCCGACCAGGTGACGTCGGTCCGGGGGCTCCTCGCCGCCACGGCGAACCCCAAGGCGCCCAACGAGACCGAGGTCAGCCGACCGTCGGACACCCTCAAGGCGAAGGCCGCCGTCGCCAAGGGGCTGGAGCAGCTCCTCTTGGGCCTGGGCGGAGTGGCCCTCCTGGTCGGGGGAGTCGGCATCGCCAACGTGATGGTCATCTCGGTTCTCGAGCGGCGCTCGGAGATCGGGCTCCGCCGCGCCATCGGCGCGAAGCGAGGGCACATCGCCGCGCAGTTCGTCACCGAGAGCATCCTGCTCGCCGCGATCGGAGGCGTGTCGGGTGTGGCCCTCGGCGCGGCGATAACGCGGGCGTACGCCTCCCACAAGGGTTGGTTGTTCAACATCCCCGCCTTCGCCCTCGCCGGAGGCGTGGCCGCGGCCCTTGTCGTCGGCGCCGTCGCCGGCCTCTACCCGGCCGTGCGCGCATCCCGCCTCGACCCGGCCGAGACCGTGCACGCCGCAGGCTGAGAGGGGTTGGCCCCGCTAGTTTCCGGGTTCGACGATCACGGAGCCAGTTGATGACCGGGAAACCCGAACCTCCCGCCCGACGGGCGCCTTCCAGGCGCCCGTCGGGCCGCACTCGGTCGGGCGGCGCCGCGGAGACGCTGATCAGGGGCGGGACCGTGATCACCGCCTCCGAGACGATGACGGCCGACGTCCTCATCTCCGACCGGAAGGTGGCGGCCCTGCTGCAACCCGGGACGATCGACGTTGCGGCGGATGAGGTGATCGACGCCTCCGGCAAGCTGGTGATGCCCGGCGGCGTCGACGCCCACACCCACTTCGAGCTTCCGCTGGGCGGGACGGTCTCCGCGGACAGCTTCGAGACCGGGACCCGGGCGGCGGCCTGGGGCGGCACCACCACCGTCGTCGACTTCGCCGTCCAAGCGAAAGGCGAATCGGCAATGGCGGGCTGGGAGACGTGGATGGCCAAAGCCGAGGGCGCGTGCGCCGTCGACTACGGGTTCCACATGATCACCGGCGACATCAACGACCAAACCCTCATGGAGATGGAGGCGCTGATGGACGAGGGGGTGACCAGCTTCAAGCTGTTCACCGCCTACCCGGGCGCCTTCTACTCAGACGACGGGGAGATCGTCCGGGCGATGCAGAAGGCGGCCGAGTTGGGCGCCGTCGTCGCCATGCACGCCGAGAACGGCCTCGCCATCGACGTGCTCGTCGAGCAGGCCCTCGCCCGCGGCGAGACCGACCCCATCCACCACGGCATGACCCGAAGCTCGATCCTGGAGGGCGAGGCGACCCATCGCAGCATCAAGCTGGCCGAGCTGACCGGCGCTCCGCTCTACATCGTGCACTTGTCGGCCAAGGAGGCCCTGGACGAGGTAATCGCGGCTCGCGACCGGGGCCTCAACGTGTCCGCCGAGACCTGCCCGCAGTACCTCCTCCTCGACTTGAGTCGCCTGGGCGGCGGGCTCGAGGGCGCCAAGTACGTCGCTTCGCCGCCGCTCCGCGACGCCGCCGAGGGCCACCAGGAGAGGTTGTGGCGGGGGTTGAAGACCGGCGACATCGGTGTCGTGGCCACCGACCATTGCCCTTTCAACTTCGGGGAGCATCCCAGGCTCGGGCCGCAGAAGAGGCTCGGCCTGGGGGACTTCACCAAGATCCCCAACGGCCTGCCGGTGGTGGAGCACCGCATGGAGTTGGTCTACGACGGCGGGGTCGCCGAGGGCCGGATCGACCTCAACCGGTTCGTGGAAGTCACGGCCGCGGCGCCGGCGAAGATGTTCGGCATGTACCCGAAGAAGGGGACCATCGCCGTCGGCGCCGACGCCGACATCGTCGTCTTCGACCCGGGTGCGAGGCGGGTGATCTCCGCCGAGACGCACCACATGGACGTCGACTACTCGGCCTTCGAGGGCCGGCAGACGACGGGCGCCGTCGAGACCGTCATCTCCAAGGGGAAGGTGCTCATCTCCGACGGCGCCTATCGCGGCGAGCCGGGCGACGGCGAGTACATCGCCCGCGGCCCCGGCGACGCCGCCGTCTGACCGCATCCGCCCCACGCCCACCCCCCCAATCCGGTTTCCTGGTGCTGTGGATTCGCCTATACCGCAGTTTGTGCATTGGGAACGCCCGCCGACCGGCGGGCGAGAGCGCTGGCCCGGTTCGTCATTTCGGCGACGGGCCGCCGGGGCCCCGCCTACCCGATTTCGCCGATCCCCGCTGCTATAACCCGCCCGATGGCCGCTCAACTGAGACGCAAGCTGGGCCCGTACGCGGTGTTCACCGTGTCGATCGGGGCGATGATCGGCTCCGGCATCTTCGTCCTGCCCGGCCTCGCCTTCGAGGTCGGCGGCCCCGGCGCCGCCTTCGCCTACTTCCTCGCCGGCCTGATCGTGTTGCCCGCGGCGTTGTCCAAGTCGGAGATGGCCACGGCCATCCCGCGGGCGGGCGGGACCTACCTCTACATCGACATGGCCATGGGCCCGATGATGGGCACGATCGCCGGGCTCGGCGTCTGGTTCTCCCTCGTCTTCAAGTCGGCCTTCGCCTTGGACGGCCTCGGCCTCTACCTCGGCCTCTTCGCCGACATCGATGTCCACGCCCTAGGCCTCGGGATCGGGGTGTTCCTGCTTCTGGTCAACCTGGCGGGGATCAAGGAGTCGGGGAGGGTGCAGATGATCCTCGTCTCGGTTGTGCTGGCGGTGCTCCTCATGTTCATCGGCGGGGGCGCCCTCTTCGTCGAGAGCGACGCCTACCACCCCTTCCTCGCCGAGGGAGTGGGGGGCCTCGCCGCCGCCGCGGCGTTGGTGTTCGTCTCATACGCCGGGGTGACCAAGGTGGCCAGCCTCGCCGAGGAGACCGCCAACCCGGCGCGCACGATCCCCGTCGCCATCATCAGCTCGCTCCTGATCATGATGTTCGTGTACCCGGCGGCCGTCTACGTCATGGTTGGCGTCACGCCGCCCGAGCTGCTGACGGGTGATCTCACCCCCTTGGCCACCGCCTCCAATCTCGTCTTCCCCGAGGCGGTGGCGAAAGGTGTGGCCGTCGTCGGCGCCTTGGCCCTGGCCTCGATGGCCAACGCCGGCATCCTCGCTTCCTCGCGGTACCCCTTCGCCATGGCGCGTCGCCGCCTCGCCCCGGCGATGTTCGCCTCGGTGGGGGACCGCTCGGGGGCGCCCACCGTCTCAATCATCCTCACCGGGGCGGTCCTGCTCGGCCTTGTCGCGTTCGTCCCGGTCTTCGAGTTGGCGAAGCTGGCTTCTGCGTTCCAGCTTCTCATGTTCGCCATGATCAACGCGGCGCTGATCGCCTTCCGAAGCTCGAGGCTCTGGTGGTACCGACCCAAGTTCCGCGCCCCCGGCTACCCGGTGGTCCCGGCCCTCGGCATCGCGGCCTGCCTCGCTCTCATCACCCAACTGGGGTGGGACGCCATCGTCGGCGCCGCGGCCATCATCCTGGGGGGCCTGATCTGGTATCAGGCCTACGGGCGGTCCCGGGCGATCAAGGAGAGCGCCTTCAGGGAGTCGGTTCGCCAGCAGGGGAGGGCCCGGCTCCTTCAACTCATCGGCGAGGCTCTCGGCGCGGGCGCCCGGAGGGTGGCGGTCGTGTCGGGCGGCGACGGCGACGACGCTCCCCTGTTTCGGCTGGGCCGTCCGATGGCGGGCCCGGCGGCTGGGCCGGGCGGGGTCAGTCGCCTCAAGCCCGGCGAGGCGGGGGAGTTGGCCGAGCTCGATCCCGACCTGCTCATCGGCGCCGTCGCCGAAGACGACGTGCGGCGGGGCGACGACCTCCCAAGGGACCGCGACGCCGTCGTCCTCACCGGCGGGCGGCCCGGCGAGATCAACAAGATCGCGGTCCTCGGCTCGGGCGGCCCCTTCGACGTGCTCAAGATTTGCCTGGCCGCGAAGATCGCGGAGGAGGAGGGGGCGTCGATCCGCTTCGTGCACGTCCTCGACCCGAGCGCGTCGCGATCTCAGGCCCAATGGCTGGAGAGGTTCCACGCCGAGCTTGATGAGTTGTGCGACGCCCCGACCGAGTCGATGGTGATGGAGACGCCCGACTTGTTGGCGGCGGTCAGGTCGGCGGTCGGCGACGTCGACTTGACGATTGTCGGGGCGCCCCGGGGCAGGCACTTCTTCACCGACCTGATCGACCGGCTGGTCGCCGCCGCTCCCGGCCCCGTGTTGCTCGTCAGGGTCGCGGAGAAGGGCGAGCGGGCGAGTCTCCGCAGGGTCCTCGACCGGTTCGTGGCGGGCCGCCTGGCGCGCCACGACGCCGGCCATGACGCCGGAAGCGACGAAGGCCGCGACGACTGATCGCCCGTCGCCGCCCCCATTACCGGGGGCGGCGGGTATCTTGTCCATGTGAGTACCGAGGCGTCAAAGCTGCCTGTTGCGGGGCTGGCGGCGCTCTGCCTCGTCTTGGCGGCGTGCGGAGGCGGCTCGTCGGGCAGCTCGCTGATCGAGGCGCCGACGGCCGAAAGCTCGGCGACCGGTGACGGGCCGCCCGCCGCGTCCCCGTCAACAACGCCCCAGCCCGAGCCTTCGACCACACAGCCGCCGCCGGCGACGACGACGCCCGCGCCCACCGAGTTCGTCACGGTCGCCGGCGCCCCGCCTCACGCCCTCGACTCCTACTCGGCGGACATCTCGATCGTCATGGCGCTCCCCAACGCCGTGATCGAGGTGAGGGGCGACGGCGTCTTCACCTCCGCCGGGTTCTCCTGCGAGTGGACCGCCGACGTCCTAGGTGAGACCAGCACGCAGACGGTCATGGGCTCGCCGGCGAACGTGTGGGTAGGGGCGGGCGGCGAGCTCCGTCAACTCCCGGCGGCGACCCCCGAGGCGCTGGGGGCGCAGTCGCTGTGCCCGTCCAGCCCGGCGTTCTGGTCCGAGCTCGGGCTGTTGCCCGAGCTCGGCGAGCCCGAGACGAAGAACGAGATCGCCGCCCGGCGGGTGGACGTGACCGAGGCCGCTCAAGGCGTCCCGGGCGTGTACCTCTCACAGGCGGAGGGTGTCGAGCTGGACAGCGCCGTGGTCTGGATCGCCGAGGACGGCGAGTATGTCTCCGCGATCGAGCTGGTGATGACGGTGGGGCCCGACGCCGCCACCCGGGTTTGGGGAGTCCCGTTCGATCCCGACTCGAAGCCGACCGAGATGACCTACACCGTCAACGTCGCCGCCGCCGACGACCCGACCCTTGAGGTCAGCCTTCCCGACGCAGCCGACCTCAGCCTCGGCTACGGCAGCGTCACCGTCGACGGAGCGCCGCTCCCGGCGTTCGAGCCCGAAGGCCTCGACTCGGCGATCCGAACGACGGCGCCGACCGTCGCGGGCGCCGATTGGGACGGCGCCTCACACACGATCGGGCCCGACGGCCGCCCGAAGATTGTGGTGTTCCTGGCCCACTGGTGCCCCCATTGCCAAGAGGAGGTGCCGGCGACGGTCGAGTGGCTCGAGGCGGGCAACCTCCCGGACACGGTCGACATGTACGCCGTCACGGCCATGACCGACCCGGCGCGCGACAACTGGCCGCCTCAGGATTGGCTGATCGCCGAGGGTTGGGCCGTGCCGACGATCATGGGCGACGCTGCCGGCACGGCGTCCGACGCGTTCGGGAGCAGCGGCGTCCCCTACTACGTGGTGCTTGACGGCGACAACAAGGTCCTCCTTCGCGCCTCCGGCGCCGTCGGCGCAGAAGGTCTCGCCACCCTCGTCGAGGTCGCCCTCGCAGGCTGACGCGGCTCCGGCGCCGCTCGCCTGACAATCACCGGCCGGCGCGGCGACCTGGTGCTGGAAGGCGGTGTGGGTCGCAGAGTAGGCCCGGGCGATGGTCCTCCCGGCGGCGGAGAGCGGCGCGGTGGTCGGGGCGGCGCTCGCCGTTTGGCCGGCGGCCTCGGGCGGCGAGGGGATGACATTCGCTCCGCACTCTGTGCAGCACGCGGCGTCGTTGAGCAGCGAGCGGCCGCAGTTGGAGCAATACGACATGGTCGCTTGGTCTCAGCCCGACGCCGCCGTACCGCACTCGCGGCAGTACTTGAACTCCTCGGCATGCTCCGTGCCGCATTGTGCGCAGCTGAAGGGGCCGGGCGCCGCGTCGTCGGGCGCGTCCGAGTCGGAGTCGGGGGGTGTGTCGGAGGTTGAGGAGTCGGCCCCCTGTTGGGAGGCGACCTGCCGGGCGGACGCGTCAAGTCTGCTCTTGAGCTTTCCGAAGGCGGCGCCCGTCGAGCCGACGGCTCGGCGGAGACCCAGCCAGCCGACGCCGAGCAAGCGGGTCGGGGCGGCCTCCACCGCGGGGTCGTCGCCGAGTTTGTCGTCGAAAGCCGCGATCGCCCCGGCGGTCATCGCGTACGGCGCCATCAGGACAATCAGGCCCAAGCCGATCACCTGGATCGCGGCGAGGATCGCCGACCAGTCGTGCCCCCCTCCGCTCATCTGTTCGACGATCGGGAAGACAGCCAACCGAAGCGCCGTCTGGAACGCGAAGCCGAGGAGGGCGAAGGTGATCAGGGCCGTCAGCACGGCGGCGATCAGCATGAGGAGGGCGGGCGCCGGGTAGGCGAGGGAGATGCCGACCGACCGACGGATGATCCCCATCGGGCCTTCGCCGCTTCTGGACGCCGCCACGCCGGGGAGGTAGGCGGCGCCGATGATCACCGTGAGGACAAGCGAGATCCAGATGAGGGCGAGGGGGATCGTCAGAAGGGCGACGACGAACGAGAGAAACGCCACCGGGGCAAGCTCAGCGAGGACGAAGGTGATGAGCCACACCCCCACCCCCATGAGGATCAGCAGCACTTGGGCGCCGAGCACGGGGAGGAGGCGGCCGGCGGCCTTCTTGAGAAGGCCCGCGGCGGCGATATCGGGGCTTCTCTCCCTCGTCACGGCTCTCATCCCGATTGCGATGTTGAACCACATGATTGAGGTGACCAGGACGATCAGGAAGAGAAAACCCCAGACGGCGCTCGCGGCCAGCAGCTCCCCGATCACGCTTGCGAGACCCCAGCCCGAGAGCAGGTCAGCGAAGTCGCGGTAGTCGTAGTAGAAGCCGAACGGTGAGGCGATTCGCTCTCTCAGGGCCAGGAAGCCGAAGAGGCCAACCAACAAGACCGGCGTCAGCGCGGCGAAAGCGGCTCGGTATGTGAAGGGGTCTTGGAGGACCCTGACGCCGGCCGACAGGGCCGACGCGGAAGCGCCGAACACGTCCGAGCGAGGGTTTTCCGCTGATCCGTCCGCCAAGGTCGCCTCCGAGAGTCTGCGTGTGTGACAGCCGACAAGGCTAGCGGACCGACCCGGCGGCGCGCTCGGCCAAGGCGAGGGGCCTGCGGTAGCCTGCTCCGCCCATGCCCGAAGCAGTGACCGCCCTGATCCGCACCGGAGTCATCCTCGTCGGCGCCGTCGTCGTCTACTGGCTTGCCCGCCGCCTGGGCAGGAGGGTCGTCGCCGAGGTGTCCGAGCGCGGCGAGGAGTCGGGCGCGAGGGCGCACACCCTTTGGCTGGTCGTTCGCCGCGTCATCTTCATCCTGGTGGCGGCGACGGCGATCCTCCTGATCTTCGTAACCTGGGGCTTCAACATCGCCCCGTTCCTCGGAGTGGGGGCGATCTTGGCGGCGGCCATCGGGTTCGGCGCCCAAGACCTGGTCAAGGACATCATCTCCGGCTTCTTCATCTTGGTGGAGGACCAGTTCCATGTCGGGGACACCGTCACGATCTCCGACACGACGGGCGCCGTGGAGGACATCCAGCTCCGGGTCACTGTGCTGCGCGACCTGGAAGGCAACGTGCACTATGTGCCTAACGGGTCGATCACCGTGACCTCCAACTTCACCAGCCTCTACGCCCAGCCCGTCATCGACATCGGGATCTCATACGACTCTGACGTCGATCACGCCCTGGCCGTGATGAAGAGTGAGCTCGACGCCCTCGCCGACGACCACGAGTGGGGCGCCCGCATCCGCGGCGAAGGCGAGATCCTGGGAGTCAACAGCCTCGACGAGTCGGCGGTCGTCCTGCGCGGCAGGTTGACGACGGTGGCCGATCAGCGGTGGGCGGTGCGTCGAGAGGCCCTTCGCCGCATCAAGAAGCGTTTCGACGCGGAGGGGATCACCATCCCCTTCCCGCAGGTCACGGTGCACCGAGCCGAGTGACGGCCCGCCGCCCCGTCTCCCTCGGCGCCGGATGGGCGCCTGCTCGCCTCGCGGCCCGGCGGCGGGCCGGGGCGGTCCTGCGATAGGGTTCCGCCCCTGATGGAAGTCGCCGCCAACGAGGCCTGTCCCGACTCCCGCTTCACGCTGGTCGCCGGCGAGGGCGATGGGGCAATGTTGGGCCTCGCCGCGGGCGACGCCGCCGGAGGCGCCTCCGAGCTCGGCTACTCGGCTGTCACCGAGCAGGCGACGGTCATCGCCTATCAGCTCATTGAGCGGCGGCGGTTGAGCCCGGCGGAGCTGGTCCACGGCCTGCAGGAGATGGACGGCGCCGAGGACGGCGAGAGCGTCTATCGGTCGGAGACCTCCCACTTCAGGGCATGGCTTGACCGAGCCTCGGCGGGCCCGCCCGCCCCGGAGGATGAGCCTTCTCTCGACGGCGTTGCCCGGGCCGCCCCTCTCGGTGTGGCGTTCCGGGAAGATCCTGCGGCCGTCGTAGCGGAGACCTTGGCGATGTCCCGCTTGTTCGACCGGCACGCGGTCAGTTTCGCCGCCTCGGTGGTCTCGGCCGCGGCCGTGGCGGCCGCCAGCTTCGGGCAGTCGGGCGCCGACCTGATCGCCGGGGTGGCGCAGGCCGCAGCGCCCGCCATCGACGCCGTCGCCGTCGGATCGAAGGGGCAAGAGCGCCTCGCCTCGCTCGGGCCCGACGTGATGGGCCTTGTGGGAGCTGTCGGCGTCAAAGACGGCGCCCAGGCCCTGGAGCGGGCCGGCGGCGACTCGTCCGACCCGATTCACCTGATGCTCGCCGGCCTTCTCCTCGCCGCCCCGGTCGCCCAGCCTCGTTACGTCCCGATCGAGGAGGCGGCGCGGATCGGCGGCAGCACGCTCAGCGCGGTGGTGGGGGCGATCGTCGGCGCCCGGACCGGGATCAGGCCGTGGCCTTGGAGGTTCGCCAACGACACCTGGTTCGCCGAGATCGGCCGTCGGCTGACTCGAGGGCCTTACGAAGTCCGCGACCTCCCCATCCCCTACGCGGTGGAGATGCACCTCAACTCAGGCTCGCCTCGGGACGGCTACCCCGACTAGCGGCGCCTCGCTTGAGCGTGTGCAGTTCTGCGGACGGGAGCCGCACTATTGCACACGCATCGCTCGGCTCGCCTCGGGACGGCCGCCTTGTCAGGCGCCGCTAGTCGGGGTAGCCGTCCCGAGGCGAGCCTGAGTTG
>Ga0056132_1000052_pt1 | contig 23569 bp, 10 predicted proteins | sample WorMetLIZISLAND2_3_FD_71119 | JGI IMG/M metagenome (GOLD analysis project Ga0056132, IMG submission 71119) | Marine gutless worms symbiont microbial communities from Max Planck institute for Marine Microbiology, Germany - Olavius clavatus LIZARD... ...
GTGTGGAACGGTTTGCCGTCCAACGTCCGGTCGTGCAACTCGCTGTTGACTTTCAGACGCCATCTAAAAACTCACTATTTTACCGCCGCGTATGCGTAACGTAGATACACCAGCGCCTCTGTATCTTCGGTCGTCATGGCGCTCTACAAATCCTATTATTATTATTATTATTATATACCATGACCGGCGTGCTTTATTCAGTGTTAATGTTGTTTACGAGATAGTCAATTTTCTGTCACATTTCAGGAATGAATTTAATAAGACCCCAGCTTGTCGTACTCGTAGATCATCCAGAGAGAATTTGGCCACTGTTAACCACAGTAGGCCTACAAAAATAACAAGTATTCTGAGGATACGTGTTATTTTTGTAACAATGGCCACGCTCTTGTCTGTCTGGACTCTGGACACACAACGGCCTTCGCTGGCCTACGGTAGACAACATCTGTTCACTGACGATTATTCAGAGAATACGAGGGAAGATTATTATCAGAACTGTTCTGCGCTCTATCGTGTATAGGCTGCCGCTATCGTGCACACCGTACATAAAAAGTTAAGAGCTCTTAATGAAACTCCGTCTCAGAGCTACGGGGTGTTATTTAATTGCCATTATGGGATCACATAGTTTTACCTGTCACCCGATACAAGTCAGCACACCCCGCCTTAAACCCAGTCAGAGATCAATCAATCAATCAGTTAATTTTTATAGTGACCTAATTAGATCGGTAGTTTAGATCCCATTCATGTTAGTATAAGTGGCATAACACATACACTGTACATACAGGGTGGCCCAAAAAGCAAGCCCTTTTATTATTGCAATAACTTTGCCTACTGCCAATCAACTTTCATAATTTTCGGCGCATGTACACTATTGAAAATATACAACAAAAGGATGTAAAGTTAGCCACCTAACATATTTTGTGTAACTGCATTACCTTGTAAAACTGTAGTCACAATTTTACCCATGTTTATACATGTTTACTCCATTATTACACTACAAATACGGAAATCTCTTTACTTTAGATCCGATTCATGTTAACGTAAGTGGCAAATTACAGCACATTATTGAAATGTCGTCACGTCATAAAGAATTCGTTGCTGCATAACTGTTCACAGCTATCAAGAGTTGCTTTAAACCGATCTTCACGCCAAAGCGTCATTTGCTGCCATAGCAATAATCTTCCAACTACAGTCTACAACTAAGCCTACCCGTATCTTGTAAATAAGTACTAATCGTCAGCTATAACTCTTACAAAAAAATTTCGTGAAATTTCGACAAAAATGACATTATTATTATAATTATACCGAAGTAAAAGATCGTCTTTTAAAAGTGTGTAGAAGTGAACAACTGAATATGAATAAAGTCGTGATCAAGATTTTACAGTGTTGTGACGCAAACGGCGTTAGGAGGGCTAACTATGTAACACAAATTTTAAAACGGGCGTATTTTATTTCGGCCCACTCTGCATATACCATTATGTAGGACTACATGAGCTTTGTTATACCGGTGTATTGGGGTCTCTTGGTTTATATTTTGGCTTTCGCTCAATTTTTGTGCGCGTTTTTGCCCGTTTCTTCTTAACTAGCAGTGGCGGTGGAGCCAGAGGGCGAGCCGGAGGCATGGCCTATTTTTCAAAATTACCGGTGCCAATTTTTCCCCAGAAACCACCAAATCAAAAATTCTCAAAATTCTGTGCGCGCAGTCGATTCTCAGGCAGGCCTTCGGACCTCGACTAGTTCCTTACTTTGAAATATCTTCTGTCACCACTGCTAATAATTCAGCCGCTTTGATAGCGCGCATAACGCCTAACAATAACTCTGACAAATAACTTGTATTATTTCAGTTAACCGTGTGTCGTACGGTACCTTCGTTCCTGACATAACGTCACACAGTTATGCAAAACTGAAGGTAACTTTCACTCTACTTTGTGACGAAAAACATTACCGCATGGATTTCGTGTAAGACATAATGCGAAGACGCTGGTCTTCCGAAGAAAGAGTAATAAACAAAAACACTTTGGTGAAAGGCTTATACGTTTTGTTACCAAGCACCAGTGCGACAATGAGAGAGAACGGATTTATAAAAACATAACAGAGCACATATCTGCAACAATGGATGCAGGCACTCATGGGTTAGGTAACTGTACAGCATATCAGTTAATAATGATGATTATTATGTAATTTCACTTACAAATAAAAAGTAGTAACAATTCCAACACAGGCATATAAAATACTTTTTACAAACATGTGATATTGTCCGCAGACGTACTTAAAGTATCAAAAATATGTATGTACACGTATCAAACAGAACAAAAACCACCTACAAATATAAACAACAACAAAAAATTATTGATTAATGAATCTGTCCGTCTCACGACGTTCAATAACACACTGAGCATGTCATTAGTCAACAAATGAGCATTCACTGAACTGAATGACAACACTAACTAATAATAGTGCACAAGACTTGTTCTGTCTGTAGCAAATTCTCTCCTTAATAATCGTTGAAAATTTCGTACAAAATTATTAAGCCGCTTTGAAGATACTGACGTTTTGTAGAGGAGTCTTTTTTCGCCGCACACTGTACACATGGTAATGATTAACGTAGACTTGCATTAATGATTAATATTCACGATGATGATGATGATGATGATGATGATGATGATAAACGAATGTACTTTAACGTGGCGTAAGTCCTAGGATGGTAGGTCATAATTAAAGCGAAAAGGAGTATGGACACTTTTATTTTAATACACATTTAATTATAACTAATTAAATTACGTATCCTTTTCCTGTCTCTCTTATTCGACCTTTATGACGAATACGTGTTCGTTAATCTGAAATCAACTGTCCGTGCATCCTAACTCATAGAGGTCACATTTTGGAAGTGAGTTTTAGAGAGAGTGATATGCAAAAGTTAAGCTTAGCACGACAGAGGTAGTGAACGTTGCTCTAGTCGATAGCTCGCTCATACACGACTTTGACTTTGGCCTAATTGTCTGAAAATCGTACCTCCCGCTCTTTCTCTCTCGTTCTCTGTCTATCTCGACCAGATAATAAATTTGTCAAGATAACTACGCAAAAACAAAGTACCGTAGTTTCCAGGACATGCTATATTCATGCAACTTTTCCAATTCCGACCCCTATTTTGACGTCCCACAACTGGCGATCCCGCAAGAATTTCTGCGTGAAATTTTTACAAAAAGAAACTAAACCTGAAGTCTAAAATTACAGAAAACTGCGTCGGGTGGACGAAGCTATCGCCACAGTAACGGTCGGTAAAATACGTCGTCAGGCACAACTTCCACTGCCTGCGTTGTTGTCTACGACTTTCATCGTGCGCAGGTACGTACAGTGTAGAAGCTCAGTGGTTGAACGCCTTCACGCGATCAAACGTCTGCAGATGGCGCCATGGCGAAGTCGCCATGCTTTTGCCTGCAGCATTTCAATACAAATAATTGCATAAGTCGAAAAGTTGAAAAATTCAAAGTCCGAGTCTCAGAGAAGTAAACATTTAGAACAAAATTCAATAGCCTAATACTGCAACAGATTTGAGGGACGCCGCTATTTTTCCTTCAGATTAATAGGCCTATGCGAACCATACTATCTGGATGAAAACCAAGCTTGTACGCGAGACCAGATCTTTCAAGATCAAGATCGATACTTTGATAATAGGGCCAATTTTTCTAGTGGCGGGGGTGACCTATCTTTGTCCGAATACCCATTACAAATCATCACCATCATCATCATCCTGCATTCGTAATGCGCCTATTACAGCATTCATACCTACGCACTTCATAAGTCTGCAGAAATAGTTCAAGAGACATACTACAGAATATAGAATACAACAAGTGGATAGACATTAGTTTTAGGCTTAAACTCTTCAACAAGTCGCCATTGTTCTGCATCAATGTTCTCCAGGCCTCCTACGTGCATTACATGATATAGGTATCAAATTATGCAGCAAGACGGCATAGACAACGCACGCATTTCATGGTTATCGAAACTGTTTTCTTTACCACAAATTACGGACTTAATATGCGAACAAACAACAACCTGGTAGTGCAGATAATTATAGTGGCAAAAATGTCGATAACAGACCTGGCATTCGACGCTGCAGTACGGAGCCTTTCTGCATGCCGAACAGACAAACATTGCACGTCGCGTGCATGTCTCGCATCTCATACTGCCGACCTGATGATCCAGTACCCTCGCTGTCTGGTTAGCACCACCACGAGGAAAGGCGAGCGGACCTCGAGGAACCGCCGACATCCCGTGAACATCCTGAGACTGGCTGAGAGACTCCAGAGACGGCGTGACGTCTGGTTGAGCGTAGTGGCGTAGAGATTCAGTAGCAGCCGGTCGACGGAGAGCTTCAGGTCGATGGGCATTCGGTGCGATCAGACGAGTGTAGCCTTGTGCGACAACTGGCGTAGATCCAACAACGTTCATACGCCGATCGTCCACAGCGACCTGTAGACCGCTCTGTACAGCACAGAAAGTCCGCACCGCCGCTAATAGTTTAGGTGAATCGAAAGACAACGTTTCCATGGATTTTAAAAATTTCAAGTTAAAAGAAAAATGTTAAAAACGTAGCAAAATAAAAAATGTTTGGAACAAGGACGTCAAGTCGTTAATAGTCATGTTCACATTGTGGTCGCACGTGCATGCGCTGCAATTTTGACTGTCACCATAACTACCTAATGAGATGTACGTGAAGTTTGGTATTAAAACAAACATAGTTGAAAAACAAATTATGTACACATTAGTATTCACTTATTAGCCATTGTCAAACATCAAAGAAACTGACTTCTTTAACTGCATATAGGCCTACAGCTTCTTGTACAACTTATGTTGTATAACAAATCCACAACTTGTTGTTGATTTATTGTATGACAAGTTGTAAAACAATTCGTAGTAATGGAATTTGGGCTTTAGGCTACGAACTTTTTGAACGACGATAATAATAATAATAATAATAATAATAATGATAATAGATTCGTACAGCGCCATTAGGTCGTAACTTCAGATGCGCTGGACCCTCGTCCTCGTAGACGGCGTATAGTGGATGTATGCAGCAAAAACTACTGACACTGACGAAAAAGAAAAAAAGTAAAAAAGCGTTTTTATTTCAAATAAATGAAAAAAACGTTAAACTAATTAAAGAAACTAGTGCACAATAGGGCACGTGTTAACGATGACACGGGGCAGGTACACGTGACCTTTGCCACTAAGCATCCCGGTAAGGCTTGAAACACTAAACCACCGCGACTTTTATTACTTTCGATTTTTGCCCAGCCAGGCAAATCTCTCGATTAGCTCACAGACTACGTAGGCCTACTGAGTTCTTATAGGTTAACTTTGTCGGCTGAACCCCACGATCTCAAAGACACACGCGCACCAGCTGCAGCTGACGTTATTAACGCTTACGTGACGTCAGACAGCATTGACGTCACCACCCCTGGATGAACCCAGCTCACTACGAAACGTTATCAGCAACAACCAAGGCACACGTATCAGATTTTGCCTCCACCCCTCCCCCAAAAACAATCAAAATAAAAATTATGAGGCTCCACGCCACTAGTGCACGTTATAACAGTAATAATGTTGCATAACATATAGCGTAAATCAGGTGCCGTATTAATATATAATATATAATATATATAACGCACAGTGAAATACTTCTGACGTACATTTTAATCACGTTTTTAGAACATAAAAGTTTAATAGGCGGTTGACAGGCACAGACGTCTCTGGTTATCAGACCAAAGTCTCTCCGCGTTCAACATGAGTGGGCCAATATTCTGGCCAATCTGAGGCCACTACTCGAGGACAGAACGGATCGGGAGTCGCCAAAAGTGTAATTTCCGCTTTGTTGGTGCAGACATATCTGCAGGTCGAAAGTCTTTCCGTTGCCCAACCAACAGTGTGAAAGCACTGCAGCTAAACAACGCGCACGATTTAAGCCTAAATAGATCGCACTTTTTTCCGACGAGTAAGGCAACCAATCTCCACACCCAGCGTCTTTCACAGCGCCCGTTTGTATGTTTGTAAATTTGTCAAAATCGCTGCTTTTTGGCAAAATAGACCTGGTACTACCAGGTGGACTAACATGCGTTTGGTATCCTGTAGGCCAATATATGGCATGGCTACAATATTTTTCTGCTAATACCTGATTCAGCGACGAATAGCGTCCATGTTTAGCTCCAGACATATCCAGCGGGGCTGCGGCTGGTCCTCCAGTTCCGTTGTGTGGTAGCCCGTGCAGCGGCTGAGGCTGTAATGGATTTGGGTCGCGCCGCAGCGACGGTGGGGGTCCCGGAGCACTATATGTAGCACCAGATGGATAGCGAGGTGAATGTCCAGTAATGGCCTGATATGAAGAGAATCCAGCACCTCGCCGAGCGTAGTCGGCTTCAGGTATCGCAACACAGTCACGTACCAGAGGGGCAGCCACCGGGTCCTGCTGTGAGTAATCACCGCCGACGCCCGCAGCGTGGATTCTACCGTCGACATTGTTTAGGGGACCGGAAGTCAACAGTCTGGGACTGTGCGGCGATAAGCGTCGTAGACGTGGATCGCCGACATCCAGCGTCTGCTGCCCTGGCGGAATTTGCTGCCCGCCGACGAAATGCTGCAGTTTGTCGAGCGGCTGGGGCTCGATCGGATGTCGAATTATGACGTCACGCTGCGACGATGACGTCACTGTCACCACGTGCCTCTGTTCTACGTTCGTCATACTTGAAGGCGATGCACGTACCAGCTGTTGATGTATGCCGTCTGACGTCGACCTGGCTATCTGCGGGTTGCTGAGGCGGTTACCATGGTAACCATCGTTGATTCTAGGTCGCGGCTGTGCCATGTCAGAGGTCACGCGCTGCGAGTAGTATGTCTGGTCATGTGACGTCCGAACGCCCCCCACTCTCAGTGGTATCGCTGGTGGGCTCATTCGGTTGCCAAGGAACATGGCTTCACTGACAACCTGCCCCCTTGAAGACATGTCGGCGAATTGCTGCCGATTACCGATGACGTCCACCTCCCTACAGGTGCCGCCGGAGCATGAAGGTACAACCACCGAGACTTGGTTTTCGGCCCTCATCGGTTGAACGTAACCTGTCCTTGGAACGACGGAGTTCTTTTTCCGGTACATGTACGCAGCAGCCATGTGTGCGGCACTGTGGTCCAACTGACTTCGGGATGTCTGGATGCCAGCTGCCTGTTCCGGTGGAGGCAAGCCTGGCGCCGCCGTCACTGAATATGGATGAGGATTCTCAAGACAATGATGTGGGTATGGCGGGGGTGGACGTAGTTCCCGGCGCTCGGGTATAAATCGAACAGGCACTTCGACTTCAGCACCAGAAGATCGACGCCTTCCTGGAGACGTCATTACAAGCGAGTATTCTGGGCGCAGGGTGGACAGAACTACGGGGCGCTGGTCATCGGCATCTCTTCGACCACGAGCTGTTGTCAGAATCATCTCGTTTGACGTTGCCACCACGAACTGCTGGTGCCGTGCTGCGTCCGCGACCTGCCGGGCAGCACGCTGAGTGTCATCGGGCACTGTACGAGCGCCAGGCAGTCCACCGTCGCGGCTCATCGTCGTGTTCTGTACTGCAGTGTTCTGTACCGCAGTCTCTTGACGAGACACACACGATTCCAACACGGTAGTCGTCTGAAGGTCGTCGACTGGACGCCGCTGATACTGACCCTGCAGTTCCATTCTGCCGTCAGTCGTCGGTCGGGCTTCGCTCACGTACCCGCCATCTACGTTTTCAGATGGTCTATCAACTTTCGTCTGCTCACAGGAAGCTGCGACATCATCCTTAGCGAGGCAAGGTTCCTCCGGTACGGCCGATGAAACTGGCGGCTGGGAAACTTCCTCCGACGACACTGTACATTTCGTTGTCTGTTCAGAACTACCGGCCGTCAGATCGGTGGCTTGAATGGTTGAAGCCGCGTCTTCGTTAGAGACAGCGACCTCAGTCGACGATTTTCTGCGACTTCCGGCATCGTCGTAGTTGCAGAAGAGAGAGTTGTAGCGTAGAAGATTGATTTTAGTTGAATGAGCCGTTGGCGGTTGAGCAGACTTCACCATAACTCTGACCGACGTTACTCCGCGGTGCGCAGGACGACGTCGGTAAGCCAGCGCCGTCGTTGCTGTGGACGTGGGTACACTTACATGCCTTGGATCGGCCTTCTTCTTGTCGCGGTTTTTTTCCGTCACCACTTCTGCTACATTCGGCGGCGGCACCGCCGGGCCATCAGCTTGAGCGGCGGTGGCCGTAGGTCGTTTTAAAATTGCGCGCTGAAGTTCGACAAGCCGCTGGTGCAATCTCTTCCGTTCGTCGTTGAGTTCCGCTAGTTCGCGATCTTTCACCATGATCAGCGCGCACAGACTCTCGTACTTCTCATAGCGTGTCCGGTACTCATCCGCCAGCGTGGTAGCCGAGGTCTGTGAAATGAAGACGACGTCGTTGTCCGTGTCCGCTGCGCTAACTGACGCCTCGACTGAGCGCGGCTGTCTGGACGTCGTGAGGTCAAAAGGAATCGCACTGGGGTCTGCGTTCACAACCGCCGTCGGTTCCGTGATCACAGTAGACTCTGGCGTAGCTGAGCGGCCACCGACGCTGATCGGCTCGACGTGTGACAAGGCTGTGGCGGTGATACTCTGTGACGATTGCTCAGCAGTTTGCGTCATTGTAGTGGTCGAAGCAAATCCATCTGTAGAGTCCTCTAGGTCAATAACTAGCGGAATTAAGCCACCACTGTAGCTGCAGTCGCCCTGTTGGCTTGCTGGTTGCTGTTCTTGACCGACGGTTAATACGGGACTAACTTGCACCATATGACTGCTGCAAAGAACAACACATGAACACATGTTATTTTGTGGCTATGACATATAACTATCTCGACACTGGAGGACTGTCTGTCATCACTCGTCTCGAGACAGGCTGTTAGTGCACAGCTGAAATTTCATACAGAAATTCATACAGTCTTTGTGACCTCGATTACCTGTTCAAGGACAGAGTTTAACAGGAACACATAAAGGTAATGTGTACATTTTAAGTGACAACTGGGAATCTTAGCTTTTAGGTGTAACGACATTTCTAACAATACACAACGTTGCATGTCGTCGAATAATGCTAAGACGGAACTGAAATAACAGTCTCACCCGACGTCGACTGACGAATGGGTGCTGACGACATCGACGTGATGTAGCGCAGTACTTGTCTGCAATGAAGACGTCGTAGTCGTCGTAGTCGTAACGACGACGACTGTCGACGTCGTCGTAGGCTGGGGTCCGCCGCCACCCGCGTCCAACGACGACCAACTCCCGACGACCGACGGAGGTTTCGGTAGCAGCGGCCTTGGCTTCGGCAACAGCAGCGGCCTTAGCTTCGCCGTCACTGCCGCCTTGGCCGTCGTCATGGTCGTCGTGTTCGCCTGCATCGTGTTGATTTTGTTCTCGAGCCAGTTGAAGCGCGGCCCGAGACCGAGAGCGAGAGCGGCAGCCTGGTTGGAAGACGAAGACGTCGAGGAGGACTCGTCAGCACTGGTAGACCTAGGCGGACGGCCGTTACGCGCACCTCTTTTCGTCTTCTGCTTCTCTGCAACATCAACGCTGCGCCAGTGAAAATTGGCGGCAAAAGCACCTGACGTGTTTTTGTCGTCACGTGACCTTGACACTTGAAGGTCGTGACATACTATGAGCCGTAATATCTCAAAATCCGTTGGAGCTAGAGTGTCATTTCCAACGGAACACCTATAACACCTATAGGAAATCGTATACAGGGAATCAAATGGTCACGTGATTAATGACGTCACATGACCTTGAAAGATGAAGATCGTGACCCGAAACGTTTGGTCCTTAATGTCTCGACAACAGTACAAATTGCAGTAATGGGACAGATACCGCGTTCCACAGAACGTATTCTTGTTGTATTGTATGTCGTCCGCGTCTGTCACACGATGAAAATGGCCCAAATGGAATGTAACCTTATCTTTGTCTACAACAAAATTTCACTATACGGTTTTTCATCGTCTTCTATTACTGTCGTCTTTGACGACCCAAAGTGGGTGAAACGCTAGCCATTTAATAAGAACGAATGTACCGGTACTGCGGATCAGGAACTGTAGTGGGCAGCCCATGCACTCCGTCAGTTGATGCGTATTTGAGTGAAGAACAATTAAGCAGAATTTCAGCCCAATCCGAATTTAAATGACGGAGTTCTAGGCTTTTTTTTCAAGAGCGTCGCTCCAACAAGAACAAGATGAGTAGCGATATGGGATCAGGTCCTTATCAAAAAAAACATTTTTCGCAATAACAGGGCATGCATGAAGTCACCGACTATACAAAACTTGCCGCAATATTGACAAGAAAACGGGGCCAACCAGCAATTACAGCAACCTCGCGTCTGGCATTAGCTTATTGATCATGGGCAAGACAACAAATACACGCGCATGCATCTTGATCGTTTAAATATATACACGAACACGAACTACGGGCTATAATTAAGAGAAAGCGTCTCGTTGAAAACAGCTATCCGAGAATATCACAAATTAGCGACAGCCATGCACTGATAATTCCAAAGCTACTGCATGCAGGTGCTTTACAACGTATGTTTCAGACGTTTTGCGATCGGCGCATTGTGACTTCTTTGTTTTAATGGCACCGGGTATAAGCACTCTTACTTACTTACTTACTTACAAAACCGGAGTACTGATCAAATCGTGGCGTTTTATAGAGTAAAAATAAACGTAAACGTAAGTACACCTTAGTTCTATCAGCTACCTTATATGACATCTCATCTCAGAAACACTACTTAGTCTTAGTACACTCATTGTTAGTGGTCAGCAGCGTATCTAGATTGTTGAAGATATCGAACAGGATCCAAATATGGTCTGGTAAGGACTGGAAAAGTGGTTTGAAAAAACTAGGTTTTTAGGTTTCTTAACAACCTAAAAAAAACCCTAAACTCAAAATTTTACGTTTTAAGTCTTTGTTATTTTTGTGCAATTATATACAGATCGTATTTAATTTCATATTTTAACCGTGATTTGTCAGTTTTGCTACAATTTATAGAAAACGATGTCAGGAAAAATGGTATATAGGACCTTCCTCGGTTGTAATTTTGTGCCCGGTCTTCTTTCTACACTAAAATATAACAACCTAAAAACCTTAAAAATCCAAAACGTTTCCAGCCCGGGGGCTGCAGATGCTTGAGAATTCTCCTAAGAACAACTTAGCCGTTACATTTACCCGTTTCAAGAACAATCGTCTTTGTATACTGTTTGGAAAACCGCAACCTTTGGAAATCTGTGCTCCATTTGCTCCTTATCGGATACGTCACTGTTAACGAAGATAAGGTTAGTGGAATAAACAGATTTCACCTTTAGCTTTGCGTAGTTTTTCGTTGGCGACAGCATCTTGAAGCTGTTTTACGAGGTGCATCAGCGCTTCAACAGACTCCTCATCCACTTTGGTTTCGTCCGTGTTCGTCGCCGTTGTCGACGTAGACCCACTGCCCACCATCTTCGTGGCAGAACGGTCAGTCGAAGTGGAGGCCTCGTCAACAGGTGTGACGTCATCGGTGGCTATTTCCGGTTCCGGTTCCGGTTCTGCTTCTTGGTGCTGAACACTACAATGTGGTGACGTCGCAAGAGCAGTTTCGACGGCTTCATCTTCATTCAGAGACTCAAAGGATTCCTTTACGGTCGTCGTCGTTGTCGTTGTCGTTGTCACAGAGATCGTTGACGTATCTGACGAAATCGTCTCTTTTGCCTTGTCTTCGCATGGGCTCTCAGGCTTCGTCGTCGCTGTGGACGCCTCTGAGCAAGTAGGATTAGACGTCAATGTGGCGTCATATGTAGAAGGCACCGCTAAGTTCGCCGCAGAGCTGGTTGCTACAACAACTTTACGTTCTTCGACCTTCCCCTTCAATTTATTAACAGTCGTCACGCCTGTGTCGGCCGCGTTCTTCTGCTCGGCGGCTGTTCCTTGGATTCGTGTCATTGACCGCGTCCACAACTTACCGGTACTTCCTCTCAAATCTACCGCTGACAACTTCGGTGGAGATTTTAATTTCCGTTTTCGAGGAAACTTGGAACGGGATGCAGCTTTTGGCTTTCGAGGCACTGATCCGCCCAGCAGAAGTTTCTTGTGAATAGTCCACTGTACCTCATCTTGAACCACAGTTCCTTTTCGACGTTTGTAGTGACGCTTGGTCTTCTTAGGGCGTCCGGGACCCGCTTTCGTAGACGTTCTGTCCAGTCCGCCTAAAACTGTCTTCCACGACTGCCGTGCAGCTCCAGAAGATCTGGACTGCGACGAATCGAAGTCTGGCGGGAGAAGGCACGAACCGTGAGACTTAGCCGCCATGGTTACCTTGCGTCCAGACCTGACATATTTGTCGTAACCCCAGTCCATATATATGGTAGGCTGTCGCTTGCGCACGGGTCGCGACCTTACCAGTAGGTCTGAATCATCGAGGTAGCGTTTTATTGGCTTGACGCCACGAGTTTTCCTTTCTTCGTTCTGCCGTTTGCCGGCCTCGTTCGGTTCCACGTCACTCTTCTCGCGTTTCTCGCTATCCTTGTCACCTTCGACCACTGTGTCAGCCTGAATAGCCGCTGTGTTTCTGTCTGAAGTCGAATCATCTGTTATAGTATCAGAACTGCATGGCATCTTCATCGAGTTATCGATGGTTTCGTTGTTATCTGCCCTCGGTGTCTCCGGCAGGTGCTCGTTGCTTGTTGCAAGCTGTTCATTGTCGGCCTCGTGTGCGTTCTGGTGCATTACATTGTTCTCATTTTTAGCATCCGGGACTGGGTTTGGAACTACATCATCTTCTGCACTGGTAGTGGCTGCAGGGACAACGTCGTGTTTTTCAGACGTTCGCGGTTTGTACAGCGAAAGTGCATTGATAAAGCGCTCAAAGATGGTTTGTTCGGCTCTCTTCATCGACGTCGTCAATGTTTCGGTGCTGTTGGACGTCCAATGTGAGACAGGAGAGCAGTTTGCGCCGACCGGCTTCTTCACAAGCGACTCGCTGGAGTTCGGCTGCAGGTGTCCGCCGGTTGCCTCTGTCACATCCAATGCCGCAATGCTCATCGACGCATATTTCTCGTCAATTGGAACTACCGGTAATGCATCGTCGCACCCTGTCACGTCGTTGTCTGTATCGTCCTGTTTTGAGTCATCATTCGCCGATATCGTCTCTTTCGAACGCGTGGCGTCAGTACGTCGCGCGTTCTTCAACGGACTGCGCCACGATTTCCGGCCTAAAGACGTACTTCGACCGCTCAACTTATCCGTTCTGTGCGATGTTCTGTCGTATGTTTTCTTCACACGGTTCGCCGCCTCCTGCTGAGGTGATTTCCTTTTCCTGCTCGTGTACTTTGACGGTGAAAACGGAACACCGCCCGCGTCTAAGCTGTGTCGACCGACAACAACAGGTGCTTCCGCCGACGGTGACGTCACAGAGTTGAGTTCCGGCTGGGCGGCGCTGCGGTAAAACCTCGACATTGGCAGAACAAGACGAATGGGAAGCGATATCACCTCGCCGGAAGTTACATCGCCATTTGCGTCGCCGTTCGTCGTGGGTACGTTCATGACAGTATCGTCTTTCTTCAGTACCTCGTTCGACGTTGGGTTGTTGGACTCCGACGCTGCTGCAGAACAGTCCAACGACACAGTTGCGTCATCGGTAGAAGCGACTGCTGACTTCGCTGCTCGCGCTGCGCGGATGGCGGCAGCAGACCTAGCTAGAGGCGCAATACGTCCACTTATTTTCCATCGTGCGCGGGCCGCCTCCCCGTAGACGTCAGACGGGCGACGTCCAGTGATCAGCGCGCCGTCGTGACACCGGCCGTAACACGCTGGATCAGCATGCAGCTGCGATAGCATAACGACTGGCCATCGCTGCACTGGCTCGCTGTGTGATCCCGATGACTGGACGCACGCCGCGAATTCCGGGTACTGGCCTTCGCAGCCAGTCAACAATCGAACATTGGTCGTCATAAACGGACGGAAAAGTTTGTCGGTGCTGTGTCGATGCTGCACCAGAAGACGCAGAATCCCACAATCACGTCACTTCCTCATCGAACTGTTTATCTACAGCGACACCACATGTATACTGTAAAAAGTAAAGTGGACCATGCCCCCAGTATGGAGCGGAGGTGGGGTGCTCATCTCCCTTTCGGTGGCCTTGAGCCCGTAGGTGTATAAACCACTAAAGTCTGTGACGCACGGCCAGTGCGACGCCAGACCTACGGTTACCTTCCCGGTATAAGAGTATCAGCGCCCTTTGGCCGGTACCAAATTATACTGCTTGCAGACAGAGGCACATGGGTGTTAGTAACTTGTCCAGAGTTGTTGCCTGAGGGTGCGCCGGCCGGGAGTCGAACACGCGACCTCTCGATCACGAGTCCGACACACATGTACTGTATTATACGCAACCAATCAATATATTAACACCATTATACTGTACTGTTATCGGTTGTTTAGATCCGGAACTGATCTCATATCGCTAGCGGCTACTCATCTTGTTCTTCTTCTTCTTCCTGGGGCGACCTCTTCAAAAAAAGTCTAAGGCTCCGTCGTTTCAAATCGGATCGGGATGAAATTTGACACGAATGTTTTTCACGTGAACACACATCAATTGAATTTCTGATTTGACATGAGACTTTTAAGACGGCGGCCACGACATCATTTCACACAGAAAAGTGTTACCACCTGGTGAGTAAACACGAAGCGTCAGCCGCGCGCCTCTGCGGCAGTCTTGATCTGTAGGCCTAGTACATTCGTACTTGTTTGATTGATAATACATTACAGTGTTACACTGCGCGAATGGGCCACTGTAACACTGATTACTTTAGCATACGGCGAACGGCGATCAATCGTATAAAAATTTTGGGGGTACATTTCTGTCACCGTCGTTATTAAACGCCCTAGTGTCTTGTCCTAACCGACATTCTTCCTCGTAAGTAGTGAAAAAGGTCAAAAGAAAATCACTATATACATAAATGGTGACATTTTACATTTGCAAAAACCTTGGTCGTGACAAAAAGCCAAGCCCAAGGCATGGTCTGGACGACAACATCTGTGGAAAAATCTGGCAGAGGCTGCAAGGTAAACGGCACTGAAGGCAAGGTTAAAGACTGCACTACAATCAGTGAGTCAGTTACAACGTAAACTTCACGTCGTGACCAATACTGGTTGATACAATTCTGGAAACTGTGTCTGAGCGCGTTCATAGTACTACATTGCAGCATTTAAGCGCATTTTTTTCGGCGATAAGCGTAATACTAATGGCTTGACGCCGATATCGTAACGGTCGATTTGGACGAAACTTGGGCAAAGAGTGACCCCAAGAAAATTCGACAAAATCAGTCCAATTGTTCATACTTTCGGCGCTGAAATATGAAACATCGTTTTGCTCACTTCCACTTCACTGATTTCAGCACTGCATGCATCTCTCCGGCAGAGGACATGCCAGTGGTCTCCCTTTTCTTAGGACGTTTTTCAGGGTCGTACATGTTGACCAAACCTCATAGCTGTGCTCTTATGGTGGAATGCAGCGCGCTATAGTTGTACAACAGCTGCAGTGTTCAGTGGATTGCACGATCAGTCAGCGAGCCTAGAAAGACATGCGTATTGCGTAGCTGACGCGCTGTGTCTCAGCGGTAGCTGAGCTTCTTGTCAACACACTTTTCAACGGCAGGCTTTTACAGCCTAGTTCCGGCAGAACATTTGCTGGGCGACATTGCAAGTACGTACTGCAGTCTCTAGTTATCTATGTGAAAGTTCGTTGCTCGTGTCACCCCCTATAGCGCTCAGCAATCTACAAAGTATAAAGGTCGTATTCATACAGCCGTTACTGCGTAGCCCGCACGTTTTAAGCTACGGTACAATTTTCTTACCAGAGGGGTCTTACAACTAAAATGGGCACCGAACACTGGTTTTAAAGTATTCCACGTGTTTATTTGCCAGTTGCTCTAGCGTAAAGAAGCTCTGCTGTCGCAGAAAACTGCGCGCCCCGCCCCTCCACATCACACTGCATGAAAACATTCATATCAACCTACAACTCCATGCACTAAGTTATACAAGCCTACAATTATGTATGTGCACTTAATTTTTACTTGACTTTAAACGGCATCGAACAAACACCCAAGAACACTCAATGCCACTGGGAGTAAGTAAGCCAATCGGCACGAACGCCCCATTCAATCTACATCAAAAACACTGACCGGTTTGTTGCAATAGTTAGGCTATGCCTACGGTGTAGCATCTGCAGCAATAGACATACTTTGCCAGCCTTAACTGTACTCTGAGCAAATACGTTGGAGGTACATTGTACGCTGTACCTACGACCTATTATTGACCTATATCGTCACATGACATCACACTGTAAGTGTAACTGCCGCACTGCTCAGCGACATAGCAGCGTTATATAGGCAACAACGGCATGCACGACTAGGCATGCGACTTTGAATAGACCAGACCCAGCTTCACGCCATTCAGCCAGTCATGGTGCACCAACTCCTTATTGTCGGCAGCACAGCGCAGAGCAATGAGCAGCGGTCCATAACTTACATGTGCATAGTGAAGGTCGGGTGTTGACTTATTTATTTCATAACGATGATGTGTCATTCGCTATTCTGTAACGTGTCATATATTATCGACGAACAGTAGTGTACTGTGTAGCACGATGGTACGCGATCTAAGCAATAGGCCTAGCCTCCTGGTGGACGCCTATGCAGAAACAAAAGTGTGCAATAAATATTACATGACGCAGTCGTGCTACACATTACAGTAATGCGACTTTTTCTGCCGGTATAGGCTAGAATTTGTCAAAACTGGTCGTGCTTTGGAACTTACGTTAGTAGCTAATTGTAGCAGGTAGTCTTGTAGTTACGCTTAGTCTGTGTTGCTATTATCAGTATATGTATTTAGGTACTCTTATGTCCCCATCTGTCTCTCTGTCTGCTGAACGAAATAAACACACGTTCATTAATAGCTCATGAGAATCGATAAGCGTGCGTTGAAATGTCAGTTGATGTCTCTATGGATTTGAACCTGCAGCGTACAATGCAGACTATGCAGAGCCTTCGCCCACGTGCACACTTCAGGTAAACACCACGTGTACGCAAGACACGTTATGTTCGTTCGTGTTAAATATCTTATGAAAAACCTCACACCATGTGACACCAATAACAGATTCCCACACAAACAGCTCAAACAGCCGCACTCGCAACTATTCTACATGTATACAAACTTGTACTTAAGTAGAAGTTCCAGGTAGCACTGACAATAATGAGTTATTTCATAGCCAAAACTGCCAAATACACCGTGGGCCATAAAAAACGTGACACTTTATCAACATCCTTCTTGACGTATGGATCCCAGATGGTACAGCTATAGGTGCGGTGGAAGATTTTATTTTACCGTATTCCGCAGTTTATCTACGAATCCAAAAGTGAAAGAATTATTGAAATCGGTCCACATTTGCCAAAGTTATCTTAAAAATAAAAGTGGCACGTTTTTTTATGGCCCACGGTGTAGTTGTATACATTTGCCTGTGATTTCTCATAGCTATAGGCCAATAGCTAGTATGTATGAGCCTTATACTGTATATACACGCATAGGAACGATATACCGGTAAACTGGAGAACCAACAAATCCGGTTCAAACACGAAGGCCTGCCATTGTCTCTGGTGTGGTCACGCACGTCATTACACAAACATATCAAAAACTAAGTATTAAGACATTTAAAAGCTCTAATTACTGTTGACCACAACTTATGTTGATCACAAGGGCTCAATCCTGTCTACAAATTTGGATCTATTTTTCACCAAGCTATGTTGACCTCAAAGGTCGTTTAACGTAGGCCTATGGTGGGTAATTCATTCTGGTGATAGAAATGCACACTCTGTCGCGGCTGGTTGTTTTTGCGTACGAAGTACCGGAAGTCGACGGATGCACATGGCCGGAAAAGTGCAAAAGCTCTAATCTTGTTTACGGGGTGGCAACACATTGTGAAATTCTCTATGAAGGTCATTCAACGACATCGACCATATACGATCCATCGATGTTGATTAAGCTAAGTGTTTCTGAAACAGCTAACTACATCATCTGGTTTGCCTAACTGCATGCTGTCTCAGGAAGTGGGAACAGAAGAGCATTAACGGTCTGGGAGGGGAGGCAGAAAGTTGCAATTTTCCGACAGACAGCTACAAATTTCCATCAGCAAAATTAGCATTAAAAGTATCAAGGACTTTTATTCTGAATTCTCGATCATATTGCATTGTAGAAAAATAAAGTGCACTTCAAAATAATCACTCTGCTCGTAAGGTGTTCTCAACTTCAGGGTGAAAACTCCCTTCCTGTCGCTATTGACGATTTTCTTAGAAAATTTTCCGACACGCTAAAGTTTAGGGGGATGGGCAACTGCCCCCTTCCTTCCTGTCACGAAGCTACTGTCAACGGTCAATAAGTGACTTCCTCTATACCGACCGGCTAGAGCTGACAACTTTCGATACTTTCCGGGTGCAATTGGTGCGAATCACGGATTTTAGCCCTTGACCTTGATGGCTTTTTGTGTGATGGCTTCCGCCATGGCCATGACATGTAATTTTTATCAACGGTTATCTATAAATTTTATGCCGAACACATTAATATTTGCAAACTTTATTCCGTGTGTTTTTTTTATTCTGTAGTCTGTAGTTTGTAGTTTCTGTAGTCTGTTTGTCATCTGTCTGTATGTTTTCTTGTATGTCTATGGGCTTATGCCTGAAATAAATTGATTAATTGATTAAACCACTGTACAGAGTGGTCCAAAATGCGCTACCCCGGTTTTAATGTTGCGATAACTTCCGAAAATATACACCAATTTTGACCATTTTTCACTGTTCGAACCAAAAATTTATCATGCATAAAAAGTAAGATTACGCCTCGCACCTAACCTCACTGGAGTAGGCCTACCGCTTTTTTGGACCACTCTGGATTATGTTTATGCCCAGCAATGCAATTCTACGAAAAGCAGATTTTAGGTTACACAATTTCATGTTTTACATTGAGATGTGAGTTTTGAGCAAATGGCAGATACTGAGTGAGTGAGAGAATGAGTAGAGTTTTACTTCCCATTCAACACACGATAGGTCTTCCCGGGCAATCACTCGCACTGTTACTGACAACTAAATTTAAAACAAACAGGAGACAATACATCAAAAACATAAAAAGAAACCAAAAACAAACTGACTGACACCGCAAACACGCACAAGTACACCTAAAATATTGTAAACCAAGTAACAACACACTTTATTACAATATTGGTGAACGAATGAATACGTAGAATTAATTATTATATATCGTCACCTCGTAGGCGTCAGATCGTAAAGCCTCGTCCACACTGGCGACTATAATCGCCGAGATCGCCGTTTTCGGCGACTATAGTCGCCAGTGTGGACGAGGCTTAAAAGTTAACATTTTACATCACAGGCACGCAACCCTTGTTGCACAACCAAACATAAACATAGCACATTCAACAATACAACAATGACAGGTTGCCACGCCCGCAGTTACGTGCATGGTGTGTGTGTCTATAATCAGTTGCGTCGTACGTCACGAGCTGAACGTATGACTAGCAGGCTGCCTCAGTCAAACGTACCAGTGGCGTAGCTACCGGGGGTTCAGGCGGTTCAATGAACCCGGGCCCCCGAGCTCCTGGGGGCCCCGAGCCAGGCTACAAAAAATTAAACAAGAAGATAATAGGCATACTTCTGAAAAAAACTAACAATCAAATTGAATCAATCGTTATATCAGAGACAGTTGTGTACATCTGAACGGACAGTATCGACCAGCATGACGTTTCTCGTTTGTGTATATAGCCTAATTGTCTTTCTAACAGCGGAGATGTGAATGTTTCAGTTAGTATATATTTCTTCAACGTTGTTATAGCATAGGCCTGCTATTATAGACTCAAGAATTTTCTCAAAACATGCATAACGACCCGCTGAATTAAGTGTACATGTATCATATATAGCCTAAAATGAACTCTGTTGCATTGTCAGCTCACAGTGAGATATTAGGCCTATATATACAACTTAATTCACCAACGATCACCGTAAGGTAGCAAACAACAATAAAAATACAAAATATAAACTAGTATCTAACTATATTTAGCGTAGAGGCCTAGTTAAAAAGCAACAGGAGGGCCGTTCTGAGCACGTCAAAATGCTACAAATCTGTTGGTCGCCGGGGCTCCGCCCCGGACCCCGCTGGCGGAGCTTACAGCGCTCTCCAGACCCCCTAGCTGGTAGGGAGGGGGCTCGTTGCCAAGAACCCCACCCCCGCTTTTGGCCCTCCGGGCCTCAAATTTCGGCCCTACGGGCCTCAGGCTTCGGCCCTATACGGGTCTCGCCCTATACCGTCCCCCACATCTTAAACCATGGATGCGCCCATGGGGCCCCAAGTTACTGTTGAACCGGGGCCCCTCAGATCCTTGCTACGCCACTGAAACGTACATAAACATAACGTATTATCGGTTGCATAATACGAAAACAAATGTACGAGATCGAGTTTCCGCTATTGGACATTATCAACCATACATTTATCCAAAATTCACCTAGCGGGTTTTAATGACTCATCCGGTATTACGCGCTTTATGTTCCTCTGGTGCTATTTTTGCTGCCGTTTGTAGTGATTTTAGTCACATTGTCTTTTCACAACAGTAGCTTTAGTAAGTCTGTCTTCTGTCCATTTTGTTTTTTTGTAACTGTGTAACTGTGTGTTTTCTGCTTTCATTGGCGAATAAACGTCACCATACTATAGCTAGTACAGTCCATGCTGTTCACCGTTCACGTTAGCAAGTGCGATCACAAACGAAATTAATACAGTCTTTATGCTTTAACTGAGGTATACCTGGAGTCATTGTAGTAATATATTCTGTTGCGAGAACGCTTCCTTGGCTGACTTGGGACACATGCATACGATATTTCAAACAATCATTCAAGAGTTACATTTCCACGTTACAATCAGCCGACCAGCACTGACTAACGGCTGTAAAACTCCGTTAGCCCGGCCGGTTGTCCTGTGACGGGTGTCAGCTGTGGACCTCGCCGCTGTTCTCTACATCAGCTGAAATAATCAACACGGTCGGCGGGCGAAAATGTGGCGAAACAGTACCAGTGTAGGCCTTAGCAGTCACCGCAAGCGATGCCGCGGTTTGCCGCCTGAGGCCGCTGCCCCCGTGTAGCACCGAGTCCGCCTATAGTTGACTGCTGACTGGGGCACAGCATCCGCAATCAGACCCAGCTACAGAAGAGGGGCCCACATCACAGCGTAGCACGGTAGTGCGTAACACCACTGTTAAAACGGCGACGACCGACGATCAGTCAAATGGGCTAGAGAAAGCAAGCACAGCACACTGTCACGCGCACGCTTGAAAAGTAGCCCTAAATAATGTTATCAATCTTATGGTGGGCGCAACTAACATGAGTGGATTTGTCATTGGGACACTACAGACAGTATCCCAGACTCAATGGCGGATCAGGAGGGGACAAGGGGCCATGGCTCCCAAACTCATGACCGTCTGAAGAGATGCTGTCGTCGTGACTCAGTGTTTCGACGTTGGCAATGATTGAATATGTCGCGTATTCATCACCAGCTAGGCAAGATAATGTTCAGTGTCCTCTTCTGCAGGAACTCCAGGGCTTTTGACTGAGCCAGGGTCGGCCTGAAATGCCCAACTATAGGCAGGCGTACTGGAGTGCTGGACCTGGACGTATTACAGTACAGAAGCAAACACTCATATGGGCCGGAGCATGCACCAAAATACGACCGAAAAAAATGACAAAAAAATCTGTGACGGCCGTCTCCCCAGACCTCTCTCCCAAAGGAGAGGAGAGCAAGCCCTCTCCACCCACACTCCACCCCATTATACTCTCGGCGTCTGCTGCGCCTCTATTCTTGCGCTCGACTTGGCGCCCCAAACTCAAATCCTGGATCTGCCCATACCCAGACACACTTGGTACAGTGCACAGAACTTGTGAAGCACACAGGGCAAAAAAGACGATCCTCTGATGTTTTGTGGATGATTTGAAGAAGGCGAACAGCTGTTGTGTAGAAAGATTCGTAAACCACGTGTTCTTGAATGCTGATATGTACAAGATGTGTATGAGTACTTCCCAGAATTTCTTACTTCGTACAAGGACCCACATCGACACCGTTCAGTTGCCTGATTCGTTGGTCAGCACTCAGCAGCAGCAAGCTCTTTGCAGCTCTGTCTTTCTCTCATCCATCTCCTGTTCAGTTTTGAAGATATTCGCCCAGCTGTCAAAGTCTACGGCAGGTAGGCCTACTCCGACCGTTCATCTGACGTTCAGCTGGAGTTTACCCAATACCCAGTGGTATTCTATAGGTAATCGACATCAAGGCGGTCTTCGATTCAGTCCATCGACGCGCTCTGTGGAGTACACTGCGGAGCAAAAGAGTCCCATACATACTTCTGGAACGTATCGAGCCACTGCATGAAAACAGGAGCGGTGGAAACAATCTGTCCAGTCGATTTCAAACTAAATCAGAAGTAAAACAGGGCTGTATCCTTGCACTAGCCCTCTTCTCTGTAGCAGTCAACTGGATACTGGAACACATGTCCCAGAAGCCAGGCATTGACGTCGGCGTCAGGCGATTCAGTAATCTCCTCTATGCTGACGACACCTCCTTCTTCGTCCCATCGACACAAGATGTGAAGTTTCAGTAGTTCAGCTTTTATATTTTGGTCTACGTGTCTCCTGGCCAAAGACCCATGTCGTCCTTACGACGAATTTGGAGCGATCGGTACGGTTCTGCCTACTTTGATCGTTTTATTTGTTTTTATGTACTGTATCTCTTTTAGCCATCCGCCTACCGTGTTTCAATAAACTTGAGTTAAAAGTCCGGGTTACTAAACTCTTGTCCTGCCAATATTGACATATGCCTGTGAGACCTGGACTCTACTCGCCGCTGACATAAAAAGGCTGGAGGCCTTCCACGTGACATGCCAATGCCATAGCCTATAGCCAAGATCCGTTGGCAGGACCACGTGCGGCACACAGAAGTCTGTCTCTTCTCTGACAGATCTCGGTCCTGTTCTGGATACAATCATCCGTCGGCGCAGCTCACTCTTCAGACATGTAGCCAGACTTCCTAACCACCAAGCCTTGCGGTGCCACATCGATCAGTCACTCAGTCGCCTTCTAGACCCGAGTCGGAGGCGATGTCCAGGCCGCCCTCGGAACAGGTGGCTTGACCAACTCAGCAGGGACAACGGTACACTTCTTGCCGACCTTTGGAGACGAGACTTCACACGTGGACACTCGGGTTGACGCTACGGTCCTCGATGACTACACGCGTTAACGACGGCGACGAATCTAGATGGTGGACCACTCCTACAGTTGAGGCGGTCCGCTGGCAACTGTAGACGAGGCTTTTTTATGCACTAGTGCATAGCGCGGTATTGAGATTGTATGTCGTCCGTCCGTCTGTCTGTTCGTCTGTCTGTGACGTTGGTGGATCAGGATCACATAGGTTGGAAAT
>Ga0056132_1000055_pt1 | contig 23216 bp, 17 predicted proteins | sample WorMetLIZISLAND2_3_FD_71119 | JGI IMG/M metagenome (GOLD analysis project Ga0056132, IMG submission 71119) | Marine gutless worms symbiont microbial communities from Max Planck institute for Marine Microbiology, Germany - Olavius clavatus LIZARD... ...
CGCCGGGGCGGGCAGATCCTGGTCATCACAACCCGGTCCGACGCCCAGACGGCGCCGAGGGCCGCGCCGCCGACCGGGCCGATGACCCAGACGATCGACGTCCGGCCGGTCGCGGCGGCGGTCACTCCCGAGGCGATGGCCAGGCCCCACAACGTCAGAGCGGCCCGCAGGGCCCGCAGCGGCCCCCAGCGGCCGACAACCCACCCGGCGGCCAAGCCGCCGACCACGGCTGCGCCGATAGCCGTCGCCAGCATGCCGGTGAGGATCTCCCGGCTGAGTCCCAGCTCGTCGATAACGAAGATCGCCAGGAACCCGGTGATGAGCGTGTTGATGGCGTCGGTGTAGAAGAAGCGGCCGACAAGGAACCGGATCACGCCGTCGTGCTCGGAGGCGGTCCTCCAAGAACGGCCGAGCCCGACGACGACATCCCGGAGACGGGGGACCGGCCCGCCGGCCCGGCCTCCACCCTCGTTGATGAGGAAGAAGGCGGGGAGGGCGAAGACCAGGAATGCGGCGGCCAGCGCCCGGAAAGCGGCGGCGTGGCCCAACTCGAGGACGTCGAGGGTGACGACGCCGATGCCGAGGCCGATGAACGACCCCAGATAGCCGACTCCGACGCCGAGGCCTGAGATGAAGCCCCGGTTCTGCGGCGTGCTGACTTCGACCAGGAGCGCGTCATAGACCACCGACCCCGTGTTCACCCCGATGACGGCGAGCCACAACATGACCAGGGTCAACACAGCCGGCCCCGTCCCCAGCATGGCGGTGGCGGTCACGGCCACGATTGTGGTGAGGATCAGCGTGGGGGTACGCCTCTCGAGGGCGTCGCTCCGGGCGCCCGCCCACGGCGCCAGGAAGACGACCACGATCGCCGCGCCGATCTGGACGGCCGCCAGAGCGCTGTCCGGTTGCCCGACGGCCAGGAGCCAGTCGGAGAAGTAGAGCCCGACCACCCCCAGGGAGAAGATCGTGTTGGCGAGGTCGTAGGCGACCCACGACGCCGTGGACAGTCGGGAGGGTCGGGCGGCGGCGGGCCTCATGCGCAGGGGCAACCTAGCGGCTCGTCGTCAAAATGGCGAACCGGGTTGGGCGGTCCCCCAACCGGCTGAGAGCCATTCTCAATGCACAAACTGCGGTATAGGCGAATCCAGAGCATCAGGAAACCAGATAGGGGGGAGTGTTACATGTGCGACACGACACTGGATGGGCTCGCGGCCGGGCGAACCGTCTTCGAGCGGCCTGCCCGCGGGCCTTCCTCCGACCGCGTCCGATGACGGAGGGCCGAGGTGAGGAGGCGCCGCCGGGCGCCCCCGCCCATCGGGGGGTTGCCGGGTCCACGCCCGCCATGTGGTATGCTGCCTCGCCCTTCGGGAGACTCGCCGTTGGCTGTGCTTGACCATTCAGTCGCCCAGTGATGTCGTGACCCTCCCGGGAATGTCGGACCCAGCGAAATGAGGTAGGAGACATGTCCGCTCGTCACAGATCAATCCGTCGGTTGCCCCTCGCGGCGGCCGGCCTGATGGCCGTCGTGGCGTTGCTCGGTCTCGGCGAGGCCGACGCCGCCGGCCCGATCACAGTCAACTTCTTTCAGGTGGGCACGGGGACCGACAACGAGTGCTCGCTGTCGGAGGCTCTTCAGGCTGCCAGGGACAATAGCGAGGTTGGCGGTTGCAGGGCGGGCACGGGCGACGACACGATCAGGTTCGCAAGGGCGGGCACCGTCTACGCGCCGACCGACGGCTTCAAGGTTGACTCGAACGCAACGATCGTCGGTCACCCCGGGGGTACCACGATCAACGGCGGGGGCGGTGTCGATGTCGTCTTGACTGAGGCGAGTTCGGGGAGTGTGGCTAAAGCGACGGAGGTAACCCTGACCGACCTGACCGTCGGAGGCGCGACAGGTCCCGCTGAGGCTGGAGTGACTATTATAGATGAAGGCGACGCGGAGCTTGAAACGGAGTTCACCGTCACGCTCGACAAACTGGATCTCAATGGCAACTTCCAGGGAGTCGCCTTCGACAATGTCGGGAACCGACAACACCACTCGGGTCGGCGCGGCACGGTCACAATCAGGAACTCCGTCATACGGGCAAACCCATCCGGGGGAGCGAATGTGACGGCATGCTCGAAGACGCCAGGAGCCGTGACTATCGAGGTCGTCAATTCAGTTGTTCATTCCAATGGCAGCAGCGACCACTCTGGTATTGGCGGCATACACAACATCTGTGGGCATCTACGGGTTGTTGGCAGTACGATTCACGGGAACAGAGGGAAATTCGTAGGCGGGATAGCTGCCTCGCCGTTGCGTTCGAGTGGTGCCCAGGCGTTCCGTTCGACTGGCACCCAGACGGAGATCATCAACTCCACGATCACCAACAACACAGCCTACACGGGTGTCTTCTGGGGTCGCTATTCACCAGGTGGGGTTAGTGTTCGTCATTCGCCTGATAGTCCGGGAAGCTCGTCCGTCAAGATCCTTAACAGCACTATCACGGAAAATACCGGTGCCGTCAACACAGTCTGCAAGATAGGCGCCAGTGGACGCGTATGTGCTCCGGCCGTTGAGGGTGACCCGGTGGGCGGGTTCGAGGCTGTCGCCACTTCGGACCTGACGAAGGGCACAAAGGTGGCCGTTGAGATCAGGAACAGCGTCATCGGCGGCAACTCGGGCCAGCAGTGTTACTTGGATACAATAGCCGATCAGTCGTTGACCAGGACGGCCAATGCCTCTTCCGACGAAACATGCGGGTTCGGGTTGGTGATTGTCGATGCGGGCCTGGCGGGTGTGGTCAACAACAGTGACGACATCGACGGTGCTGTTCCTATCGGGCCTGGAGGCAATTCGGGTAATGTCCCGACCATGGCCATCGGTGTGGGTAGCCCCCTGTTCGGCGCGGCCGATATCGACACCTGCCAGGATAGGGACGCGAGGGGTGTCGTCCGTCCGCAGGGTGCCCGATGCGACATCGGCGCTTATGAGCTCGTCGCCGTTGAGGTCGGGGACCTTGTCTGGAAGGACACGAACGGCGACGGCGACCAAGACGCGGGCGAGCCGGGCATCGCTGGCGTCACTCTGAGGTTGACCGGCGGCGAAGGCGTTTCCCGGACGGCGACGACGGACGCCAACGGCGGCTACAGCTTTGATGTCACGCCGGGTCGATGGACGGTCGGGGTGACCGACACCGGCGGCGTCCTGGCCGGTCATCGGGCCCCGGCGAAGACATCAATAGCCGCGAACGTGACTGTGGGCGGCGCCAAGAGCCTGGGCTTCGACTTCGGCTACAAGCCGGGCTCGCTCGGCGACCTGGTGTGGGTGGACGCCGACCGGGACGGGGTGAAGGATTCGACCGAGTCGGGTTTGCAGGGCGTGGAGGTGAGGCTTCATCAAGGCGAGTCGGTGACGTCGGCTTCGACGGACGCAAACGGCGCGTACTCGTTCAAGGGTCTCGCCGCAGGCGACTATGTGATCGAGTTCGCCTTGCCTGCAAAGTACAGGTTCACCTCAAGGAACTCAGGCGACGACGACGGGCTGGACTCTGACGCCGATCAGTCGTCGGGTCGTACCGGGACGATCTCGTTGGCCGCCGGTGAGGATGATTTGTCTTGGGACGCCGGCTTGGTGCCGCTTCGGGAGAGCGGCCCGCCGATCAGGTATGCGGGCTCGGATCGGTATGGGACGGCTGTCGACATCTCGAAGGAGACGTTCCATCCCGGTGTTGACGTGGCGTATGTGGCTACGGGGGAGAACTTCCCGGACGCCTTGGCGGCGAGCGCGGCTTCGGGGGGCCGGGGTCCGGTCCTTCTGGTGACGAAGACCGCGATCTCCGGCGGGGTGGTCGCGGAGTTGAAGCGGTTGAAGCCGAAGAAGATCGTAGTGTTGGGCGGTACGGGGGCGGTGTCGGCGGATGTGGAGTCGGCGTTGTCGGAGCACACGTCGGGGAAGGTGAATCGTCAGGGGGGCGCGGACCGGTACAACACCGCGGCTGCCGTCTCGGCGAATCATTTTGAGCCTGGTGTGCCTGTGGCGTTTGTGGCGACGGGTGAGGACTTCCCCGACGCTCTCACCGGGGGCCCGGCCTCGGCGATGCTGGGCGGGCCGATCTTGTTGGCCAGGAAGGACAAGCTCCCGACGGCGACGGCCGATGCGTTGAAGCGGTTGAAACCGAAACGGATCGTGGTGTTGGGCGGTACGGGGGTGGTGTCGGCGGAGGTGGAGGTGGAGCTGTCGGAGTACACGCCGGGGAAGGTGACTCGTTTGGCGGGCGCCGACCGGTATCGGACCGCGGAAGCGATCTCGAAGGCGGTGTTCAAGCCCGGTGTTCCCGTGGTGTTCGTCGCGACGGGCCTCAACTTCCCTGATGCTCTGGCGGGCGCCGCGGCCGGGGCGTTTGAGGACGGCCCGGTGTTGTTGGTGGCGGGATCGCGCATCCCCCCGGCGACGGCCAACGAGCTGAAGCGGCTGAAGCCGAAGCGGGTCATGGTGCTCGGCGGGACGGCCGCCGTGCCCAAGTCGGTGGAGACCGCCCTCGCCGCCTACGCCCGCTGAGGACGGGCTAGCGGAGGGGGTCTAACGACTCTCGATCAGGTCGGCGATTTGGCCGACCGAGCGCTCGATGTCGGCTTCGCCGAGGGCGTAGGACAGCCGCAGGAAGCCGGGGGCCCCGAAAGACTCGCCGGGAACGACCGCCACCCCCGCCTTCTCGAGGATCTCTTGGGCCAGGTCGGAGGAGGAGGGCCGCTCGCCGCCCAGCGCCCCGCGCACGTCCGGGAACACATAGAACGCGCCGTCCGGCTTGGCGCAGTCGAAGCCTTCGATCGCGGACACAAGGGAGTGCATCAGCTCGCGGCGGCTCGCGAAGGCCGCTCGCATGTCCTCGACCGTCCCCTGGTCGCCGGTGAGAGCCGCCAGGGCCGCATGCTGAGAGATGTTCGACACATTCGACGTAGCGTGTGATTGCAGTCGAGCTGCGGCGCCGATCACGTCCTCGGGACCGACCATCCAGCCCAACCGCCAACCCGTCATGGCGAACGATTTGGACACGCCGTTGATGATGACCCACTTCTCCAGCCCGGGAGTGACGCTCACGATGGAGGGGGCGGTCCCGCTTGGGTAGACGAGACGCTGGTAGATCTCGTCGGCGATCACCCACACGTCGTTGTCGCGGGCCCACTCGCCGATTTCCCGGGCCTCATCTGCGGTGTACACAGCGCCCGTCGGGTTGGACGGGGAGACGAAGACGAGGGCTTTGGTCCTCTCCGTCCGCGCCGCCTCAAGATCGTCGGCCGAGACTTTGAAACCGCTCCCGGGCGCGGGCTCGACCGGGACCGGCTCGCCGTCGGCGAGGCCGACGCCCGCCGGGTAGGTGACCCAGTAGGGGGCGGGGAGGAGGACCTCGTCGCCCGGGTCGATGAGGGCGACGAAACTCTGGTACACCGCCTGCTTGGCGCCGTTGGTGACGACCACCTGGGAGGCGTCTACTTGGGCGCCGGAGTGCTCGGCCGTGTAGGCGGCCACCGCCTCGCGCAAAGGGGCCAAACCCGGGTTGGCCGAGTAGCGGTGGTTGGCCGGGTCGCGTGCGGCGCGCGTCGCCGCCTCCACGACGTGGCTCGGCGTGGCGAAGTCGGGCTCGCCCATGCTGAGCGAGATGATGTCGCGGCCCTCGGCGCGCATCTGGCGGGCGCGGGCGCCCATCGCCATGGTCGCCGACCCGGGCAGCCTGGAAAGTCGATCGGATACTCGGTTCATGGGAGTGAGAGTAGTCGCCGGGAGCGGGAGCGCTCGCGCCTTCGGTACCTGCGGCGGGCGACCACCCGCCCCCGGTCGTCGAGCAGCAAGGCGAGGTCCCCCGAGTTGCTCCAGACGGGGCCGCCGCCCGGTTCCCAACCCGGGTCGGCGCTGGAGACGGTCTTCGACTCGCCGGGCGCAAGCCTCGCGTCCTCATCGAAGCGGTAACGATGGAGGGACGACTCGTCCCGCAGGGCCCAGCCGGTCAAGTTCACCGCCGCGGCCCCTCGATTGGCGATGGTCACCCGCTCGGCTTCGAGGTCCTCGTCGTCGGGTCCCTTCGGATTGTGCTCGATGGAGACGATCTCCACCGGAGGCGCCGGCGCCGACGCTCCGCAGGCGTCGGGGGCCCACAACCCCGCGCCGCTCTTCCAAGCGGCGCTCTCCGCCTCAAGCAGCGCCGCCCCGTGCAGGCTGTCTTCGCCCGGCGCCGAGGCGACGGCGAAGCCCCCGGCCACCATGTCGGCGTTGACGTGGAGATCGCCCACGAAGACGTGGGCCAGGGCCCGTCCGAACCGGTCGGCGCCGCGCCGTTCCAGAGCAGCCTCCTCGCCCGACAGGATGCGGGTCAGCCGCCTGGCCGCCTCGCCGTGGAAGCACTCTCCCGCCTCGGGCGCGTTGACCCCCGACAGACGCACCTCCGCTTCGCCTCCCGGCGACTCGACGGTGAACGAGTCCCCGTCGATCACGCGGGACACAACCGCTGCTTCGCGGCCAGGCCGTTCGCCGGGGCCTTCGCCGGAGGGGGGTTGGCAGGCCGCGAGCAGGAGCGCCAGACCCAGGGCCGCTCGCCTCGGGGCCGCTCGCCTCGGGGCCGCCCGCTTCAGGGCCGCTCCCGGCGACGGCGCAGCTCCTCCCTCTCGACCCTCCTGCTCACTCGGCGCCGCCGGTAGAAGACCCCGCCCACCGCGGTGAGGATCGCAGTCGCCAGGGCGGTGACCGCGATGATGATCGCGACCGGGAACCCGCCGCTCATCCACAGGAACTTGATACTCACGGTCTCGGTGTTCTGGACGGCGAACACAACCACCAAGACGGCCCCCAGCGCGGAGGCCAGGCCCGCCCAGGGGATCCCTGCGGACAGCTCGGCGGCGCCCGGCTCAGGCTCTCTCTCGGCGGCCCCGGTCTCCTCAGGTTGCTCTTCCATAGCCGGAGAGACTACCCCTGATCGCCCCCGACCCTTCGAGGACGGCGCCTCGCCCCCGCGGCCCCCTCAGGCGGGATCGGCGAACGCCCAGCGCTCCCGCGACGCCCGCGCCTCGTCGACGTCCACCCGCCAGAGCAGGGCAAACCCGAGGGCGAAGAAGGCGACGACAGACAAGATGGCGGGCCGCCCCGAGTCGGCGGCGTTGCTGACGAGGGCGAACACCAACGGGCCCCAGATGGCGGCGAACTTGGAGAACACCGAGTAGAAGCCGTAGAACTCGGCCGACGCCTCCTCGGGGATCATCGACCCGTAGAGGCTGCGCGAAAGGGCCTGGACCCCCCCGAGGACGAACCCGACGAACACCGCCAGCCCGTAGAGCGGGAGGGCCTCGCCCTCCGGCAGGTAGTAGGCGGCGACGGCGATCCCCACCCAGACCAGCAGGCCCGCCATGATCGCCTTCTTGGCCCCCACCCGGCCGGCCAGGGCGCCGAAGGCGTAGGCGCCGCCGAAGGCGACGAACTGCACGATGAGGAAGGTGATGATGATCGCCTCGGCATCGAGGTGCAGCGTGTCCTCGGCGTAGGCGCCCGACACCGCGATGACCGTCTGGACGGCGTCGTTGTAGAAGAAGTAGGCGAGGACGAACAGGAGCAACTGCTTGAAGCCGAGGAGCTTCCTTGCTGTGGCGATGGTGCGACCGAAGCCGATCTTGAAGTAGAAGGAGAGCCGCGATCGGTCCTCGGGCGCCTCGAACGCGGTCGCCTCGTCGGGCAGCCGCCGCAACGAGATCCAGGTGAAGACGATCCACCAGGCGCCGGCGCCGGCGATGGCGATTCTGACGGCGGTAGCCTCGTCGAGGCCGGTCGCTCCGTCGTCGCCGCTGAGCATTATCAAGACAAGGGCGAGGAGCACGTAGAGCCCGCCGCCGACATAGCCGAAGGCGTAACCCTTGGACGAGACCTTGTCGATTGTCTCGTCGTCGGAGATGTCCTTGAGAAAGCCGTCGTAGAAGACGTTGGCGGCCACGAACCCGATCTGCGTGAGAAGGACCACGACGAGGTACAAGACGACGGCGCCGTCGGGGACGAAGGCGAGCCCGATCGTGGTCAGCGCCCCGATCACAGCGAACGAGCGGAGGAACCGCTTCTTGGCCGAGGCGTAGTCGGCGATGGCGCCCAGCACCGGCATCCCCAGGAAGAGGATGATTGCGCCGATGGAGACGACCGCCGACCACAGGGTCACCCCCTGGAGCCCGTTCCAACCCTCTTCGGGGACGATCTTGCCTGTGAAGAAGGCTGCGATGACGGCGCCGAAGGTGGTGATGTAGGCCGAGTTGGCCCAGTCGTACATGGCCCAACCGAAGATGGTGCGGGGGTCGTTTCTGACGGCGCTCAAGACGGGGGGACTCTAACCGGCGTCGTCGGGCCGCGGCGGCGGGCGCGGGGCTCGTCGAGTCGCAGGGGAGAGTTTCACTTCGATTCCCGCCGAGGAGTTCGCTCGGTTCGTCGAGTCGCTCGATGAGGCCCCAAGAGCGATTCCCGAGCTGGTGGAGTTTTTCGCGAAGCCGAGTCCAATCTCCGACCCCTGAGCATGGGCCCGCTCACGGCCCGGAAGCTGACGGGGCACGACGATCTGACCCACTTCGACAGCACCGAGCCGGAGCTTGATCAATGGTTGCGCGCATACGCCCTCAGCGATCAGCGGGCGGGAGCGTCCGTCACGCATGTTCTGCCTAGGGGCGACAGAGTGGTCGGCTTCCACACGTTGGCCCCTCACTCCATCAAGGCGGGAAAGGGCCGATTGGGGAAAGGTCTGCCGAAAGATCGGCCAGTTGCCGTCTACCTCTTGGCCCGACTCGCCGTAGACAAGAGCGAGCACGGGACTGGCCTGGGAGGAGGGCTGCTACATGATGCCCTGCTCAGATGCCTGGCTGGGGCGGAGGAGTTCGGTGGACGCGCCGTCTTGGCCGGCGCCAGACATGAGAAGGCCGCCGGAATCTACAAACGCCACGGATTCATTGAGCTCCCGGGCGACGACCGTTGTCTCTACAGGCTCATGAAGGACATTCGGAGGTCGGCGGTCGCAGCGGCCGAGTCGGCGAGGGCTCGACCGTCTGAGGCGTAGCCTCACCGGGTGACCCGGCGCCTCGCAATTGTCGTCGCCCTCGCGTGGGCGACTGTCGCCTGCGCCCAGGCGCCCGCGCCGGGGCCGACCGCGCCCGCCGACTCGGGGCACGCCACCACTCGGGCCGCGGCCCCGACAGTCGCGGTGCCGACGACGGCCACGACCCCGCCGACCGCCTCCGCTGCGCCGGAAGCGACCCTCGCCCCGCTCCGCTCGCTCGCCTACGAGGAGACGGCCCGGCTGGACTTCCCCATCCAGCTTGTCCCGGCGCCGGGCGGGGCGCCATCTCTCCTCGCCCTCAAGGATGGGCGGGTCTTCACCTTCGACGGCGCCTTCGTCGGCGAGAGCCCTCTTCTCGATATCGGGGACCGTGTGCGCAACCGAGGGGAGCAGGGCCTGCTGTCGATCGCTACGCACCCCGACGACGCAAACAGGCTCTTCGCTCACTACTCGGCCCTCGACGGCGACACCGTGGTCGCCGAGCTCTCGCTCGCGGAGGCGGCGGGCGCCCCGCCGAGCGGCCCGCCGGCGGAGAAGGTGCTGCTCCGCCTCGACCAACCGGCGAGCAACCACAACGGGGGCATGATCCAGTTCGGCCCCGACGGCGCCCTGTACCTCGGGCTCGGCGACGGCGGGGGGGCGAACGACGCCTACGGGCACGGCCAGGACCGGGACTCGCTTCTCGGAGGGTTGGTGCGCATCGACGTCGACGGAGGCGGCGAGCCGGAGCTGTTCCAACACGGCCTCCGCAACCCCTGGCGGTTCTGGATCGACGGCGACGTCATCTACGTCGCCGACGTGGGTCAATCCGCCTTCGAGGAGATCACCGTCGCGCCGTTTCAGCGCGGGGTGAATCACGGCTGGCCGATCACCGAGGGCCTCCACTGCTTCCGCCCGACCAGCGGGTGCGACACCGCCGGGATCACGCTCCCTGTCGTCGAGGTCCGGCACGGGGACGCCGGGGCGTGCTCGATCACGGGCGGGGTCGTCTACCGGGGCGCGGCGATCCCCGAGCTGGACGGCGCCTACCTCTTCTCCGACTACTGCGGCGGCTTCCTGCGCGCCCTCGTCGACGGCGAGGTGGTCGACTACACCGAGCAGGTGGGCGACGCCGGAAGCGTCGTGAGCTTCGGTGTGGACGGCTCGGGGGAGGTCTATGTGTTGACCACGGAGAGGGTCCTCAAGCTGGTGGCCGCCCGCGGCTGACCGCCGGGCGATAGTCTGCGCCCATGGCCACCGTCTTCACCATGATCATCAAGGGGGAGATTCCCGCCGTGTTCGTCTGGCGCGACGACAAGTGCGTCGCCTTCATGTCGATCAACCCGATCCGGGCCGGACATGTCCTCGTTGTCCCGCGCCGGGAGATCGACCACTGGATCGACTGCCCCGCCGACTTGCGCGACCACTTGTTCGGCGTCGCGCAGGAGATCGCCCGAGCGGTGCAACAGGTCTGGTCGCCGGAGAAGGTCGGCCTGATGATCGCCGGGCTGGAGGTGCCTCACCTCCACCTGCATGTGTTGCCGATCGACGGGTTGGGCGACCTCAGCTTCGCCAACGCCGCGGCCCAAGCCGACAGCGAGGAGTTGGAGGAGGCCGCGGCCTCCATCCGCCGCGCCCTCGGGGAGCGGGGGGAGGCCGGGGCCTCCGAGTAGGCGGTCGGAGCGGCCTGAGCGCAGCGGCCCGGGCGCGGCGGCCCGAATCTGTCACAGCGGCGATCTACGCTCGGCTCACATGACGAGACATGTAGGAAGGGTCCTCGGGACCAGGGACGCCACCCCCCTCGAGTTCTGGGTCGGCGTGAGCGAAGGCGAGTACCTCCAGCTCGATGACGTGGTCGCGCTGGAGCGAGATCTCCCCTCCGGCGAGACCGTGGCTGTGTACGGCGTCGTGAGCCAGGCGGCGGCGCGCCATGAGGGCGCTCGCTTCGACAGCGACGTCTTCCTCATCGAAGACGGCATCCTCCCCGCCGAGATCTCCGAGGTGGCGCAAATCACCGCGACCCGGTTCGAGCCGGAGATCTTCGCGCCCCCCCGGCCGGGCCAGCCGGTGCGGCTGGCCAAGGGCGCCGACCGCGAGCGCGCCCTCTTCTTCGACCGGATGGAGCGCCGCCTGCCGGTGGGCCTCGCCCGCAGCGGCGACCCCCTCTGGGTCAACTTCGAGTTCATCAACGGGGACAGAGGCGCCCACGTCAACATCTCAGGAATCTCCGGCGTCGCCGCCAAGACGAGCTACGCGACCTTCCTTCTCCACTCCCTGCACACGTCGGGGGTGCTGGGGGACGCCGCGGTCAACACCAAGTCGCTGATATTCAACGTGAAGGGCGAGGACCTCCTTCACCTCGACCGGGACAACACCCTCCTCGACGACGAGCAGCGTCTCCGCTACTCCGACCTGGGCCTGGAGGCCGCCGCCTTCAAGTCGGTGTCGATGTTCGCCCCGCCCCGCCCCGGCGCCGAGAGAGCCACGGCCGACGTGTCGTCGCGGTCCGACGTGACCTCGTTCTTCTGGACCATCCACGAGTTCTGCGCCCAAGACCTGATGCTGTTCCTCTTCGCCGACGCCGAGGACGACCGGCGCCAGTACACCACCGTCGTCTACAACGTCATGGCCAAGCTGCGGAAGGCGGAGCGGGCCCCTACCGGCGCCGCCGTCGTCGACGGCGTGAAGGTGCGAGCCTTCCGCGAGCTGGCCGACCTGATCACCGACCGGGTGCAGTCGGAGGAGCACCGGCGGGAGTGGGCGGGCCCGGCCATCGGCGCCGGGATCGTCAACGCCTTCGTGCGCCGGCTGCAGTCGTCGGTCCGACACGTCGAGCGCCTAATCCGCTCCGACGCCCCCAACCCGGAGAAGCACCGGGTCGACCTCAGCGGCGCCGCCGTGACGGTCGTCGACATCAACACGCTCAACGACCGCGCCAAGAGGTTCGCGGTGGGGGCGATCCTGAGACGAGAGTTCGAGAGGAAGGAGCGCGCCGGGCAATCCGACGAGTTGCTCTTCGTGGTCCTCGACGAGCTCAACAAATACGCCCCGCGGGAGGGGCTCAGCCCGATCAAGGAGATCCTCTTGGACATCGCCGAGCGGGGCCGCTCGTTGGGCATCATCCTCATCGGCGCCCAGCAGACCGCCTCGGAGGTGGAGCGGCGCATCATCGCCAACTCCTCGATCCGGGTCGTCGGTCGGCTCGACTCCGCCGAGGCGGCGAGGGACGAGTACGGGTTCCTCCCCACGGCCCACCGTCGCCGGGCCGCCATCGTCAAGCCGGGCACGATGATCCTCAGCCAACCGGAGCTGCCCGCCCCCGTCGTGCTCGAGTTCCCATTCCCGGCGTGGGCGACGCGGGCCAAGGAGGCCGCGCCGCCGCCGGAGGGCGGCGATCCCTTCGAGGGTCTCTGAACATGAGGATCCTCCACACCTCCGACTGGCACGTCGGCCGCCGCATCCGGGGCCGCGACCGGTCGGGTGAGCATCGGGCGGTCCTCGACGAGTTGACGCGGATCGCCGACGAGGAGGCCGTCGACCTCACCTTGGTGGCGGGGGATCTCTTCGACGTCTCCTCGCCGCCCCCGGCGGCCGAGGAGATCGTCTGGCGAGCTTTGCTCGACTTGGCCGAGGTGTCCCCGGTGGCGGTCGTGGCCGGCAACCACGACAACCCGCGGCGCCTCGACGCCGTCGCTCCGCTCCTCGCCATGGCGGGCGTCGTCGTGGTCGGGGCGCCCCGCAGCCCCGAGGAGGGGGGAGTCGTCGAGCTGGCCGGGGCGAAGATCGCGCTTCTGCCGTTCGTCTCCCAGCGGGGCATCGTCAGGGCCGAGCAGATCATGGCCGACGACCCCGACCGACACGCGGGGACCTACGAAGAACGGATCAGGGCGATCGTCGGCCGTCTCACCGAGGCGATGACCGCCGCCACGGTCAACCTGTTGGTCTCCCATCTCACGGTCCACGGCGCCGTCGCCGCCGGGGGAGAGCGCCGCGCCCACATTTTCGGCTACGCCGTGCCCGCCGCGGCTTTCCCCGGTCGCCTCTCCCATGTCGCCCTGGGGCACTTCCACTCCTGCCAGCAGATACCCCACGCCGCGCCCGTCTGGTACTCGGGGTCTCCGCTTCAGCTCGACTTCAGCGAGACCGACGACCGGAAGTGCGCGCTCCTTGTTGAGGCGTCGCCCGGCCTTCCCTCGAAGGTCGTCCCAATACCGCTGACGTCCGGGCGCCGGTTGGCGAGGCTGCGGGGATCCCTCGACGAGGTCCGGGCCGCGGCCGCCGAGGTCGGAGACGCCTACGTCAAGGTGGAGTTGGTCGAGATGGCCAGGGTGGGCCTGGCGGACGAGGCCCGCAAGGCCTTCCCCGACCACGCCGACGTCGTCGACGTCGCCCTCGTCGCTCAGTCAGCGGAGAAGCGCTCCGAGCCCGACGAGCCGCGCCCGGCGATGCAACCCGTCGAAGCCTTCGGCCGCTACCTCGCCGACCGCGGCGAAGCCGACCCGAAGGTCGAGGCGTTGTTCGCCGAGCTTCTCGACGAGGCGGGCCGCGAGTGAGGCCCCGCGCCGTCAGAGTCGAGGGGTTCTCGGCGTATCGGCGCCCGGTCAAGGTCGATTTCGCCGGAGTCGAGTTCTTCTCCATCTCCGGCGCCACCGGGGCCGGGAAGTCGAGCCTCGTCGACGCCATGATCTTCGCCCTCTACGGGCGGGTCCCCCGTCTCGGCGGCGGCGCCGTCGGCCCGGCGATCAGCGCCGGCGCCGACAGGGCGAAGGTGGCGTTCGACTTCGAGGCGGCCGGGGCCCGGTACACGGCGGTGAGGCTCGCTGAACGCACCGAGAGCGGCGGGGCGACCGTCAAGGAGGCCCGGCTCGAGAGAGGCGACGAGGTGATCGCCTCCAAGTCGAAGGACGTCACCGCCGCCGTGGAAGACCTGCTTCGCCTCCGGTTCGAGGATTTCACGCGCACTGTCGTCCTGCCCCAAGGCGAGTTCGCTCGTTTCCTCAGGGCGGCAGGGTCGGAACGTCAGGAGTTGCTCCGCAATCTCCTCGGACTCGAGATCTACACCAGGATGCGCGGCCTGGCGAGGGACCGGCAGCTCGCCGCCCGCGGCCGGGCCGAGGCGGCCGGGACCCGCCTCGGAGGCCTGGATGTCCCCGACGATGAGGCGATGGGGTCCGCCCGGGAGCGCGTGAAGGCGCTGGAGGCGTTGGCCGCGCGCATCGCCGCCGAGGAGAAGCGGCTGGCCGACAAGGATGCAACCGCACGTCAAGCCGCCGAGCTGGTTGGGCGATTGAAGGACAGGCTGGAGCGCCTTGACGATCTCTCCCCTCCCGACGGGCTGGAGGAGCTGGACGCGGCGGCGGCCGCGGCGCGCCAGGCGGCGACGGAAGCGGACGCCGCCCTCGGCGCCGCCGAGGCGGAAGCCGCCCGGCTCAACCGCGCTGTCGCGCTGCTGCCCACACCCGACGCCGTGAAGGCGACCAAGGGCGAGTACGAGCGGCTGTCGGAGGTCGAGAGGCGCCTCGCGTCGATCGACGTCGCCGCAGCCGCGGAGACGGCCCGGGTCGCCGAGTCGGCGCTCGGTCGGGCGAAGACGCGGGCGGCCGAGGCGGGCGCCGCTTTGGAGCGGGAGCGCGCGGCGCACGCCGCCCACGAACTGACCATGACGTTGGCGGTGGGCGAGCCGTGTCCCGTCTGTGACCGGGAGGTGGCGGACCTTCCCGATCGTCAGCCGCCGTCCGGCCTCATCGAGCTTGAGGAGGCGAAGTCGGTCGCCGTCAAGGCGGACGGCGAGGCGACGAGGACCGCGGAGACAGCTCGGGCCGACCTCACCGCCCTCGAGGCGAGGAAGGCGGAGCTCGACGAGGCGAGGTCGGAGGCGGAGGCTGCGCTCGCGGAGGCGCCGTCCCTCGACTATCTCGACATGGCCGAGAAGCGCCACGCGCTCTTGGCGTCGCAACTCGCCGAGGCGGACGCCGCCTTGGACCGGTCGAAGGCGGCGCGCGACCAAACCCGAAGCGAGTTGGAGGACCGTTCGGAGGCGGTCCGGTCGGTGCGGCCCGGCTACATAGCCGCCCGCGAGAAGGTGGCCGACGCCGACCCGCCGCTTCCGGGCAACGACGACCCCGTCGCCCAGTGGAAGGAGTTGATTGCCTGGCGAGACGGCAAACGCGCCGAGACGTCGGGCGAGCTCGACAGCGCCGTCGAGTCGGCCGAGTCGGCCCGCTCCGTCGCGGACGACGCCCGAACGGCCATCGTCGAGAGGCTGAGGGCGGAGGGGGCGCCGGTCGAGGCGCCGTTCGTCGTCGGCGCGACCCGCGAGCTTGAAGTCGCCAAAGCAGCGGCGGCGCAGGCGGAGAAGGCCCTTTCCGAGCACAAGCGGTTGTCGGCCCAGGTCAAGGAGTCGAAGCGTGAGGCAGAGGTCGCCAAGGCCCTCGCCGGCCATCTTCGCACCGACGGGTTCGAGCGATGGCTTGTGGCGGGCGCCGTCGGCGAACTGGTGGCGGGCGCCAACGGCAAGCTCGGCCTGTTGTCGAACGAGGGCTACTCGCTCCACTCCGACGATCAGGGGCGGTTCTCCATCGTCGACCATCACAACGCCGATGAGCGCCGGTCGGTGGCCACCCTCTCGGGCGGCGAGACGTTCCTGGTGTCGTTGGCGCTGGCGCTCGCCCTTGCCGAGACCCTGGCTGAGCGGGGCGGGGCCGACCTCGACGCGATCGTCATCGATGAGGGGTTCGGCGCCCTCGACGACGAGTCGCTGGACACCGCCGCGTCGGTCCTCGAGGACCTCGCAGGCGATGTCATGGTCGGCGTCATCACCCACGTCAAGGAGCTGGCGAGCCGGGCGCCGGCTCGGTTCGAGGTGACCCGCGGCCCGGACGGCTCGACGGTCTCGGCGCCGGAGTGAGGTTCACGGTCGAGAGTTGGGATCCCGACCACGGGGCGCCGATCGAGCCCCAGTTGGAGGACGCCGCTCAGAGCGTCGACCCGGACGTCGAACTGCCCGCGGGCGAGTGGCGGCCGTTGCCGCCCGACGGGCCGCCGGTCGGCGACATCTTGTTCGTCGACGGGGTTCGCCGGGTCGACGCCGCGTTGTGGATCGACCGGCCGGACGACTCCCCCGGTTTCGCCTTGGCGGCGACGTACGCCGCCGGGGCCGTCCGATGCGGCGAGTCGGCGACGCTGGAAGCGGTCAAGGTCGCTCGGGGGGTGTTCACGTCGGCGCCCGCAGCGGACATCGAGTCCGGTGTCGGCGCCTATGAGGTGAGAGCCACCAAGGGGACCGCGTCGGAGGAGCTGTGGTTGGGGATTCAGCAGCGGATGGGCGACTTGGAGGCGGCGGCGGCCCGCGAGGCGGGCGGGGCCGAGCTGCTGGTTGTGGACGGGCCGCTCTCCCACGCCAGGGACCTCGACAACGCGGTGGGTTACGTCAAGACCCAGAAGGTCCACTACCTGCCGGCTGAGCTTCGCCCGGTGTTGGCCGCGCTGCCCGCAGGCAATCGGACTCCGCTGTTCCTCACCACCACCTCTTGGAGCCGCTACTCGTGGTACCTGCGGCTGGCCGACGACATGGGCCCGGCGGGCGGCCTCGTACGCTGCGAGATCGGGGGCGACATGGCGGCGGCGGATGCGGCGAAGACGGCCTCGCGAGCGTCGGCGACGTTGCCCAGGTACGCCTCGGCCCGGCACAAAGATCCCCGGGCCCCTCAGAACCTCTATCCGATCGGCGGCCTGGAGAGGGAGCTGAGAAGGCGCCTGGGCGACAAGGAGTTGGCGGTCAGGGCGCTCCGCAAGGCGGCGGCCCGCGTCGCCTGAGCGCGTCCGGCGTCGTGAGCCGGGCGCCCGCGCGCCCCGTGGGTCAGATTTCCCGCCGCGAGGCGAGGAAGGCGCCGGCGATCACGAGAACGGCCCCGGCGGCGGCGAGCGGCGCCACAGCCTCATCGCGGAAGACGACGCCGAGCGCGAGGGCCACCACCGGGATCACATAGGTGATGAACGCCGATCGGGTCGCCCCGACCCGCCCGGCGAGCATCGCCATCAGCACAAAGGCAAGACCGGTCCCGACAACCCCGACGGTCAGTGTGGCGAGGAACGACGGCCACGAGAAGGAGGATCGAAAGAGCCCGTAGATCCCGAAAGGCGTCGTCAACGCCGCCGCCGCCCACTGGGCGCGCGCTATCACCGGCAACGCCCCGTAGAGCTGCTGGAGGGGAGGAGCGATGTTCACCGCGAAGGCGTAGCAGAGAGTGGCCGCGACCACGGCCGCGACGCCGATCGCCGCCGTCGCCCCGGCCCCGGCGGACGGCAAGGCGATGGCCGTCACGCCGACGAAGCCCATCATCAGCCCGGCGAGTTGGAGCTTCCCGGGCAGGGCCTTCAACAGCGCGGTCGCGATGACGGCCGTGAAGATCGGCATGGCGCCGTTGAGCATCCCCGCCGTCGCCGAGTCGATCCACTGCTGCGCGATGGGGAACAAAGTCAATGGGACGGCGATCCAGACGAGGCCGAGGACCGCGGCGCGGGGGCGGTCCGACGGGTCGATCCTCGCGCGGCGAGCCTGCGGCGCCAGCGCCAGCACCAGCGCGCCGAGCCCGACGCGCAACCAGGTGACCAACCCCGGGTGGAACGAGTCGAGGCCCACCGCCATGAAGAGGAACGACGCGCCCCAGATCAGGCTCAGCGAGACGAACAAGGCCCAGTCGAGGGGGGTGAACGCCTCCCGGTTGGCGCCGTGCGATGTGCGGATCAACGTCGGGGCCCTCCCGCTCACCGGCTACTCGGCCCTCGCCTTGCGGGTCATGAGATGGAGCATCGCCTCCCTGGGGTGGACGCCTTCATGGAGCACGCGCCCCACCTGCTCAGCGATCGGCGTCTCCACGTCTGTCTCCCGGGCGAGGTCGAGGACCGAGCGGGTGGTCTTCACGCCTTCGGCCACCATGTTCATCTCGTCGACGATCTCCTCGGTGCTCTTGCCCTGGGCGAGGCTCACCCCCACCTGGTGGTTGCGGCTCCGGGTGGAGCTGCAGGTGGCGATCAGGTCGCCCATGCCGGCGAGGCCGGCGAAAGTCTGGGGACGGCCCCCAAGCTCCACGCCTAGGCGGGTCAGCTCGGCCAGGGCCCTCGTGATCAACGTCGCTCGGGAGTTGTCGCCGAAGCCGAGCCCGTCCGACATGCCCGAGGCGATGGCCATCACGTTCTTCAACGACCCGCCCAGCTCACATCCGATCACGTCGTCGTTGGTGTAGACCCGGAACGTCGGCCCCATGAACACTTCCTGGATCTCGAGCGCCGCGCCTTGGTCCCCGATGGCGGCGACCGCCGCCGCCGGTTGGCCCGCCGCGATCTCCGATGCGAGGTTCGGCCCCGTGAGGACGCCGGCCTTGGCCGGGTCGCGGTCGGAAGCCTCCTGGGCCACGACCTGCGTCATCGTCGCCAGCGTCTCCTGCTCTATCCCCTTCGTCAGCGAGACGATCGGCGCCTCCGGGGCGACGTTGGGGGCCAACTCCGCGAACACCGCCCGGAACCCGTGGGAGGGCACGGCCATGACGATCAGGTCAGCGCCCGCTGCGGCGGCGCCCAGGTCGGCTGTGGCGACGAGGCCGTCGGGAAGGCGGAACCCCGGCGCGTAGTCGGCGTTCACCCTCTCCCGGTTGATGCGCGCGGCCAGCTCGGGGCGGCGCGCCCACAGCATCGTCGGCGTCGAGCGCGCCGCGACGGCCGCTGCGACCGTGCCCCATGACCCCGCTCCGATGACCGCGATCCGCCGCATCGTTGCGACGGTAGCGGCGAAGGTCCCGCCCGTACCTAACCTTCGCGGCCGATGCGCCTCTCGATAGGGATCGTCGGGTTGCCCAACGCGGGCAAGTCGACGCTCTTCAACGCCCTCACCGGCGCCGGGGCGCTCGCCGCGAGCTACCCGTTCGCGACGATCGACCCCAACACCGGGATGGTCCCGATCCCCGACTCTCGCCTCCCCGAGCTGGCGGGCCTGTTCGGCTCGCCCAAGCACACGCCGGCCGCCGTGACGTTCGTGGACATCGCCGGGTTGGTGAGGGGCGCGAGCCGCGGGGAGGGCCTCGGCAACCGGTTCCTGGCGAACATCCGCGACGTCGATGCCGTGTGCCACGTCGTGAGGGCGTTCGCGGCGCCGGGTGTGGCCCACGTCGACGCCGAGCCGAGCCCGGGGAGGGACATCGAGGCGGTCGAGGCGGAGTTGGTCGCCGCCGACCTGGAGACGATCGACAGGCGCCTCGCCAAGCTCGACAAGGAGGCAACCGCCGACCCAAGTCTTCGGAAGACGGCCGATCTCCTGCATGAGCTTCGCGAAGTCGCGGCGGCGGGGAAGCCGATCATCGAGGCCTCGGCCCTGGCGAGCCGGCCAGGCGAGCTCGACAAGGGCATGTCCGCTCGGCGAGCCGAGCTTGACGACCTGCGCCTTCTCACCGCGAAACCCGTGATCTATGTCTTCAACTGCGACGAGGAGGCCCTCGCCGACCCCGACCGCCGGTCCGAGCTTGCGGAGCTGACCGCCCCGGCGAGCGCCCTCTTCCTCAACGCCCAGATCGAAGCCGAGCTCATGGAGCTGGAGGCTCAGGAGCGCGCCGAGCTGCTGGCGACTATCGGTCAAGGCGAGCCCGGCCTCGACGCTGTTGTCCGCGCCGCCTACGCCGCCCTCGGCCTTCAGAGCTTCCTGACGGGCAACGAGCAGGAGACCCGCGCCTGGACGATCCGGGCCGGGTCCACCGCCCCGGAGGCTGCGGGCGAGATCCACACCGACTTCCAGCGGGGTTTCATCGCCGCCGAGGTCATCGACTACGACCTTCTGATCGACGCCGGCTCGTGGGGCGCGGCCCGGGCGCGGGGGCTGATCCGGACGGAGGGCAAGGGTTATGTGATGCAGCCCGACGACGTCGCCCTGTTCCGCTTCAACGTGTGAGCAGGGTCAACCGAGCTCGACTCCGGTGTGTCGTATCCTCGGAGACCGATGGCTTCTTCGACGACTCGTCTTCGATCAAAGGGCTCAAGGACGCGCCGCATCGGCCCCTCGTGTGGGCCGCAGCTCAGCGGACCGGGAGTCGCGTGCTCAGGCCGCGAGGGGAGGTGGCTCAGCCGATGGAGCGTTGCGAGATCAAAGAGCTTCACTACATGACGGCGACGAGGAACCTGCCTTCGATCCTCAAGCTGGGGATCCTGAGTCACGAGGCGGGCCGAGCCGTGAAGCATCTGTCGATTGCCGACAAGAACGTTCAAGCCCGACGTGCTACGCGAGAGGTCCCGGGCGGCCTCCGCCTCCACCAATACGCCAACCTGTTCTTCAACGCTCGGAACGCCATGCTGTACAAGGTGATTCGCGAGGGGAGAGCCGTGGAGGACTTGGCGATCCTCCGCGTGGCGCACGGCGTCCTGGATGAGCCGGGTGTGGTGGTTACCGACATCAACGCCGCCGCGGAGGAGGAGCCTCGCTGTCACACTGTCGCTGAAGGTCTCCCTATGCTTGACTCAGCCGTGATCTGGGCGGAGTGGTGGAGACACCCCGACCCGCAGGAGATGCACCGGAGGAAGCAGAAGATGATGGCCGAGGTGCTCGTGCCGCATTGCGTCCAGGCCGCATCCATCACCGGGGCGTACGTCGTCTCGGGCGCCGCGGCCAAGGTTCTGTCAGGGTCGGCGCCTACACTGACGATGGAGGTGAATCCATACATGTTCTTCAAGGGAGAACGGCCGTGAGCAACGTCACCATCGAGGTCGGCGACATCTTCGAGTCGGGTGCGCAGACGCTCACGAACACCGTGAACACTGTGGGGGTCATGGGCAAGGGGATCGCTCTGCAGGCCAGGAAGCGGTTCCCGGACATGTACGACGACTATGTGTTGCGCTGCCGGCGCGGCGATGTCAAGCTCGGCGAGCCGTATCTCTACAGGACCCTCGTTCCGCCTTGGATCCTCAACTTCCCGACGAAAGGGCATTGGCGGTCGCTCTCGCGGATCGACGACATCCGCGGTGGCCTTGAGTATGTAGAGCGCCACCACCACGAGTGGGGGATCGAGTCGCTGGCGGTGCCGCCCCTCGGTTGCGGAGAGGGCGGCCTGGAGTGGCGGGTCGTGGGCCGGGTTCTCTATCAGGGTCTCACCAGGCTCACAGTGCCGGTCACGTTGTACGCGCCATACGGGGTGTCCAGCAAGGAGCTGCGGCCGGAGTTCCTGGGTACGACGCCGACCTCGGAGGCCGCGCCGGCGCCTCGGATACCTGTAGGCGGTGTGGCCCTCGCATGGATTCTCGAGCGGATCACCTCGCAGCGCCACCACTACCCGATCGGACGCGTCAGCATGCAGAAGATCGCCTATTTCGCAACTCGCGCCGGCATTCACACAGCCCTTGAGTTCGAGAAGGGGGCCTACGGGCCGTTTGCCGTCGGGATGAAACGGCTGCTATCGCAATTGATCAACAACGGCTTAGTGGAGGAGCACAAACGAGGGAGGATGTTCGTGGCCGAGCCCGGGCCCGCACTCGAAGGCGCCAAGGCGAGCTTCTCGACCGAGCTTGAGAAGTGGGAGTCGGAGATGGATCAGGTTGCGGATCTGTTTCTTCGGCTCTCGTCAGGGCGCCGCGCCGAGCTGGCGGCGTCGGCGCACTACGTCGCGGAGGCGCTCCAGCACCGCAATCGCGCTCATGGCGGTCAGCCCGTCCTCGAATCCGAAGTGATCAGCGCGGTCGCCAAGTGGAAGAAGGATAGGGTCGCACCGTCGAGCGAAGACGAGATCATCAGCGTCGTCCGCACTCTCGCATACCTCGGATGGATCGACGTTCGGCCGTCATACGAAGAGAGCGAGCTTCTGGGCGCCTAACGGTCTGTCGCTAAGGTGGAGAACCGGGCCGGGCGGTACCCGCGGCGGCCACGGGCCATTCCCAATGCACAAACTACGGAATAGGCGAATCCGGAGCATTAGGAAACGGGTTGGGGGCGCCTGAACTGCGGATGAGTCTCTGTCCCAGCAGCGGGTGGAGCGCGACGGCGCCCGGCGCCGTCTTCGGCCGTGACCGGTCGCCCCGATCCCGCCCCCCGCGCGCTTGATCGCGGAGGACCCGATTAACTTCCCGTCGTGGCGATCTCAGCGACTGAAGGCGGTTCGCTCACAGCGCCGTTGAGCGAGCACGAGGTTCTGGTCTTCCTCGTCCAGCTCGCGTTGTTGGTCGGCGCGGCCAGGCTTGTGGGGTGGCTGGCCCGAGGAGTCGGCCAACCGCCGGTCGTCGGCGAGCTGCTGGCCGGCGTGTTGCTCGGCCCGACGATCTTCGGCCGGTTCGCCCCCGAGGCTTTCGACTGGGTCTTCGGGGAGGAGTCGGTCCGCTCGGTCATGTTCGGCATGGCGTGGTTGGGGGTGATCATGCTGCTTGTGGTGATCGGCTTCGAGACCGATCTCGCCGTCATCGCCCGGCACAAGACGGCCGCCCTGTCGGTGGCCGCCGGGGCGCTCCTCCTCCCGTTGGCCGCCGCCGGGGCGGCCGGGCTGGTCGTCCCCGAGGCGCTCGTGGGGGAGGGGGCCGACCGGGCGGTCTTCGCCGGGTTCCTGGCGCTCGCCTTGTCCGTGTCCGCCCTCCCGGTCGTCGCCAAGATCCTCCAAGACCTGGGATACCTGCGGCGGGACTTCGGCCAAGTCACTCTGGCCGCCGGCATGACCATGGACTCGGTTGGGTGGCTGGTGCTGGCGGCCCTGTCGGGCGTCGCCCTCGACGGGTTCCGCCCGGACAAGCTCGCCGTCTCGTTCGTCGGGCTTCTCGCCCTTCTCGCCTTCGGCCTCACCCTGGGCCGCTGGGCCCTCGACCGGCTGTTCCGCCATGTGATGGCCCGGGGCTCGTCGGTCGTCGCGGCGTTGTCCATCACGTTGGTCGCCGCGTTGATCGGCGGGGCGATCACCCAGGCCCTCCACCTCGAGGCCATCCTCGGGGCCTACCTGGTCGGGATTCTCGTCGCCGGCCTGCGTCATCAGCTCCCCCAAGTCCGGCGGGCCCTGGAGACGGTGACCGCGGCCTTCTTCGCCCCCATCTTCTTCGCCTTCTCCGGGTTGCGCGTCGACGTGGGGCTGCTCAACACACCCGATGTCGTCGCTTGGGCGGCGGCGCTGATCGTGTTGGCCGTCGTCGCCAAGATCGCGGGCACCTTCGTCGGGGGGCTCGTCGGCGGGG
>Ga0056132_1000056_pt1 | contig 23018 bp, 21 predicted proteins | sample WorMetLIZISLAND2_3_FD_71119 | JGI IMG/M metagenome (GOLD analysis project Ga0056132, IMG submission 71119) | Marine gutless worms symbiont microbial communities from Max Planck institute for Marine Microbiology, Germany - Olavius clavatus LIZARD... ...
CCTTCAGGGGGCTCGCCTTCAGGGGGCTCGCCTTCAGGGGGCTCGCCTTCAGGGGGCTCGCCTTCAGGGGGCTCGCCTTCAGGGGGCTCGCCGAGCCTTCCTGGGTCTCGCCCGCCCGCCCGGCCTTCTGGGGCGCCTGAGAGGTTGCAGGGCAAGGACCGTTACTCCACGGCCGTCGAGATCTCGAAGACGACGTTCGATCCCGGCGTCGACGTCGTGTATGTGGCCACGGGTGAGGACTTCCCCGACGCGCTGGTGGGCAGCGCCGCGTCGGGCGGGAACGGCCCGATCCTCTTCGTAACGAGAGACGCGATCCCCACGGTGACCGCGGCGGAGTTGAGACGGCTGAAGCCGAAGAGGGTCGTCGTCTTGGGCGGGACGGGCGTCGTCTCCGCCTCGGTCGAGGCGAAGCTCGGGGCATATGCGAAGACGACTCGTCAGGCGGGTCCCGACCGGTACTCGACGGCGGCTGCCGTCTCGGTCGCCCACTTCAAGCCCGGGGCGCCCGTGGCGTTCGTGGCGACGGGCGAGGACTTCCCCGACGCTCTCACGGGAGGCCCGGCCGCCGCCAAGTTGGGCGGCCCGATTCTCTTGACTCGGAGAGACAAGCTCCCGCCGGCCACGGTGTCGGAGTTGAGACGGCTGAAGCCGAAGAGGATCGTCGTCCTCGGCGGGAAGGGCGTCGTCTCCGCCTCGGTCCAGTCGGCTTTGGGGGCGCACACGAGCAGGGACGCGACTCGGCTGGCGGGCGCCGATCGGTATGAGACCGGGGCGGCGATCTCGAAGGACACGTTCGACCCCGGAGCGCCCGTGGCGTACATCGCCACGGGCCTCAACTTCCCCGACGCCCTCGCGGGCGGCGCGGCCGGGGCGTTCGACGACGGCCCGATGCTCCTCGTCGCCGGAGGGATCATCCCCAAGGCGACGAAGGACGAGCTGACCCGTCTCAAACCGAGTCGGATCATCGTGCTCGGCGGGACCGCCGTTATCCCCGAATCCGTGGAGAAGGCCCTCGCCGCCTACCTCCCCAAGGCCCCCTGAGGGGGCGGTCGTCGCCGGAGACCGCGGCGGGCCGCCGCCCGCAGGCCGCTGCGACGGCCCCCCTACACTGCCCACGGCGCCGGCGCAGCGGAGGCCATGATCGACATCGCAGTACTCGCCTCGGGCTCGGGCACCAATCTCCAAGCCCTCATCGACACGCCCGACATCCGCCCTCGCATCCGACTGGTCCTCTCCGACAAGCCCGCGGCCCCGGCCCTCGGGCGGGCGCGGGCGGCGGGCGTACCGACGGCCGTTGTCCGGTGGGGCGACCACGCCGGCCGGGAGGCCTTCTCGGAGGCCGTGGGCGACGCCATCGAGGAGTCGGGCGCCAAAGGTGTTGTGCTCGCGGGGTTCATGCGCATCCTCTCGCCTTCGCTCATCGACCGTTTCCCCAATCGCATCATCAACATCCACCCTTCGTTGTTGCCCTCGTTCCCGGGGGCTCGATCCGTCCGGGACGCCCTGCGCCACGGGGTCAAGGTCAGCGGGGTGACGGTCCACTTCGTCGATGAGGAGGTGGACCACGGCCCGATCATCGCCCAACGCCCGGCGCCCGTGGCGCCCGACGACGACGAGGCGTCGCTGCATGCCCGCATCCAGGTGGAGGAGCGCTCGCTCTACCCGGAGGTCGTCCGAGCCTTCGTGCGGGGCGAGCTCTCGGTCGAGGGGCGGAAGGTGAGCGGGATGTGAGAGCCCTCGTCAGTGTGCACGACAAGACCGGCCTGATCCCGTTCGTCCGGCGCCTGGTCGCCGCCGGGTGCGAGATCGTCTCGTCGGGGGGCACGGCCACCGCCTTGGAGGGAGCGGGCGTCGAGGTGAGCCGGGTCAGCGACGCGACCGGGGCGGCGGAGATCCTCGGCGGCCGCGTCAAGACCCTTCACCCCAAGATTCACGGCGCCATCCTCGCCCGCGGAGCGGAGGACGACGCCGAGCTCGCCGCCAACGAGATCGAGAGGTTCGACTTGGTCGTGGTCAATCTCTACCCGTTTCGGGAGACCCTCGCCGACGCATCGGCCGGCGAGTCGGACATCATCGAGATGATCGACATCGGAGGCCCGGCCATGGCGAGGGCCGCCGCCAAGAACCACCGCCGGGTCGGTGTGGTGGTGTCGCCCGACCGGTACGAGGCGGTTGCGGCGGCCGTGGAGGGCGGCGGGCTGGGTGATGCGCTCCGTCGCGAGCTTGCGGCCGAGGCCTTCTTTCACACAGCCGCCTACGACGCCGCCGTGGCGGGATGGCTGGGGGAGGACCGCGTCATCGCCCTGAGGAAGGAGGCCGACCTTCGATACGGGGAGAACCCCCACCAGCAGGCTTCGTTGTTCCGGGAGGACGGGGCGACGCCCTGGTGGGCGGCCGCCACCCGCCGCCAGGGCAAGGAGATGTCCTTCAACAACTACGCGGACGCCGAGGCCGCATGGCGGCTCGCCGCCGACCTGCCCACCGGCGCCGCCGTCATCGTGAAACACACCAACGCCTGCGGCGCCGCCGCGGCCGGCGACGCCTCGTCTTCGTTTGAGAAGGCGTGGGAGTGCGACCCCCTGTCGGCGTTCGGCGGCGTGATCGCCCTCAACGCAACCCTCGACGAGGCGACGGCCGAGGCGATCGCCTCCAGGTTCGTTGAGGTTGTCGTGGCCCGAGACGTCGAAGCCGCGGCCCTGAGGGTGTTGGCGCCGAAGAAGAGCCTGCGAGTGCTCTCGGCGCCACTCCCCGATGGCGGCGGGCTCGACATGAGGCGGGTCGACGGCGGCCTCCTGATTCAGGAGCGCGACCGGCACGGCGCCGTGGAGTGGCGGACGGTCTCGGGAAGGGCGCCCGGCGAGGACGAGTTGCAGGCCCTCCGCTTCGCTTGGACTGTGTGCGCGCACACCAAGTCGAACGCGGTCGTCATCGCCCGCGGGGAGCAGGCCGTCGGCGTGGGGGCGGGTGATCAGTCCCGGGTGGGGGCCGCCGAGCGGGCGGCGGCCAAGGCGGGCGGGAGAGGGGTCGGCGGGGTCGCCGCCTCCGACGGGTTCTTCCCTTTCCGGGACGGGCTGGACGTTCTCGCCGACGCCGGCGTGACCGCCGTGGCCGCGCCGGGAGGCTCGCGCAACGACCAGGAAGTGGTCGACGCGGCCGACGAGCGCGGGGTCTCCCTCGTCTTCACCGGCGAGCGGCGATTCAGGCACTGATGAGCGCCTTCGTCCTCGACGGGAGAGCCGTTGCGGCGGCGGTGAAGGGCGAGGTCGCCGCGGCGGTCTCCGCTCTGGAGCGCCCGCCGGGCCTGGCGACCGTCCTTGTCGGCGACGACCCGGCCTCCGCCGTCTATGTGCGGGGCAAGCGTCGGGACGCCGCCGAGGTCGGGATCGCGTCGATCCACAGGGAGTTGGGCGCCGACGCGTCGCAAGCGCAGGTGGAGGCCCTGGTCGCAGGTCTCAGCGAAGACGACTCGGTTGACGGGATCCTCGTGCAGCTCCCGCTGCCCGGCGGTCTCGACGGCGAGGCGGTTGTGCAGCGCATCGACCCGGCGAAAGACGCCGACGGCTTGCACCCGCTCAACCTGGGCCGGTTGGTGTTGGGGAGGCCGGGCCTACGCCCGTGCACCCCGACCGGGATCCTCAGGATGCTCGACCACCACAACATCGCGGTGGCGGGCAGGCGGGCCGTGGTCGTCGGCCGGTCGTTCCTGGTGGGCCGACCCCTCGCCTTGATGCTGTCCGAGAAGGGCGCCGACGCCACGGTGTCGATCGGCCACACCCGCACCAAGAACCTGGCTGGATTGACGCGGGAAGCGGACATCGTCGTGTCGGCCGCCGGGCGCGCAGGGCTGATCACGGCTGAGCATGTGAGGCCGGGGGCGACCGTCGTCGACGTTGGCGCCAACCGGGGCCCACATGGCCTTGTCGGCGACGTCGACTTCGACTCCGTGAGGGAGGTGGCCGGGGCGATCACCCCGGTCCCCGGCGGCGTCGGCCCGATGACCAGGGCGATGTTGCTCGTCAACACACTCCGAGCCGCCCAGGCCCGCCGGTTGGGCTCAGGCATCGACGGGCCCGATTGAGGGGCGAGCCGGGGTTGCGGCTAGGGTCGGCGGCCCCGCGATCATCCAGGAGCCTATGGGCACTCGCATCACGATGGGGCCGGAGGGTCTCGCCGTCCCCGACGACCCGATCATCCCCTTCATCGAAGGCGACGGCATCGGCCCCGACATCTGGGCGGCGGCGGTCAGGGTGTTCGACTCGGCCGTTGAGAAGGCGCACGGAGGCGAGCGCAAGATCGAGTGGACCGAGGTCCTCGCCGGCGAGAAGGCCTACAACGAGACCGGCTCTTGGCTCCCCGACGAGACGATCGACGCCTTCGAGAGCCGCCTCGTCGGCCTCAAGGGGCCGCTGACCACCCCCGTCGGCGGCGGGATCCGCTCGCTCAACGTCGCCCTCCGCCAGACGCTCGACCTCTACGCCTGTGTTCGGCCGGTGCGTTGGTTCGAAGGCGTGCCGTCGCCGGTCAAGTCGCCGGCGCTGGTCGACATGGTGATCTTCAGGGAGAACACCGAGGACGTTTACGCAGGCAAGGAGCTGGCGGAGGGCACCGAGGAGGCGGCGAAGCTGCTCGAGTTCCTCCGCTCCGAGTTCGGTTGGGAGATCCGGGCCGACTCCGGCATCGGCTTGAAGCCGGTCTCGGTCACGGGATCGAAGCGGCTCATCCGGGCGGCGATCAAGTACGCGATCAGGAACGGCCGGAAGTCGGTGACGCTCGTCCACAAGGGCAACATCATGAAGTACACCGAAGGCGCCTTCCGCTCCTGGGGTTATGAGCTGGTGAGAGAGGAGTTCGCCGACGAGGCGGTCTCCTGGGAGGACAGCGGCGGCGACCCCGGCGGCAAGATTCTCGTCCAAGACGTCATCGCCGACGCCATGTTGCAGCAGGTGCTCACGCGGCCGGCCAACTACGACGTCATCGCCACCACCAACCTCAACGGCGACTACCTCTCCGACGCCCTCGCCGCCCAGGTGGGCGGCATCGGCATCGCCCCCGGCGGCAACATCAACTACGACACCGGCGTGGCCATCTTCGAGGCGACCCACGGCACCGCGCCGAGGTACGCCGGCCAGGACAGGGTCAACCCGGGGTCGGTGATCCTCTCCGGCGAGATGATGCTGCGTCACATGGGCTGGGCGGAGGCCGCCGACCTGATCGTCAAAGGCCTGGAAGGCGCCATCAAGGCGAAGACGGTGACCTACGACTTCGCCCGCCTCACCGACGACGCCGTCGAGGTGAAGACCTCCGAGTTCGGCGACGCCGTCATCGCCCACATGTGATCGAGGGCCCGTCGAGCTAGTGGTGCGTCGCGGGCGTGGTGACACGGTCGAGGGTTGCCCGGCCGTTGCGTGTGCAGTTTCGCGGCTCTCGTCGGCACTACTGCACACGCTGGGCGATGCGTGTGCAGTTTCGCGGCTCTCGTCGGCACTACTGCACACGCTCAGCGATGCGTGGGCGACAGTGCAGCCCCGTCCGGCGACGCGTCGCCACCTCGGCTGACTCGCGGGGCAGGCGATCGCCGGGCAGGCGATCGCCGGGCAGGGCGCTCCTACAATCACCCTTGAGCACAGGAGTCGACCTGACTGCAATCCTTATCACCAAGGCGAGCGACGTCCTGACCGAGGAGGAGATAGCCGCCGCCCGCCCGACCGTCGATGAGATCAACCGCCTGAAGGCCGAGCGGAACGCGGTCGTCGCCGCCCACAACTACATGACCCCCGACATCTTCCACATGGCGGCCGACTTCACCGGCGACTCGCTGGCTTTGGCCAACATGGCGTTGGAGACGGAGGCGGACGTGATCGTCCTGGCCGGGGTCCGCTTCATGGCCGAGACGGCCAAGATCCTCAACCCGCAGAAGACCGTCCTCATCCCCGACGGCGAGGCCGGGTGCTCCCTGGCGGACGGGATAACCGGCGCCGACGTGCGCCGCCTCAAGGAGAGCCACCCCGGGGCGCCCGTCGTCTCCTATGTGAACACGTCGGCCGAGGTGAAGGCCGAGTCGGACATCACATGCACCTCCGGCAACGCAGTCGAGGTCGTCGAGTCGCTGGGCTCCGCCAAGGTGATCTTCACCCCCGACCAGTACCTGGGGAGATGGGTCGCCTCGCGCACCGACGTCGAGCTTGTCCTCTGGGAGGGGTCGTGTGAGGTCCACGAGCGCTTCACCGGCCGGGAGATCTCCGAGTACAAAGAGGACATGGGCGACCTCGCGGTGATCGCACATCCCGAGTGCCCGCCCGACGTCCTCGCCGAGGCCGACTATGTGGGCTCGACGCACGGGATGATCAAGTGGGTCGCCGGCCGTCGCCCCGACCGCGTGATGATGGTCACCGAGTGCTCGATGGCCGACAACGTCGCCGCCGAGTCGCCGGGCACCAGGTTCGTGCGCCCCTGCAACCTCTGCCCTCACATGAAGCGGATCACACTCGACAACATCAAACGGGCTTTGGTGACGATGACACTTCAAGTGGAGATCGCAGAAGACATCGCCGTGCGGGCCCGTAGGTCGCTGAGCCGCATGCTCGAGGTCGGGCGCCGGGACTGAGGCCCACATGGTCAAGGTGATCGAGCTCGATGCTCCGTTGGTCGTCGGCGCCGGGGTCGCCGGCTTGTCGGTCGCCCTCGCCGCCAAGCGGGCGTATGTGATCACGGCGGCTGAGCCGGGCTCGACATGGCGGGCCCAGGGCGGCATCGCCGCCGCCGTCGGCGAGGGCGACTCGCCTCAGGCCCACGCGGCGGACACCGTCGCCGCGGCGGGGGGCCTGGCGGTCGCCGGGGCCGTCGAGGCGCTGACCCTCGGCGGGCCCGCCGCCATCGACCGCCTCGTCCGGATGGGGGCGAGGTTCGATCGGGATCTCAGCGGCGAGTTGGCGCTCGGCCGCGAAGGCGGCCACAAGGCGCGACGGATCGTTCACGCCGACGGCGACGCCACCGGGGCCGAGGTGATGCGGGCGATGAGCGAGGCGGTGGAGGCGGGCGACTCGGTGAGCGTGATCGGGGGGCGGGTCGTCGACCTGGTCCGCTGCGACGGGAGGGTGGCGGGCGCCTTGACCGCCGACGGCAGGAGGCGCCGGGCCTACATCGCCCCGGCGGTGGTCCTCGCCACCGGGGGCGCCGGCCGTGTGTACTCGATGACAACCAACCCTCCCGGGGTCAACGGCGAAGGCGTCGTGATGGCGGGCCGCGCCGGGGCCCGGCTCACCGACCTCGAGTTCGTCCAGTTCCACCCGACCGCCCTCCTCGCCGGCAAGGACCCGATGCCTCTGCTCACCGAGGCGCTGCGGGGGGAGGGGGCGACTCTTGTCGACGGCGCCGGCCGCCGGTTCATGGACCAACACCACCCGATGGCCGAGCTCGCCCCCAGAGACGTGGTGGCCCGGGCCATCTTCTGGCAGTACGACCGGGGGTCGTCCGCCTATCTCGACGCCAGGGAGATCCGCAACTTTCACGAGCGTTTCCCCACCGTCACGGCGCACGCCCTCTCCGTCGGCCTCGACCCTCAGGAGGATCTGCTCCCCGTGTCGCCGGCCGCCCACTACCACATGGGCGGAGTCGACTCGGACATCGACGGGCGGACTTCGGTCGAGGGCCTGTGGGCGGTGGGCGAGTGCGCCTCGACGGGCGCCCACGGGGCCAACCGTCTCGCTTCCAACTCGCTGCTTGAGGGTCTTGTGTTCGGGGCGCGCGTCGCCGCCGACGTCGAGCGGCGGTTGAAGGCGCCGGTCGGGGAGATGTGCGTCCCCAAGGACTCGCTCAAGCTCCCGGTCCACGCCGGGCCCGCACTCGAGGACCTGCGTCAGCTCATGTGGGACCGGGTCGGCCTGGTCCGCACCGGAGACGGGCTTTGGGCGGCCCGCAACGTCATCAGGGGGATGGAGAAGGTGTTGAGGCGAACCATCTCCGGCGGGCGGGCCGCGGATTTGGCGCTCATGATGATCCTCGCCTCGTTGCGTAGGAGCGAGTCTCGGGGCGGCCACTACCGGGCCGACTACCCCGAGCGCGACCCGACCCAGGAGCAGCGCCAGCTCATCGCCCCCGGCGCCGCCGACTCGACGGCGGTGGCCTGATGCGCCTGTCGGACGTCGCCCCGGTGGTTCTCCGCTCCTTGGCGGAGGACCTCGGCCGCGTCGGAGACGTCACCTCTCGGGCCGTGGTCCCCGAGACCGCCTCGGCCTCCGGCAAGCTCACGGCTCGCGCCCCGGGCGTCATCGCCGGGTTGGATGCGGCGGGGCTTGCGTTCGAGGCTGTGGACCAGGGCGTCGAGTACGAGCCGCTCCGCTCCGACGGCGACCGCGTGGGTAGGGGGGAGGTCGTCGCCGCGGTCGAGGGGCCGGCGAGACCGATCCTCATCGCCGAGCGCACCGCCCTGAACCTGCTGGGACGGATGTCGGGTGTGGCCACGGCGACGGCGAGCTTCGTGGGCGCGGTGAGCGACCTCGGGACCGCGATCTCCGACACGAGGAAGACCATGCCCGGGCTTCGGGCGTTGGACAAGCACGCGGTGGCCGCCGGGGGAGGCGTCAACCACCGGATGGGCCTCTACGACGCTGTGATCATCAAGGACAACCACATCGCCGCGGCCGGCGGCGCCTCGAGGGCGGTGGAGGCGGCGAAGCGGGCGGTCGGCCCCGACATGATGATCGCCGTTGAGGTGGACCGCCTCGACCAGCTTGAGGAGGTGCTCGACACCGGCGCCGATCGGGTGCTGCTCGACAACATGGGTCTTGACGAGCTGCGCGAGGCGGTGACCCTCGTCGGGGGCCGCATGGTCACGGAGGCGTCCGGGGGGGTGACCCTCGACACGGTGCGTTCCGTCGCCGAGACCGGGGTGGACGTCATCTCGGTGGGTTGGATCACCCACTCCGCGCCGCAACTGGACATCGGCCTCGATTTCGTCTCTTGACCGGGCTCGCGCGCGGCGGCCGGCGCTGAGCCGCGCCGCGACTCGCGCCGGCGCCGGGTGGGGTAGGCTCATGCCGTCATGACAGAGCCGTTGCGAGTCGCCGTCACCGGAGCGGCCGGGCAGATCGGCTACAGCCTCCTGTTCCGCATCGCCTCGGGGGCGATGCTGGGGCCGTCCCGGCCCGTCATCCTGCAGATGTTGGAGATCACGCCCGCCTTGGGGGCCCTTGAGGGGGTAGCCATGGAGTTGGACGACTGCGCCTTCAGGACGCTGGCGGGCACGGTCATGACCGACGACGCCGAGGAGGCCTTCGCCGGCGCCGACATCGCCCTGCTGGTCGGGGCGTCGCCGCGTCGGGCGGGCATGGAGCGGTCCGACCTCCTCGCCGCAAACGGGGCGATCTTCACCGGCCAGGGGAGGGCGATCGCGGCCGCCGCCAAACCCGATGTCAAGGTCTTGGTGGTGGGTAACCCGGCCAACACGAACGCGCTGATAGCGATGAGCAACGCCGAGGGCATGGACCCGCGCAACTTCACTGCGATGACCCGCCTCGACCACAACCGCGCCGTGAGCCGGCTCTCAGCTCACACGGGCAGGCCGGTCGAGGCGATCAGGAAGATGACCATCTGGGGCAATCACTCGACGACGCAGTACCCCGACTTGATGCACGCCGAGGTCGACGGGCGGGTCGCCTACGAGCTTGTCGACGACCACGACTGGGTCGACGGGGAGTTCATCCCGACGGTGGCGAAGCGAGGCGCCGCCGTCATCGCCGCCCGGGGCGCCTCATCGGCCGCCTCGGCGGCCAACGCCGCCATCGACCACATGCGCGACTGGGAAATGGGCACGCCGGAAGGCGACTGGGTCTCGATGGGCGTCCGTTCCGACGGCGCCTACGGGGTGCCGGAAGGGTTGATCTCGTCGTTCCCGGTTGTCGTGCGCGACGGCGACTGGCGGATCGTCCAAGGCCTTGAGATCGACGACTACTCCCGAGCCAAGATCGACGCGTCCGTCGCCGAGTTGGAGTCGGAGCGGGCCGCGGTGAGAGAGCTCGGCCTGATCTGACGCATCGGCTCGCCTCGCGGCGAGCGGCGTCTAGTACTCGACGTCCAGCTCGGAGACCGCCGCGCTCCACTGGGCGACGGCGTTCTGATTCATCATCAGCTTGGCCAGGTTTCCCGCCACCTTCAGCTCCCCGGACATGAAGGCGGTCTGGGTGTTCAGCTCGCCTTTGGAGACGGCGGCGGCGGTGTCGTAGGACTGCTTCACCGTGACGTCGGCGCCTTCGAGGGCGCCGAGGGCCATGACCGCGTCGCCGTCGCCGGCCGACAGGTAGTAGCTCACGTCTCCGTCGGGGCCGTCGTGGACCTCGAACTGGATGCCCAGGTCGCCGGTCCCGATGGCGTTCTTGAACCCCTCGTGGGAGTTGAGGGTGTTGGTGACCTCCGCGGCCCACTCCTCGCTGAGAAATTTCGACACGCCTGAATCGCTCCTTTGTCGCCTGTTGTCGCGCCGACCCTACCCGAGTCGCCGCCCTGGGCCAACCGTCAGACGATGAGGCCGGCGATCGCGGCCTCGGCCTTCTTGGGCAGGCGGGCCAGCGGCGCCCTGGGCCAGCCGGGGTCGAGCCCGGCCGCCCGCGCCGCCGCCTTGACCCCGGGCACGCCGTGGGCCTCCACCCGGGTTGACAGGGCTGACAGGCGCTTCTGCGCTCTCCGCGCCTTCGCCGGGCTCTCCTTGGCGGCGCGCATGGTTGTCATCACCAACTCGGCCGCGTAGTTGCCGGAGGCGGTGACGGCGCCGTGGCAGCCGACTGCCATCGCCGCGGTGAGGGCCTTGGTGTCCCCGGAGTAGAGGAGGAAGTCGCGGGGAGCGGCGTCGATGATGGCCTGCAGGCGGACCACGTCGCCGGAGGAGTCTTTCATGCCCACCACGTTCTCGTGGCGCGACAAACGCCGGATCAGCTTGACCGGCAGGCTGTACCCGGTGACCGGGGGCACCGAGTAGAGAAGCACCGGCGCCTTCGACCGGTCGGCGATGTCCTTGTAGAAACGGGCTACGGCGTCGTCCCGCCCCCGGGCCAGGGTGGTCGGGGTGGTCAGGAGGATGCTGTCGGCCCCCGCCTCGACGGCTTCGTCGACCAGGCCGAGGGCGGCCCGAGTCGACTCGGCGGCGACGCCGACCATCAGGTGGGCCTTGCGGCGCCGGACCGCCTTCACCAAGCGACTGCGCTCGCCCGGCGCCAGGTAGGGGCCCTCGCCGGTCGACCCTGCGAGGAGGAAACCCTCGACGCCCTTCTCCGCCAGCGCCCGGACGTTGCCGGCGTGGGCCTTGACGCTCAGCTCACCCCGTTGTGTGAAGGGGGTGACGAGCGCCGGCAGGTACTCTGGCGGTGGGGAGGCTTGGGCCACGTTGGGGCGTCAAGGTATCAGGTGAATCGGGTTGCCGGCAATGTACGCCTGCCAGGTGGTCGTGTCGTCCACATACGACGAGTAGTCGTACTTGATCTTCCACCAACACGTCGAGCAGGTGTAGTTGGCCGGCAGCTCGATCGAGAACTGGAGCCATGTGTTGTCGTACTCGCTCGGGGTGACCGTCTCCGCGCAGGCTTGCCCGGGTCTCTTCGTGTCGACCTCCCACCAATTCTGGAAGACGCGATGGCGCCTCGAGATCACACACGTCGAGTCGTCCCAGACGTCCCCGTCCGGCCCAATCACCTCAAGGTGCCCGGGCTCGCGCGACTCCCCCGGGTCGAACAGCTCGATCACGAGCTCCTTGCCTGCGTAGTGATCGGGGACCTCGGCGAGGTAGAACTCGGTGGCGGAGGCCGCGGTGTTGTTGAAGATCGAGAAGTCGCGGATGGCGTAGAGCTGACCGGTCGTCGACCTGACCGAGTACCTGTTGATGCCGGACCTGTCGACCTGCATCCCCGGGTCCACGATCTTGACCTGGACCACCCAGATCCCGGGGCCCTGCTGGGTCCAGCATCCCTGCGAGTCGGGCGTCTCCCACACATAATCCGCGGCTTCGGAGACCTGCGGCTCGGGCGGGATGATGGCCGAACAGACCGGGGCGGTGTCAACCGACATGGGCGTGGGGTCGGGGGCGTAGAGGGCCACATACATCGAGGGCCCGCAGTCGGGCGCTTTACTCGCTCCCCAACTGTCGCAGCCCGCGTCGCCCGTTCGGATGTCGTCGTCGGTGCTCCAGAAGCCTGACGTGTTGCGGAACACGATGTCAACGAACTGCAGGGTGAATTCGCTGGTCGACTCGATCCCGTAGAGGTAACCTTCGGCGCGACGCAGGTCGTTGGCGTGGGGGCCTTCACATGGGGGGTCGTCCCACTTCCCCCGGCACCACGTTGAATAGGCGTCTCCCATCTGGGTGGCCATGTACTTGCCCATGATGTTGGCCCAGAAGTTGGGGCCGCAGTTTGTGAACATCTTGGGGTCGCAGGAGTTGCCGAACTGGTTGCCCGGGTTTCCCAGCCTGAGCGGGGGGGCGTAGTCGGCGGTGGCCGTCTGTGTGATCGTCGTGCCGTCGAACCCGAGGGCCTTGAGGAAGAAGGTGTCGACCCTGTCGGTGATTGTCACGTTGAGCTGGGTCGGATGGGTCCGGATCCTGTCCGGGATGACCTGGGCGCCGTCGACGGCGTCCGTGTAGCCGTTCTGGGTGGCGACGCGGATGGCGGCGGCGTAGGCCTCGTCCGGGTCGTCGGGCAGGTAGACGACGCCGCCCAGGGCGGCCGCGTCAGCAGCGCGTTGGATCCTGGCCGAGTTGAGGTAGAACCAGGCTAGGTCGGTGCCGAATGCGGCCATCCCCATGAGCAGGAGCAGCGAGGAGCCCACGAGCATCAGCGCGGCCCCGCGATCGTCGGAGTCCTTCAGTTTCCGATAGAGCTCTCTCATGCGGCGCTCTCCTGGGCGTTGGTCTGCATGGGAGTCAGTATCGGCTGAGCGGCCCTCTCCCCCAATAGGGTGATTGACCCAATCGGCCCCGCCGCCCGCGCCGGGCGGCCTGCCCACGCTGCTGAGATCGCCCACTCTCCGGCCCTGTCGGGGGCGGGCGGCTGGAGGCCTACGACAGCACGAAGACAGCCTTCTCGGCTCTGAGCATCTGAAACGGGTCCATGTAGTCGACGCCCACCGCCGCGCAAACGTCAGGCAGTTTCACGATCTTCTTCGACTTGGGGGCGGAAACCTCATGGGTCACAACGACTGAGGAGATGGACAAGGCGTGCGTGACGAGGTAATGGTCGGCACTGCCGAGAAAGGTGTTGACGGCTGCATCGGTGAACCGCTTCTGAGTCTCAACCCAGGCCAGCACATCAGCATAGTTCTGAGTCCGCCTAGCATCAGCTGGGAGGAAGAGGGTCTTGTGGCGTTTCTTTGCCCACTTCGCCAATTCGTCTGTTCCAGGATATAGCTCGTCTCCGACCTCGCGGATCGAAAACACGGCGCTCCGAGCATTTGCTTTGTCCAGCCAATCCCAGAAGCCAGGAACCGTGTCGAAGCCGTAATGGCGGTCCTTGGCCGAAACAAAGACGTTGGTGTCCAACAGGTAGGTCATCAAACGGTGCCAGCGTAATCGCTCAGCTCGCGAACGCCGACGCGCTGGCCCAGCTTGAATAGGGTCGATGTCTTGCGAAGACTCAGAAGGTGGAGAGCGGTGGTGTAGGTGGTTCGCGCTGCAAGCGTCTCGGAGATCAGGGCGGCGGCGAACGTCTTGCCGACACGGAGCGCGTGCGTCCCGTAGAAGTCGCCGCCTCCGCCCCCCGGGTTGTCGGCCGACAGCTCACGAACCTTGGCGGCTTCAGCGTCATAGGCATCCCTGAACTCTTGCCAGTCTAGGATGTCGATCTCGCAGAGACGCCTGAGAACCACGAGCGTACTCACCTTGTATGCGCTGGCGAGGGCGCCGAGCTGACTCTGAGGAGACTCAGTCTCTCTGTAACGTTCGCGCAGGTGCTCGGCCGGGACAAGGAGTTCCGCGGCCACAGCATTACACCAACGCTCGGTTGCGTTGTCGGCACGGCGGCCGAGGTTGATGTCATCGAGGCCTGTCTCTCCCAGCCACAGGTGGGCAAGCTCATGGGCCAGCGTGAACACTTGGGCCGCCTTGGTGTCGGCGCCGTTGACGAAGACGATTGGGGCGAGGTCATCGACCAACGCGAACCCTCGAAACTCATCGGGATCCAACCTGCGACGGGTGTTGGCGCCGACAACCCCGTTGACCATCACCAAGACGCCGAATCCGTCGGCGCGTTCTCCCAGGCGTCGGAAGGCTTCGGACCAGGTCTTGCCTCTTGCATTCGGCTCGAATCCAAGCGCGACTCGCATCTCATGAGCGACTTCGTGAGGTGGGTCCTTTGTTGTCTTAGAGTCGACGAACGGCACGGGATCGAGTCCGTTGGCGAGTGCATACTCCCGATACCACTCCTGTCGTTGTTGACACCTGTAGATCGTGTCCAGAAGGTCGGCGCTGGGGCGTGTTATCGTGTTGTCGCCCCATGTCCGGAAGTCCGGGATCGGCACAGGCTCGTCGGGGGGCTCGGGAAGGAAGAAGTACCCGAACGGGGTATGGGTCGCGTGTGCGTAATCCTGCAACTGTCGGTATGTGGGGGATTGAGCGCCGGACTCCCACTTGTCAAGCGGGAATCGCTTCAGATCATCACTGTTCTTGCCCGAACGCTCGCGCGCCCAGGTCAGCCTCTCGGCCGGCACCTCTACACGAACCACCACAAGCGGCCTCCTTCTCTATGGGCCTCGGGGACTCTCGCCCGTCCCCCTCGAGTCGCACACTACAGCGGCGGTGGGCGACTTGGAAGGCCCCTTCGCGCTAGGCGCGCATGTGACGGCGGAAGACGGCGACGGCCGAGGCGCCGACGAGGAGGGTGTAGCCGAGCACCCAGCAGAAGTCGACGGCGATGGCCGGGAAACTCGCGCCGTCGACGATGACGCCCCTCGCCGCGTCCAAGGCTCGGGCGAACGGGAGAAGGTCGCCGACGGCGCGCAACACCCCGCCCACCGCGTCGAGGTCCATCCAGGCGCCTCCGAAGATGGTCAGGAGGAGGACTGCGGTGTAGGCGAACGGGACCGTCTTGTGGGAGAAGAGGGCGCCCGCCAGCATCCCCAACCCGATGTACAGGACCGCCGTCGTCAACAGGACCAGGGCGACCAGGCCCGGGTTCCCTTTGTTCTCCAACCCGAGGAGCGCCCCGGCGCCGAAGACAGCCGCGGCCTGGACGATCGCCGCGGGCAGGTAGGGCAGGGAGTAGGCCGCCGCGAGCTCGTTGGGCCGGAGGGGAGCGGTGAGCAGCCGTGAGAAGAGGGCGGTCTCCCGGTCTCGGGCCAGCGTCATTGCCGTGCTGAACATCAGCATCACGAACCCGAAGAGGACGATCCCCGGCGTCAAGGCGGCAGGCTTGAAGAAGTCGTCGAACCGGGCGAACACCTGGAAGATCGCGAGCAAGGCGAGGGGCAAGGCGACGTTGAGGATCAGGGACAGGAGGTCGCGCCACAACTCCAGGAGGTTCCTCCTCGCCAGGGCGGCGAATCTCATTCCCTCAGCCGCTTCCCGGTGAGATGCAGGAACACGTCGTCCAGCGTGACCTGCTTGCGGTAAGTCGACTCGACCGCGATCCCCCTCGGCCGCAGGACGTCGTGAATGTCGTACACATTCACCTGTCTCGCCTCGATCTCGACCCCGGCCTCGGTCCGGCGAGTCGCGGGGTAGAGCCGCCGCAGGGCCTCGAAAGCCCCGTCGTCCAAGTTCGGGGCTTCGACCACCGTGACCGGCTCGCCGGAGACGGCCTCCTTCAGCTCATCGGCGGTCCCCAGGGCGATGATCTCGCCGTTGTCCATGACGGCGATCCGGTCCGCCAGCGCATCGGCCTCCTCAAGGTAATGAGTGGTCAACAGGATCGTCTTCTCGCCTTTGAGCGTCTCAATGTGCTCCCAAATCGCCCTCCTCGACTGAGGGTCGAGGCCGAGCGTCGGCTCGTCGAGGAACAAGACCTCCGGGTCGGAGATGAGGGCCATGGCGATGCTCAGCCTGCGTTTCATCCCCCCCGAGTAGTTCTTCACCCGGTCTCCCGCCCTCTCGGTGAGGCCCATCATCTCAAGCAGCTCCCCCGACCGCGCCTTCACCCGGTCGATGCCGTGCAGGCCCGCGATGAGGCTCAGGTTCTCCCAGGCGTTGAGGCGCTCGGCGACGGCGGTCTCCTGAGGGGAGATGTTGATCACGCTCTTCACCGAGAGGGGGTCGTCCACAACGTCATGGCCCATGACTTCGGCGGCGCCGCCGGTCGGCCGGAGGAGACAGCACAACATCTTGATGGTGGTGGTCTTCCCCGCGCCGTTGGGCCCCAGCAGCGAGAACAGCTCCCCTCGCCAGACCGTCAGGTCGACGCCTTGAACGGCGACGAAGTCGCCGAACGAGCGGGACAGAGACGAAGCTCGAACCGCGACCGAGCCGGAGGCCGCGGCTGGGCTCACGCTCCCCGTCCTAGGCCGACGATCTCACAACTCAGCTCGACCAGCCTCCTGGCCGTCTCGATGTCCCTGGCGTTCGGGTTGGGGGACTCCATCGGCCAGCCGCCGTCTCGGCACGCCTTGTCCCGGTAGAGCACGCTGCGTTGACTGAAGTAGGCGCCGGAGTGCTTCGGCGCGTCGTCGGAGAGAAGGCAGTGCAGGGTCGTCTGGGCGGACTCCTCGTTGCTGTTCGTCACGAAGGGCCGCAGCGGCGCCATGAGCCCCATCAAGATCCTCGTGCCCGGGCCGCCGCCCGACCCGAAGTTCGACCGCGCCCAGCCGGGATGGACGGAGGCGGTGCTCACCCCGGCGCCTTCCAGCCGCTCGGCAAGCTCCTTCGCATAGAGGATGTTCGCGAGCTTGGCCTCGCCGTAGGCCTGGAAGTTGTTGAACTCCCTCGTCTCGTAGTTCAAGTCCTCAAGGTGCACCTTGGGCCGGTTCTTGGCGCTGCCCGCGTGAACGACCGAGGAGACGATGGCGATCCGCGACGGGGCGCTCCTCCTCAGCACGTCGAGCAGCAACTCGGTGAGGAGGAAGTGACCGAAGTAGCTGACGCCGATGGTCATCTCGAGGTCGTCCTTCGTTCGAACGAGGTCCCCGCCCATGGTCACCAGGCCCGCGTTGCAGGCGAGCCCGTCGAGTCGGTCGTGTTTGGCCTCGAACGCGGCGACGAACTCCCTCACCGACTGGAGGTCGGCAAGGTCTGCCCTCATGACTTCCGCGGCGCCTCCGAGCCCGTCGAAGCTCTCGGCCGCCTCCTCGCCGGCGTCGGTCCTTCTGCACGCCATGACCACATGGCCGCCCTGCTTGACGAGCTGCCGCGTCGTCTCGAGGCCGACGCCCGAGTTGGCGCCGGTGACGATGAACACCTTGCCGGTCAGGTCTTTCGAGAGGGTGGCCTGGTCCACCCGCCGGACGTCTTGTCGCCTCATGTCGCCCCTTATCTCCCCATTCCGATTCTCAATGCACAAACTACGGCATAGGCGAATCCAGAGCATTAGGAAACCGGGTTGATGACGAGGTTGGGGTTGGTTCGCACCCGGGGGCGCTTCTCGAGCACGGCCGCGGCCAGCTTGTCGAAGGCTTCCTCCGCCTCCGACCCGGCCGCGGCGACCACCGCCGGCTCGCCCTCGTCGGCGCCGCGGCCCATGTCGGGGAGCAGCGGTATCTGCGCCATCAAGTCGACGCCCAACTCCTCGGACAGGGCCTTCCCGCCCCCGGCGCCGAACAGCTCGTATCGCTTCCCGTCGTCGCCGACGAACCAGGACATGTTCTCGACGATCCCGATCACCTCCTGGTCCACCTCGGCTGCCATCAACGCCGCCCGCCTCGCCACCCTCTGGGCGGTCGGCTGGGGCGTGGTGACCACCAGGACCTGCGCCCGCGGCAGGAACTGGGCCATGGAGATGGCGATGTCGCCGGTCCCCGGCGGCATGTCGACGATCAGGAAGTCGAGGTCGTCCCAGAAGACGTCTTTGAGGAACTGCTCGACGGCGCGATGCAGCATCGGGCCGCGCCAGATCACGGCCTTGTCGTCGCCGACGAAGTAGTCCATCGACATGACCTTCACGCCGTGGGCCGCCGGGGGGATGATCGAGTCGCCGATCAGGGCGGGGGGCTCGGCGATCCCCATCATCGACGGGATCGAGAAGCCCCAGATGTCCCCGTCGAGGATCCCCGCCTTCTTGCCCGCCCGGCGGAGGGCCACCCCCAGGTTGGCGGCGACCGACGACTTGCCCACCCCGCCTTTCCCCGACGACACCGCGATCGTGCGCGTCGGGCACCCCGGCTCGCCGACGGCGGGGCCGGACGATTCGACGATGTCCCGCATCCAGGCGGCCGCCGTCTCCTCACCCATCACCTCGACCTTGATGTCGGCGGCGTCGCCGAAGGGGGCGAGCGCCTCCTCGACCCGCTCGCTCAGCGCCGCCCGACGGTCGGGGCTCGGCAACGCCAGCTCCAGCTTCACCTTGCCGCCGAGCTTCTTCCGGGCCGCCTTCAGCAGGCCGAGGTCGCCGAGGGATCTCCCGGTGAACAGCGGCGACTCGACGGAGGAGACAGCTTCGTAGACCTGATCTTGGGAGACCATGAGCACCCCCGTGGGCGGTGGTTGGAGGGGGGCCGCAACTATAGTTGCCTCAGGCGACGCCAAACCGATGGACACTGAGACCTTCGACAGCCGCATCTCCGATTTGACGCAGGCGCTCGGCGACCCGACCCGCCGGGCGGTGTACATCGCCGTGAGGGAGTCCGCCGAGCCGTTCACCGCCTCGAAGATCGCCGAGCTGTTCGACATCCACCGCAACGTCGCCCGGCATCATCTCGATCGCCTGGCCGTCGACGGGTACCTCCGGGTGTGCAGCGACCGGCCCGCAGGCGAGCCGGGGGCGGGCCGACCGGCCAAGCGATACGAGGCGACCGCCAAGGAGGTCAGCGTGCACTTCGCCCCGCGGCGCTTCGAGATTCTCACGGGCCTGCTTCTTGAGGTGCTGGAGGAGTTGGGGTCGGAGAACGTGGCCGAGGTCGCCGAAAGGGTCGGCAGGGACTGCGGCCGGAGGCTGGCGGCCGAGATCGGCGCTCCCGACGACCCCGGCTACGACGACGCGGTCCGGGCCGTCGCCCGCGCCATGACCGGGTTGGGTTTCTCCGTCGACCCCGACGTGGCGGGCCAGCGCCTGCTCACCTCCCACTGCCCTTTCGGCGAGACCGCCGCCTCGCACCCCGAGGTTGTCTGCTCCCTCGACCGCGGGATCGTCGCCGGGATGTTCGGCGCCCTCTCGTTCCGCTGCGACCCGGTGGTGATCCCCCACTCGGCGCTCGACGGCGACTGCGTCACCGAGGTCCCGGTCACGATCGGCTGATGCGTGTGCAGCTTCGCGCCTCTCGTCGGCACTACTGCACACGCTGAGAGATGCGTGTGCAACAACCCAGCTCAGAGCCGCAATACTGCACACGCTCAGGCGGCGGGGTAGGATCAGCCGCCCCCGCAACCGAGAAGAGGCCAGAATGTCAAACGACCCGTTTGGGGCGCGCGCCGCGCTGAGCACCGCCCTCGGCGAACGCGAGATCGCCCGCCTCGACGCCCTCGAAGGCGCCGAGAACCTCCCCTACTCGATCAAGGTCCTCCTCGAATCCGCCCTCCGCAACCTCGACGGCGGCGCCGTCGCCGAGGAGGACGTGCTTGCGATCGCCGCCTACGACGCAAGCGCCGTCGAGGAACGGGAGATCCCCTTCATCCCGGGCCGCGTCGTCCTCCAAGACTTCACCGGCGTCCCCGCCGTCGTCGACCTCGCCGCCATGCGCTCGGCCATCGTGCGCATGACGGGCGACGAGGCCTCCGCCCAGAAGGTCAACCCGCTCATACCCGCCGACCTGGTCATCGACCACTCCGTCCAAGTCGACGCCTTCGCCAGGCCGGACGCCCTTCTCATCAACTCCCGCAAGGAGTTCGAGCGCAACAGGGAGCGCTACGAGTTCCTCAAGTGGGGCCAGTCGGCCTTCGCCAACTTCAGGGTGACCCCGCCCGCCACCGGGATCGTCCACCAGGTCAACCTCGAGTACCTGGCCAAGGTGGTCTGGGACGACGGCAGCCGCCTCTACCCCGACAGCCTCGTCGGCGCCGACTCGCACACCACGATGATCAACGGGCTAGGCGTGGTCGGCTGGGGCGTTGGGGGCATCGAGGCCGAGGCCGCCATGGTCGGCCAGCCCATCTACATGCTGCTCCCCGAGGTCGTCGGTCTCCGCCTCACCGGCAAGCTCCCCGACGGGGCGACCGCCACCGACCTGGTCCTCCGGGTGACGGAGAAGCTCCGCAGCCACGGCGTGGTCGGCAAGTTCGTCGAGTTCGGGGGCCCCGGCCTCGACGACATGAGCGTCGCCACCAGGGCGACCATCGCCAACATGGCGCCCGAGTACGGGGCCACCGTGGGCTTCTTCCCGGTGGACGACATGACCTTGGAGTACCTGCGCCTCACCGGGCGCGACGAGAAGCTGATCTCCGCAGTCGAGACCTACTACAAAGCCCAGGGGATGTGGCGCGACGACTCCCGCGACATCACCTACAGCGCCGACCTCGAGCTGGACATGTCCACCGTCGAGCCGTCGCTCGCCGGCCCCAAGCGCCCCCAAGACCGCATCCCGCTGGCGGCCATGAGAGAGCGGTGGCGCGCCGACCTCGCCGACGCGTTCGGCGAGAGCGGGGCCGACGGGGCCGCCGTCGCCGTCGAGCACGACGGTGAGGCATTCGACCTCAGCGACGGTCATGTCGTCGTCGCCGCCATCACATCGTGCACCAACACGTCGAACCCCGAGGTGATGGTCGCCGCCGGCCTGGTCGCCAAGAAGGCGTGGGCCCTGGGCCTCCGGCGCAAGCCCTGGGTGAAGAGCTCGCTGGCCCCCGGCTCCAAAGTCGTCACCGAGTATCTCAACGAGTCCGGGTTGATGGGCGACCTCGACGCCCTCGGCTTCGGCGTGGTCGGCTACGGCTGCACCACCTGCATCGGCAACTCCGGCCCGCTCCCGGCGCCCGTCTCCGAGGCCGTGCGAGCCCACGACCTGGTGACCGCCTCGGTGCTCTCGGGCAACCGCAACTTCGAGGGCCGCATCTCGCCCGACGTCAGGGCCAACTACCTGGCGTCGCCCCCGCTGGTGGTGGCCTACGCCCTCGCCGGGAGCGTCGACTGGGACCCGGTCAACGACCCGATCGGCCGCGGCCCCGACGGCGCCGACATCTTCCTGAGCGACATCTGGCCCGGTCAGGCCGAGATCGACGAGATAGTCGGCGAGAGCGTGAACAGGCGCCAGTTCGTCGACAAGTACTCCGACGTGTTCAGCGGCGCCGACGAGTGGCGGGATATCGCCACCGTCGAGTCCGACCTATACGAGTGGGACGAGACCTCCACATACGTCCAGGAGCCCCCCTTCTTCAGGGGCCTCACGCCCGAGCCGCGCCCGATCGAGCCGATCGAGGGGGCCCGCGTCCTCGCCAAGCTCGGCGACTCCGTCACGACCGACCACATCAGCCCGGCGGGCTCGATCGCGCCGACCTCCCCGGCGGGCCGCTACCTGATCGCCGAGGGTGTGCAGCCCGCCATGTTCAACTCCTACGGCTCTCGCCGCGGCAACGACCGGGTCATGACCCGGGGGACCTTCGCCAACGTCAGGGTCCGCAACGCCCTCGCCCCGGGGACCGAGGGCGGTTGGACCACCGACTTCCTCGACGGCGAGGTGAAGTCGATCTACGACGCGGCGATGCACTACAGGAGCGAGGGGGCGCCCCTCATCGTCCTCGGCGGCGCCGACTACGGCATGGGCTCGTCTCGGGACTGGGCCGCCAAGGGAGCGTTCCTCCTCGGCGTCCGGGCCGTGATCGCCAAGTCCTTCGAGCGCATCCATCGCTCCAACCTGGTGATGATGGGCGTCCTCCCCCTCGTGTTCGACGACGGCGAGGACTGCGCCTCCCTCGGCCTCGACGGGACCGAGCTTTTCGACATCGCGGTCGACGACGATCTCGCGCCGCGCCAGAAGGCGGTGGTGAGGGCGGTCCGGGGCAACGGTCCCGCCGTCGAGTTCAAGGTCGTCGTCAGGGTGGACACGCCGATCGAGGTCGAGTACCTGCGCAACGGCGGCATCCTCCACTACGTCTTGCGGAGGATGGCGTTTGAGTGAGCCCCCCGAGGCGCCGGGGGAGGCGGCCGAGCCTCGGCCCCGACCCCGGCCCCAACGGGCCCTCAAGCTGACCGCCATCTTCGTCGCGGTCGTGTTCGCCGGCCTCATCGTCGGCCGGGCCCTCGACAACGCGGCCAAGGAGATAGAAGACGAGGACGGCGTCGCGACGGCGAGTGTCGGGTCGGCCGCCCCCGACTTCACGGTCGAGTTGATCGACGGGGGCCAGTTCACGCTCTCGCAGCAGCTTGAAGCCGACGACCGCACCGTCGTGGTGAACCTGTGGGCCTCGTGGTGTGAGCCTTGCCGGGCGGAGACGCCCGACATCTCGGCGTTCGCCGAGGCCAACCCCGACGTGAAGGTGATCGGGGTGGCGGTGGACGACACCGAGGAGGCGGCCCGGCGGTTCGCGGAGCAGTTCGACCCGTCGTACGACTTGGCCTTGGGTGACTGGGCTTTTGAGGTGGCCTACCCCAACTTCGGCCTGCCCGCCACCTTCGTCATCGGGGCCGACGGCGTAGTCGATGAGGTTTGGCACGGCATCGTGACCGTCGCCGTGTTGGAGGACCTCACATGAGAACGGCGGCCCTGCCCGTTCGCCGCGTCGGGGCCCGGGCGCTCTCGTCGCAGGAGCTCGAGCCGGGGGGTCCACCCCCGGGCTCGCCTATCAGGAGAGCCATGTGACGCCCTGCGAAGCGCTCAGCATCGATTCGCTCTCCAAGCGGTATGGCGAGGTTGTCGGCGTCGACGACGTGTCGGCGCGTGTCGGCGCGGGCGAGGTGGTGGGTGTCCTCGGGCCGAACGGGTCGGGCAAGAGCACGCTGCTTCATTGCGTCACGGGCATTGTCTCCCCTTCG
>Ga0056132_1000061_pt1 | contig 22175 bp, 20 predicted proteins | sample WorMetLIZISLAND2_3_FD_71119 | JGI IMG/M metagenome (GOLD analysis project Ga0056132, IMG submission 71119) | Marine gutless worms symbiont microbial communities from Max Planck institute for Marine Microbiology, Germany - Olavius clavatus LIZARD... ...
AACAGTTAAATCAATCTCTTTCCTATTTATAAAGCATTGCAGGAGCGTATTTTATTTGTGTATTATTAATGTGAATTAATTGTCACTGTCAGCTTGCAATAGAATTGTCAACTAATGACACAAATATCAATAATTCACACGGTACATCATACCCATGGGCAAATGCCGATTCGGGGGCATAGCAGTATTACGGAAAGACCGCCCCCGAAATTCGGGGGCATAGCCACTGCGTTAACTTAAACAACAGATGAATACGCACCTCAAGAACAACGTCAGAAAAGTTACGCAGTAGTCGAAATCACAGCCTTCACAGGAACACGCCGCAATTACTCATCACTATTCACTAACACAACACATTCACCATCTGGCTCTGCAGAGTGCACTCAGTGCAGACTGCACTGCATCCCCAGCTTCAGCAACAGCAGCCGCCGCATCTATCGCCGGTTGTCCCCCAGATGTCGCTGCTAAAGTGTCTATTAGTACGACGCGCCGTACGACTAAACATTATTGATTTATTTTATTCGTACGGTCACTACGGTGACCGTCGGTGAGCGTGACGTGAGCAAAGTGCAAACTGAGCAATGCATATATGGCTAGACAGTATCGTATATAACTATACGATACTGTCTAGCCATGCTATCTAGCTTTTACGGTATTCCTGGCGTTCACGGTTCACGGGTTCTAGTCCGCTCTAGCCTCTATAAGGCTGCATGCATTCACACATAGGAGTACGAATCCGTGTATCAGTGACATCGGTGTGCACAGAAGGTTGGAGAAGTCGGGGACGGCAGCGTCGACGGTAGACGTTGGACAACTTGGACTGTTGACATCGGAGACGGTGAACGGACGGGTTTGAACATCAACGATGTAGCAAGAGTAGCTGAAGAGTGAAGAGTACTGAAGACAGAGACTGAGCAGTCAAGAAAGATTCTATCATTCTATGCGCCGCCAACGCGCGCCGTACAAATAGACACTTTGTTTTTGCAATGGGCGTGGTCGTCCTGTGACTGAGAATGTCGGCGAAAAATATACTACAATTTGCACCATTTAGCAGTGCGCTTGACGCTGGATTCTGGCATAGATTTTCTCAGCTGAAGCTCGATGTTTTCGGACTGAATGATGACATGCGTCCGATTGCCGGTTGTTACTCGAACACTGATGCTGATCTGCTGCCTCCCCATGTCAATATTGACTACACGGCATTCGATGTCGAACGCTTTGCAGCAGCTCCGAAGTGTTTCCCGATTTATGGCCAACTGAAAAACACAAACACCCTGGAAGAGTTTCGGACGTGCGATAAAAGATCGCTGCTCGACGCTCAAGGCAACCAAATATGGGAGGACATTGTCTCTGGACGAGCCATTGACGATCCGTCATTGATTAACCGATTTCTCTTGTTGGCGCATGCCGACTTGAAACACTATCGTTACTATTACTGGTTTGCCTTCACTGCTGCCTATCTCACTGATGTCACTGTCCTTGGTGATCCTGTTGTCATTGGCAGCAGATTCAGTGAGTTACAGATTTCGAGCCTTATTGAATCATTCGATTCCATAAATCAAGATTATCCCACAGGAATGTTTCTTATTCAAGACAGCGGTGAAAAGCTGGAAGTTAAATGGCTCAGTCAGTTTAGTGAGTTGGCCTCAACCGGAGCAAAGTTGTTATTTGGTTTCTGTGATCCATGCACTCTGAGGATGCATCCTGGTTGGCCTTTGCGTAACTTGCTGACACTCATTGCACATCACTGGCAAAATTATATACCAGACACAGTTGAAATAGTTTGTTTACGAGACAGAACCAAGGACGGCCAGAGATCTGTATTGCACAGTATTGTTCTTAATCTGCAAATACCAGAGATTTTGCCAAATGCCCTACCAAAGTTTGTTGGCTGGGAGAAGAATGAGAAGCAGAAGATTGGACCTCGCATGGTAGATTTAAGTTCATCAATGGACCCTCGAAGGTTAGCAGATTCGGCGGTAGACCTTAACTTGAAGTTGATGCGCTGGCGTCTCCTTCCCGAGCTAAATCTTGAAACGATCACCAGCACAAGATGTTTACTACTTGGAGCCGGAACTCTGGGTTGTAATGTTGCCCGTTGTTTGCTTGGCTGGGGAGTACGCAACATCACTCTTGTGGACAATGGTACAGTGTCATATTCTAATCCAGTACGCCAGTCTCTGTTTGTGTTTGACGATAGTCTGAACGGAGGCCAGCCGAAAGCAACTGCAGCTGCCAAAGCTCTCTGTCGCATATTTCCGGGAGTGAATGCTGTTGGTGTTCAGCTGTCAATTCCAATGCCAGGGCACACAGTCACAGATGCTGTTGCAGAGTCTGTTAAGCAAGATGTTGAACAACTGAAACAGCTGTTTGATAACCATGATGCTGTGTTTCTTTTGATGGACACCCGTGAAAGTCGATGGCTGCCAACTGTTATGGGCACGGCTACAAACAAACTAGTTATCAATGCTGCCCTGGGTTTTGACACATACTTGGTTGTACGTCATGGTAACCGTGCCAGTACTGCAGGAACCACAGTTCCAGAATGTGATGTAGCAGATCTGTCAAAATGCATTCCAGGTGAGGTGCTTGGCTGTTATTTCTGTAATGACGTTGTCGCACCTGGAGATTCAACACGTGATCGCACTCTGGACCAACAGTGCACAGTGTCCCGGCCAGGTCTTTCAATGCTAGCTGCTTCTCTGGCTGTCGAGCTGTTTGTTTCTGTTCTTGTGCATCCACTTGGCAGCAGAGCTCCAGCAGATACCAGTTCTCACGATGACCACTTGCTCTCGCAGGCAGAATCACCACTGGGCATTGTCCCACACCAGATACGTGGATTTTTGTCGCGGTTTCACAACATAATGCCTGCAAGTGCAGCATTTGCTCACTGTACAGCATGCTCCCAAACAGTCATCGATGGATATTCTTCTGGTGGATTTCAGTTTTTGATGAATGTGTTTAACCGCCCAAGTTTCCTTGAAGATTTGACAGGCTTAAGTCGTTTACAAGCAGAAACGCTGGACACTGAGATGTGGAATATTAGTGATTTTGAGGACAGTGAATGCGATATGTGAAATACTATATGGATGTACAGTGTTGAAAGTAAAGAGTAAAAATGATTTACTGTAGCAAGTTTGCTCTGCTGACATCAATTGCTGCTGCACATGGAATAACTTGTACTTTATGCATTTTCAGTTTTTCATATTTCATATGTGGTGTTTGCAGGAACTATAGTGCTTCAGCTATGCATGTACATAAGATTAGATGTGTGAAATGTTGTACATTGTATATTATTGTATGTTGTATATTTATATATATTGTTTTTTTTTGTATTATTATTTTATGTGTCTCTGGTGGTCTGTATAATTTTGTTCTACTAAGGTTGTCTACCAGCTGTATCTGTCTTCTTTCTATTGTCCTGTTCCCTAACCCTAACATGCCTCCCTCTTAGTACATGCAGCAACCAACCACATTTTCTAAAGCCATCCTGATCTTTGCTGAAGAATGCCTCTTGCCTTATTTTGAAGTATGTGCATTGATCTTTAGTAGCATCATATGAGATTAGACTGATGGTACTGAAGTGTACACATTCCTGTATTTGTGTAGCAAATGTATTGTCAAAGACTATTATTTTGTTACTTTTTGAGAAAATAAGATATTTTACAGAACAGTCTCAACTATATTAGGCATGTTAGAATACAAAAAGACACACTTCTTACTGTCTTAACTTTCCTTCTACTTTTGCTCAGTTTGATGACCACCTTTTTCTCGCCACAGACGACAGCAGTTATGAAAATACATTGTTGCTTTTAAATAAATTTGTGAACATTTATAATTTAAAAAAATACCCTTCAGACTGAGCAAATGAGTTCAATACAAGACTTAATGAGTATTATAGGAAATTTTTTTCCAAACCAATCAAGTAGCAACTCCTAAATGTTTCAATTTCAATCAATGCATCTCCACTCTTTTTCTGGGCACATGATGTATGCAAAATGTGCAATTTATCACGAATGTTTATCAAAAACAACAGAAAACGCATCACAACATAATCTTGTTGCTTGAACAACTTTGACGACAAGCTAAACCACTTAACTATTTATACAGATGTTACCACAATGGTTGAACCAGTCAGTCAAGTCATGTTATCTAAGAAACCAAAGCATAACTTATTTTGCAGTCATATGACACATACTGTACACAAGGTGCAAGACCAGACTAGTGTATTATCTGAATTGTCTGATGATCTGATCAGCAAAAGCTGAGTTATATTACTTATAAATTCCTAAAATCTAGCTGGTATCACACATGCCTGTTTGTGAAGTTCTATATTATCAAAGAACAGGCTGATATCCTCACAGAGTCTGAACATTAACTCGACACAATACATAATAATATTCACTACTGCTGCTGCTACCAGGGTGCATACAGATCCTGGAAAGCCATGGGGAAAGTCCTGGAAATCAACCAAATGCTTGACAAATTTTTGACCCTTGTACATGTTTCTGGCTTTTATATACATTATAACTGTCTACTGTCAGACTTGTTTCAGCATGGCTCAACTACATTGTCATCAAATACAGTCAAATTACAATTACTTGAAATTTTTGGTATAAGTTATCGATAGCTATGCAGTCTAGCCGTGTGATTTTAAAGGAGAATCCTAACCATAATCGACATAAATGATCCTGTAAAAAGTCCTGGAAAATGCACACGGAAGGTCCAGAAAAGTCGTGGAAAACACTTTCACTGTTCTGTATGCACCCTGTACTACACAAAACTGTCTTCGTGATACTGTTTGCACTTGCTAAATAAACTATACAAGACTGATCAATGCAGACAATTCTGTGGCAGATATTCAGTCCACAGCAATTTGTTTGCATGGTCATTTGCTGTAGAAGACCAGTTGCCACTGCCTTACAGACAGATCTGCGATGCCTCACACTGTCATGGTTACTGTACAGCTACGATGTCACACCAGGAGACGGCACCACTTCACTAGTACCTGTAGAATACAACACAAATATTGATACATGGTTACAGACTGTCACGTCTGCCAGTAAACTGTGCAACATTACGTAATTACAGCAGTCACTTCGTTTTCACTCCCCAGGTGGCAGAACTCTTCTGCATGAAGTGACACAATGGCCGCCATTTTGAAATTATGACATTAAATCAAAAATCTGACTCCGTCAATCGATGTATATTTACTTGAAGAACACTATCGCCAGATTTCATACCGACCCATTTTAAAATATCACAACTTTAGGCTGTTTTGAAGAGGTCGCCCCAACAAGATCAAAAACAACGAGATGAGTAGCGATATGAACAAGATTTGCCAATGGCCCCATCCAGTAGTACTGACCTTGTTCAGGTGCAGTCTGCTGTGTAGAACGCTGCTGCTGCTGCTGTTCCAGTGTCAGTTGCTGAGCTGCCAGCTGCTTTGCCCGGTACTCAGCTGCTCGCAGTTGTTCCATGTGGAACTGTTGTCGCTCACGTAGCAGTTCTTGGCGCTGGTACTCCAACTAGACCATCCAACAGCAATAAAAACAATCTATGAATGACACGTCGCATTGCCAGGCAGGCGTGCGGAAACTACTTTTACACTGGGGGGAGGGGTCAAAATCATGACGGCCACATTTCGAGGAGGCCTCCTTGAATCCAGCTAAAGGGTCTGGGAGAGTGCTGTAAGCTCCCCAGCAGGATCTGGAGCGAAGCCCCAGCCAAAATCGAATTTGGTGCATTTTAGGCTTAAAATCTGACATCATGATCTAATGGCAACAATTTTAATGATTTTGACAAGAATCAACTGACCTGTGTACCAAAAAATATTTCCAACAAATCTGGAGGTCAAAATACCATGTTTGACCGCCCGGATCACGCGCCCCCTGTTGTCAGACAGTTACATGTAAGTGACACAAATGGGCAGTATTAACATACTTCAGTGCACACACGATTGGATAGGACTGAAACAACTCATCAAGCTAAATGGTCAATGACAGCCAACCACTCTTTTAGATTAATCTAACACAAGAACAAGAGAAATGATTCTGTAAATTCTGGTACTTTACAGCACGTCTACAGAGATGTTAAGACTATTTACGTTAGAACACAGCTTCATGTGACATGTCTTTCATATCTATCCTACCATCTCTAGTAATCAACCACATTGACGATTTAACATATGTAACATAATGGCAATTTATCAACTTTTTAATTCTCAGAAAAACTCAGATGACCAGTCAAATACGTCATCTTAGCCATTACCTAATGACTGCCTTGTACTGGCAGACAGTGCGTGGGTTATACATTTGTACTGTTTTTATTAAAAACATTGTTATGAAAGCCGCATTACAGGACAAACAGAACTTCACACTGGAAGGCAACTAACCGCTTCACGTTCTTTGTCCATGATAGCTTCCAGTTCCTCAAAGTGTCTTAGCTTGATTTCAAGTTTCTTCATCTGCGTCTCAACAAGCAGAGCTACCAAGCTCTTGATCTTGCGTTCTTCAACAGACGCCAAATGCTGCAGAGCCACAACACCCAGAAGTAATACAAAATGTCAAACAGCGACGGTATCTGAAAGTGAAATTATCGTGAAATAATTGGCGGTGTGTGCTGAATAAATAAACAGCACGAATAACAAAGTCACAAATCTAGCACTCTGACATAACCAATCAGTGTGTTTGATAGCAAAACATAATTGTGAACATAAATGAACAAATCTACATCTTCACATATGCATGTAGTGCAAAATTTTTACTTCTATGCATTCATCAAAAATAAAAATTAATAAAGATTGCAATGAAGTATAGATAGACATGTCATGTAATGCCACATACATTACATTACATGCCCGTGACTTTCAACCCCAAAATTTTATTGTCATTTACACAGAATGATTTATGTGCAGTCCACTCCCTACACTGTCAGCTTCATCACAAACGAAACCACCCACATTGCCCCAATCATACTAAATATAACAACAGACTGACCTTAGCTTTGACTGCAGCAGCAGACAGTGCAGCAGCAGCAGCAACGGTAACATCGCTTTCAGTCTTCTTAGCCGTGCTAGATTCATCCGACGATGTGGATTTATCTCCAGTGGATTGAGTGGCCTATAAATGCATATCAATCAATCAATCAATCAATCAATCAATCAATCAATCATACAGCTTATAACATGCCACATGTCAGCTTAAAAGAGACGAATCGCAGATGGGGACACCGTTGAGACTAGGTTGCGAAAAGAGGTTTGTAGAAATACGTTTTTAGGCCACGTTGAAACCATGTTGATAAAATCATCAGTGAGATCGGCAGGTAATGAGTTACAAATTGTCGGAGTGGCGAAAAGTCCTGGTCCTAGCATGGTGAAGCAGTCATATTGTACAATCATGCAGGCAGAGACAGCAGTGAAATTTTGTCCAGCACATACAATACACTGCACAGTTCTCCTGCATTATCAGCAGAAGTTAAGTGAAAACAAGCTCACAGCAAAACAACATTGAAAAATTACAAATAAAGTTTTTTTTCAAACTCGTTCTTGTAATTATGTGTGGATAGTAGGTCTCAGGAAGTAACACAAGAATTAGGTAAATTTCATAACAATTAATTACTAAATAAGGGGAGAAAAATGTAAATCTAAATATTTCACAGCACTGTGGACAACTGCAGGCAAACATAGTTCAATTAGAATTCAATTTTCACCCACAGTTAATGAGAATGATGATGCACCCACTCACACAGTGTGACTGGGTCAGTAAATTGAGTACTGGCCTGCCTAGCTGGGGTCAAGGCGAGTGTGTTCACTTGATCCCTTGTGGCAAGTGACACACCAAAGCTCTCAGATGGAGTTCCATTAAGAGCTCAACTCTTAAGTTAACTTTTAAACATGCTAACCTAAGACTACACTGAGTTTATTACACCCTTGTGTCCGGTTAGCCGAATAGCTGAATTAATTTTAAAAGTACAATAAAGACTAAGCTACACTCAGAGTAAAAGTCAGTCCAAAAAGCAGTTACTTTATGGTCATCCTCAGTCTTCTGACCCTCAGTACTTGTACTTGCTGACTTTTCTGGCTCAGTAACCCCAGTGGAACTAATCTTCATCATCTCATCTTCCTGACTGGAATCTGCAGCCTGCACGATACAGCAAACATCCACATCCACATAAGCACATATCCAGAATATCTCATGAAATATGTTCCAGTCACTTTGAAATTCAAAGTCGAAAATCATGCAGTCTGTAAAAAAATCCCGCTACAATAAGTTTACTTTTGCAGACCCAGCCTAACCCACGAGAAACACTGTATAAACCGGGCAGTAAAACCAACGCAGTAGCTTGAAGTCTGCACTAATTTCACAGTATGAAAATGGCATCTTGGGTCATAAACATACCTGCATCTTCGACAATTGCTATATACATCTAAATACGACACAAACAACCTTCCATATATCAACACACTGCAACAGTGCAACTGAGTCATGTGATGATGATTAACATCAAGTGGGACACCACTATTAACCAATCAGTGACTGTTTAGACACAGAACTCTTATTACGAGGGTCGTTACATAAATAAGTTCCAAAACGGCGCCATTCCAACAGTTCTTAAAATAGGAAAAATCCGAAATATACGTTTTGTAGGGAAGTTAATTCTGAACATATATACAACTTCTCTCGACGATGACGTCATTATTGTGACGTCATCTGATAATAGAACACAATCGATCTGTGTGTTATTTCCTCCATCCGTTTACTATTGTAACTCACAAGTGATAAGAAGCATACAAACAACAGAAAAAAACGAAAAAGCTTAACGCGTTACGTCTTTAAACTTTATGGTGTTTCATTTTTCAACATATCGTCCAAGTTCGTTCAAACATTTGTCTCATCTGTCAACAAGCTTCTGAATGCTGGATGCAAAGAACAATGCTGGCTGCTGTCCAAGCCACTGCCAAACGACTGATTGCACCTCGGTATCTGATGGGACAAATGTTTGAACGAACTTGGACAATTATGTTGAAAAATGAAACACTAGTGTTATAACATTTAAGGACTTAAACATTAGTGTGTTAAGTTTTTTGTTTTTTTTCTGTCGTTCGTATGCTGTTTATCACTTGTGAGTTACGACAGTAAACTGATGGAGAAAATAATACACAGATCAACTGTGTTCTATTGTCAGATGACGTCACAATAATGACATCATCATTGAGAAAAGTTGTGTGTATGTTCAGAATGAAATTCCCTACAAAACGTATATTTTGGATTTTTCCTATTTTAAGAACTGTTGGAGTGGCGCCATTTTGGAACTTATTTATGGAACGACCCTCGTATATATAGATACCTGTGATGCATCTCCTTTGCTAACAGTAGCGGAGGCACTGTCACTGCCTGCAGACTCTTCTTTCTGTTTATCAGCACCAGTTTCCATGGCTGCAAGTATTACAGACACAGAGTCAGAAACAGAAACTGAAAACACATAGCATGGCCGATTGGCTGTGGGTCGGCTTGACAGACTCTCACACATACGATCCAGGTGTAATACATGCAGAGCAGTTGCTGGCATCAGGAACAGCAAACTTTTTCAATGTCCAAAACGTCCACTTTCTAAGTAGACATAAGTAAACAATAAAAACTTGTCAGAGGACTTTCTTTTTGTTTTCAGACATTAGCCGTTAGACATTAGCCTTAAGCCTTAACGAGAGTACTTGGATGTGTGCTTATAGTTAGCTGTGTTGTAAGTAGTAAAAGCTTAAAAGTATGCTTATAGATAAAGCCCGGAGATAAACCTGTTTCCCTGTCGGCTTTCTCCGCAGCAGTGCCAGCAATACCAGTTTTGTCAAGAGCGTAGCTGGGGTCGACTGTGACGCCCTCTTTCACAGCTTCTTGCACAGTACGCAAATGGGCATCAACCAATGGTGGCGGAACTTCCTCCTTCATGTGCGAAAATTCCTCTGAAATATGCAACAAAAACGATCAAGTTGCAAAAGTTAGTAATCTACCAAAATCAGTAACTACATCAATAAAACTGGTGTTAAAATAAACATCCCACTGAGCTGCTGATGAACAGTTTTGCTTGCCTAGCAATAACTTAGTCGATACAGTAGTTTTAATTTAAACAGATGAATCTATGAAATGTACAAGCTTTAGCAGTAAGGGTCAAAAACTTAATTACAGCAAGATAATCTACTGGGAAGTTTCATAATTAACACGATCGGAATTTCATCATAAGTTCCCTCACGAAAGAACTGTAGAGTGTATAAGCAACACAGTAACATCAAAACAGCCTTAATTCAGTACAAACAATAACAGCGAAGTCAAATAATAAAATTGAGATGTACCCAATGCAGCTTTGGCAGCAGCACTTGCTACTCGAGGGTCAACGACAGATGCTAGGAAAGCAACGGTCGACATTATTGGATTGCCGTGCTGTGAAAATGGCACCGGCTGATAGACGAGAGGGCCAAGGTGACCACCCGAGCCATCGTCATCAAGGTAAGGGTCTTCAATAGGTAGACGCAGGAAATGCAGAATGCACTCGTCCTGCGTGCGACTTCCGACGTGCTCAGCCACACGATTCCAATCATCCTTGTACATCTCAAGTCCTTCAAGCAACAGCAGTGTCTCCTGGTCAGTCCATTCACGACTGCGTGTCACCGCTCCACGGTCCTGCCGGCGTTGCACACAACAAGACTCATAGTTACTACTTTAATTAATCAATCGATCAATCAGAGATTTCTAATGTGGCTAGAACAGCAATAACCAAGTCCACAGTAGCACAGTACGGCGAGCAGTGTTAAATAATGATGACGGGAAATGACTGTTGGAGCAGGAATGTCAATAGCCATTGGCAAAAAGTTTAGGTAGATGGTGATAATGGGACTTGGATAAGCAAGGTATTTCAGATGATGAAGGATGGAACAGGACATGTCTATTTATATACCCTATGTCATGATGACAGTCAAATTTATAAACTCAGAAAATGTTACAATATTTTTCATAAATTAACGTACGAAATTCCTAAAAATAAGTTAAGAAATGCAAAGTTGTTGACTTTGGAAAAAAGTGGGAATTAACTTAACAAATTCTCAGGAAAACTCCCAAAATTCTTCACAAAATTGACCTCCAGATCTCCTTTCCAGCACCTAATCAGCTGTGTCAAAAGGAGCAACCTACTGTTTGGATCAAAGCCTAATTCTGACAAAACTCTACAGCTAATATATCCAAAGCAATGGCTTAATGCAACAACCTGAAGTCCTTTCTTGGCATACTGGTCAGTTCGTAGACCAAATGTCTGCTCTTTTTTCTCATCATCTGTTGACGTCTCCGGCTTAGTTTCTAAGTCTACCATCTGCTTGCTGGCACTTGAAGCCTGCAGCATCACACAGAGCACTATAGGTTGAACTGTATTCTGTATAGTCATAATGACATTCACAAAACATGAAAAATCAGCAGTGCCTGACATAAGCAAGTTACTTGTATAGTGGCAAAGCCAGCACATACAGTATTATTTAGCACTCGTTGATGACAGGCCACAAGTTGTGCATATTTTAGATGACATCTGAATGCAGAAAGTGATTGTCACATTTCAAGAGGTAGGAAATTCCAGATTCTGCATGCAGAGGTATAAAAGGCTCGCGAACCAAATGACACGTTATGCCATGGAACAGAGAGCTGAACATGTGGACTATGTGGTGTTGCAGTCGGCGAGGTACGATGGGTGAGGTGGCAAGTTCAAATTTGATGCATCACTCCACCAGACAAAGCTGTTCAGTCAGTGGTTGATGAGCAGACATAAGAACACTGTTAAAGTACAATACTGGCAACTGGCAAGTGCATACTGTACTCACTTAAGGCAAGTTATGTTTCAGCGGGCTGCCAGATAAGATGTAATTAACATAGGCAAGGTGCAGCTATATTAAACTATTACTGTTACTACTACTTTTGGTTTTTAACCAGCCTAGTTTTCTGGCATCACACTGTACTTCAGATACCTGTGGAATAGGTGAAGCAGGTTTTTGATAGTTAGACACCCCTTCCTGATCTGACAACGCTAAAGCACTGAAATGAAAGCCCTAACACGTAAAGCCTTAAACAGGCAGAAATATTTAAGTTTGGTGTTTGAGATAAAAAAAATAAAGGCACCCAGTAACATAATCTGCAAAGGTCTAACAGTATGCCCTAAACAATCTTTTGTCATTCTGACCTGGCTAAGTTTAGCTGGCACGATAGGCTGAAGACCTGACGGTGTGTCACTAAGAACAAGGAAATGTGATGTTGGCGGTGGCCCCATGGCTGTAGGCCGATTCTCCAGGTCGACCTGATAGTTGATGAGGCCCCACTGTTCCAGGAATGCATGTACTCTACACCACGACAGAAACAATAACTGATGTAAAAATACAATCACCACCAACTTGCCATAATATGGAACGTTACTATTATAATAAGAGTCTGTTGCCTTCCGCTCCTAGATTCCATCTGCCAATTGGAGGACATGATTGTGCCACGCGCTTGGACTGTGCGTTATGGTCCGCAGTTTCCGTGTTGTTGTACCTCAACTTTGGAACACACTGCCATCTCATCAGTCAAGAACAGTTAAATCAGGCCTTCAGATCTGGCTCTTTGAGCAGGAGGCACCTCTGAGAACTTTGTTTAAACAGCATTTTACAAATGCTAGACTTGATTGAGTTGGAAGATTAGATTTGACTGACTGATACACGATGACAAAGAAGTGAATAATGGACATAATGATTATAGTCTCTTGTTGCATCATCCATAACATCAACCTCACTATATTCCACAACAATTTAGAATATTTTACATTAAACTGCTTCAGTTTCTGTGACGATAAGGAATGCTTTTAATGCCCGTTTTCATTTAATGTAATCAATAAATGTGATTGTTATTAAATACAAAAAAAACACCAGTTACTCCAACAGCAACAGCTAATAAAACTTGCAAACAAAAAACACAGCAACAAAATGCACTGATCAAAAATACGAAGGAAATAAAATCAGCGGTCACCTCATTATGGCACAGACATCGCCAGCAAGGTTCCTTCTACACGCCGTGCTAGTGAGGTATTCTTGTGGGTTGAGTCGGTACGTGTCTATCATGAAGTTGCGATATGCAAGATAACTGCACACAAATACACAACCATTAGGACAGCTTTCAGACAGTATTGTATGTGCCACCATCAAATGATGTCCAATTACAATGAATATGTTAATCACTCAGCACACTCAACAAATAAACTGCACACGGTAATGTCGACAAATGTACTCCGGTAGAAACTTTATTATAAAACTCTGCACAGTATATACCATCATCATTTATCCTTAACTGCTTCGATGCTGTTGGTTTGGTAACAGGAAACCTGTAAAAAGTACTGCCGGAACAGTTTCCACAAGTTCACTTCTGGTATCAGTCTAATATGGAATAACTCCAGAAAAAAATAAATGAGCCACTTAAAAAGCCGAGTGTATGAGTATGTCTGGTTTTAATCATCATCATGCACATCTAAATTAATCATCCAATGCAATGGCTGCAATGGTAAACACTAACAGCTTATCATAATGTTACACAGTACTGCACATAAACACTCTGTTGGCACTGTAACATTACATAATACTTATCACTGGTAATAGCATAAAATCAAACATAGGACAGGTCTGCCGGCCACTTTGCTTCATGCAGTGTCCTAGGATTATCTACACAGATGATTTACCAGACAAAGGCTCACTCAGCAACAACAGTACAAGTCCCAGATTGGTTATCAATCAAGTCAATTCTCTCTGGGTTTTGATGCCGTTGGACATGGGGGTCATAAAACTGGTAAAATTCTGCTTCAGCAATTCCCAAAGTTCTGTTTCGATACCCAGCCAAACCCTCAGTAACTGTGGTACGTAAGTACGGCAGTTAAACAAGAACCGACAGTAGCGTAGTAAGCAGCAGGTAAGAAATCTAACTGAATATGAGTACTGACATTTCCGGGCTCTTAGACTTGTTCTTGCCATTGAAGAACTCTGGTAGTGCGCGGCGTTCAATTGCGTGCAGACTGTTGTAGTCAAACCAGGCCGAGTAGCTCGGCACAATGATATGATGTGTCTGTTCCGTTATGTTGTCATCATCTTTACGTGAATCCTCAGCAGTTGCAGACTGTGAGTGAGTTGACGGTGACGCACATCGAGATATTTTCACCTCTGGCATTGTAACCTTCACATACCACACACAATACTTATCTGCTTACACTAACTCCATTTACTTATACACATGCTTCAAGATTCAATTGTTAATATACTCCAGCAGTTCATTATATAGCACCCGGATAAAAAGTGGACCCCTCGAACATTATTATTTAATGTCCAATATTAAAAGCAAGAAAAACCACCATGGTTACAGCTGCCCAACAGCACTAATCGAGATCCAACAGACCACTACATGTAGGGCATACTGGGGATGAATGAGCTGTTTCTTAATGGCACTTCAGCACAATATAGGCTACTTAATGCCTTACAACTAAAGATGGAAGAAGAGTATAAAATTCAGAGTAAAAGTACAAAACAAAACAAATGACCTACAATACAAAACACAAGATTATATACAGTGGAACAAAAGAATATATCTCTCACGAAGCAAAGAATATCATGAGATCAACTGGAACATATCGTTTAACATGTAGAACTAACAGCAGAAAATCCACATGCCCAAGTAATCTAGCAAACGGGTCTGGGAGCATACTGCATAATTTCCAAGCATATTGTCACATTTTATGCAATCTCGTACCTTGTATGATTAGTCATTACATGGACAGTGACATATTTAAAAGTGACACGTTAACTTATGAGTATAAGCACCTGAACGTCCACAATTCTAAGGAGGAATAAATTCACCAGGACAGAGAACATATCAGACCTCGGACTCCTCGTCGATGTCAAGCAACGTTCCACCTCGTACTGGCTGTGATTCCACATCGCGATGTGACTTTACGTTGACTGTACGTGGCAACGATGCTTCCTGGATATTTGGCTCTGGCGTAGGATCGTCCATATCTTTAGTCAGATCGTCCTCTTCATCGTACATCGCATTGCGTCGCCTACCTCCAGGCGTTGCAGTCAGTGATCGAGCACTACAATACAGTACAACAAAAACATCCGTATCCCGCACAGTGGTCGACTGTTGAGCCGAACCCGAGGCACAGGCAGTTGCCAGGCGGGCAAAGGTGGTTATACGTTACGGGTAGATAGAGAGGTAACGTGCATTTTTAGGCAACGTTTAAAGGTATGCAACGTGTTGGACTCCCTGATAGTGGCAGGTAATTCGTTCAAAATGGTTGGAGCAGAACTTGCAGAACATTCATCCAAAACCAGAACAGAGTTGTTCATCTCACAACTATATATAGTCACATAATACAGGATAATGATGACGATTGTCATCAGTTTTGGTGCCACAACAACATCTATCAGTTTATTTCTGGGGACAGGCCAACCCTAAAGTAATTCCAGAAAATTGGCCAGTGAAACAAAAACCGAATGTGTGATGATGACGATGACAATAACTGTTACAGCATCCATCCATTAAACGATATTCACTATCGACTAAATCAGAACAGAATTTACCAGTGCCACATTGTCAACTCACAACAGCAACACGTTAAATAACATAGCATAAAAACATAAAAGCCGATTTGTAGACCATGTGGTGTCAGTGCAAAAACGAGATACAGAGGCGCTGTGGTGGGTATGGCCAAGTTCATGTAGGCTGCTGTAAAAGGTGTGTTTTCAGTTTGTTACGAAAAGTGGACAGACAGTTGACATACAGCATTAAGCACTACTTCAATAAAGAATCACAAGTTCGGCAGAAAGTATTAAGCATAACAAAAATCCTAGAAATAACATATATCACACACATAATGACTAGATGTCACCATAACTTCAGCTGCCATCATTTGTATTACCCGTGTTACAATCAGTATTATCCTATTCACTATTCAGAAATGTCTATCTATGATCAAACTAAAGTTCTATCAGCAGCTACTGACCTTTTACGTTTCTTCTTGTCGGTGGCAGGAGGCGAAGGTGAACGGCGTCTCTTGTACGTCTTCTTTTCACGCTTCTTATCAGCCTCACACATAGCAATGAACTACAACACCAGTCATAGTACGTGCATCTTATAGCATCTGCATCAATTCTGACATGTCAGGTACTCACAGTCACTCACAGTCAACAATGATATGTTTCCCAGTTAAAAATTACACACCTCAATAGTCAACAAACACATTGTAAATCAGCAAAGGTGGAATACTGGCCTCGTCATGAGTCAAACGAACTTTGCGCCTGCCACTTCCATTGTCTTCCAACTAGAGAATCACAACATACATCAACGTTCTTTATTACACCAAGTGACTGCAGAAGATAGGCAAAAAGCCCAGCCATTGCTGAGATAGCTGATGGCACTGTCTGGAATAGACATGGCCAGCTTGCTGATGATGGCTATTCCAGACAATGAAATTTTGACAGTTCGCTTGTTCACAATATGCTTTTAATTCATTTGCGAGATGGCACCAACGTCTATGGTTCAAGAACAATGGAGTTTGGGAGGGGGCTCAGGGTCGGTGGACAGGGTGGAAAGTTGTAAAACTGTATTAGTGGGAGAGGCATTTCCTATTCACTTGTTCAGACACTTTTGCTGTAGGATGCATCATTTAGCCACAATGCACAGACAGCAGACATCATGGTGACAATAGCAGTATGACTGGCTCAAAAGTGAGAGAAAATCAAACATATCATTAACAGAATACTGACAAAGACACCAAATACATTAATCTTAATGTTGGCAGTGCAGGGCTGCTAGCCAAACTGAACACCATACATTGTGAATGACGTCCAGCTACGGTTAAGGCGGGGTGTGTTCACTTGTGCTGTGTGATCCTATGTGGCAAGTGACACCCCACATACCTCTCTGAGTGCGAATAGCTCTACTCTTCTTAACTTAACCTAACAAAAGAACAACCTGGTCAAAATATTTCACTACAATCTGGAGTAAACTGCAACAACGAGAACAAACCTCATCATCATCGACCAGGTAATCTTCCTCGTTCATCCATTCATTGAACTCCTCAAGATCAAGCAGCCACAATGCATTCACCTGCAGAGTTCAACAAACATATTAATACACGTGTTGCAATCACTATCAAGCTAATACTGCAGTATAACCAATCAATCAATCAATCGATCAATCAAAAGCAATTTGTATAGCGCCTCCTACAAATAGTGGACGGAGGCGCTTAACAATAAAATGATAAAATATGTAGCAGTAAACTATAAAAACTAAGGGTTAAAAAACGTAACACGAGTAAACGAGCTGAGATGCAGTGCAGCGTCGTCAACCCAGGTGCCGTCCAAAAGGCCGAACCACACCCTGGAGCCCGTACGACTGAAGTGCACAGATCTATCTCAAGAGGATGCACCAAATAAGAACAAATGGAGAACAAAAATCACTGAGGAACTAGCTAATTCAGGTTTACCTGCAAATGGTTACTACAATGATATGTGGTCAGGTGTGCATGTGTGTCAGTCAGATAACTTAAATATTACAATAAAAAGTTGGAAGCACATACCTGATATGGTCCGTCAGGCTCCAGTGGAGGCTCAACATCAGCATCAATGTCAGTATCAGTCATCCACGTATCATAACTAGCAAATACAACATACAATAATAATAATAATAATATTATTATTATTATTATTATTATTACATCTCACACTGTCCACAGATACACGTAACTGTGCTCTGACCGTACTTCCAAATTATCACAATGAAGCCCAGAGAATGGTAATCAGCTTTCAGCTTGCTGCCACCTGGAAAGGAAAATGTTTGGTGGCTGCTAAAATAGCATTTTTAAACAGCTGGATGCTCTTGTCAGTACCCTACTAACAGCTATAAAGCACATCAGGCAGAAAGTTTCAGACGACACTAATACTGAGAATCTAACAAAACAGAGCTGAAGTCACACAGAAAAGAGCTCTTATGTAACAGTAAGTGATAAGCTTATTGAGCTAGCTACCTGTCAGGATAGAACCAGTGATGTATCAGAATGTTTCTGTCACGTTTCATCACCGGCCGCAGCCACTCACCTATAAACATGACGTAAAACCTGACCAACTGATATCATCAGCATTCAGCAATCAACACAGTATTCAGCAACTGTCACACATAGTAATTAGTCAGACCACACTGAATGCCAATGTCACCTACACAGTGACCCTGTACCCATTGCTGGCAGTGGCACCATTTCAACACAAGTACTCTGATGCAGGATGATCGCCACTAGCTGACCGTACTAAATCCTGTACTAATCCCATCCTGTACTAAATCACCAACAGTCACCATCAAATTCCTCACTGCTACTACGGTGCACCTCCATCAGTGATGCTGTCAGTTACAGATTACTTTTTTCACGTTACTGTTCACTGTTGAGTGGCTGACTGACTGATAGACAAATACCACTGTCAATATTATGGTATCTTTCACAACTAATCAGTAATTACATAATAATATGCAATTTAACACATTCCAAATGTAATGGCAATATGGCAATACATGGTGAACTGACCACATAAAGGCCTGGCTATATTAGTGCTAGCGCTACATTACATTGCTACATTACACGCACTAAAATATACACTGATCAGCCGAGGACTTCAGCTGTGTGCTGAGCAATAAATTACAGGATGGCCAAAAATACAACTGATTCATTCACGCAGTATCAACATCATACATACGGAATCGAATGACAGCGTGCACAATGTTAAAAACCATAAATACCAAACTTTACCCAGTTAACAATATTTCAAACAAGAGTGTTCCACTGATACCTTCTTCCCTTGCATTTGGTTGTGGATAGACAACGTGAGTTCCTTCTGACGGCTTCTCGACCACAATTCCAAGATGACGCTTCACTATGTCCTTTAACTTCACCGTCGATATCTTGTCAATCTCGGGACGCAGGTATATCGCAGGCTGGACGATAATGCGGTTCTGCAGCAGTGACCGCTGAATGTTCATGAACATTTCAACATTGCGATCCATCCGAGAAGGGGACTGGAAGTCAAAACGTCGCCTGCAAGCAGCATTATGTAACATATGAAAATGTATTTCTTTGGTATCATCAGCAGCAGTCTGCTAAACAAAAACTCAAAAAGACTTGAAGACTTGAACAATTTTACATGTCTTACACAAAAAACACCTTAACATGAGCAGGATCAAAATATTTTTACAACACACCAGCTCATAACTGCTTACGAAAGACATCTTTTACTGTTGCATTGTACTGGCCCACTAAAGGAGTAAAAGGACTCGAGCTATGTTCAGATGTAAGTGGAAATTTTTCAGAAACAATGAAACAATTCTTGCAGCATGCCCTTTCTAATGCCACCCGTTACTGGTGTAATCTTGGCAGAAATCAAACTGATGAGAGATGAGAGACTAATGAGAGACTACTGCCTTACCCAGAGCTATGGCTGTTCCACACACACACACACTGTTTTCATGGCCATTTTCCAGGTAAACCTGGATCAGCTGGTTGCCCCCCTTGATTCTCAATCTCCTGCCATTCCGGTCCTGATTCTGAAGCATCCTCACAGTTCAGGCTGAAACTGTTTATACTCTCTATTTCAGGCAGTCAAGTTGGATTGCTCATGAAGTATTTTGGACTGTCCACTTATTTAACCACTACCCCACAGTGTTTGAAGCAGATATTTTTACAGTCTGGATGGCCTTCAATCCATGTCACCCAACTAACAGCATCAAAGCACTGAAGACAAGCTATAGATGTTCCCGACTTACAAATAAGTATCAATAAATTAACAGAGCTGTAATGATTTTTATACATCTTGAATATGTATAATTTCATTTGGCAGAAATACTGACCATCCTTGTTCCGTCTTGAACCGGAAGACAGATGCGAGGATATTACATAATCCACCACCAGGTTTGAAGTCTAAGAAACATTTCATCTGGACACAAATTAATCCCAAATAACGCATCACCCATAACCTTAATACTTTACAAATGCTAACATGAATCAAATAAAAAGAAATGATTTCACTGTTACTGCACAAACACTCAATCCATTTTAAGTATAATTTAAACAGTGTATATTGCAATGTTTTTCAACCAGGGTTCCGCGGAACCTAAGGGACCTGCCAGTAGCATCCAAAGGTTCCGCTGAATCAAATCGAGAAATGGGAACTAAACGACATTTGTGGCCAATAAATGCATTTTATTTCGCACTTTGCATGTTGCCGTGTTTGCAGTTTTGCATTTTATATGCGTTGTAACAATAGCATGTTCAAAATAACTCACTCTAATAGTTTTCTCTACAAGCATGTTTCTGGCCTCGCTTGCTATGATTTTGGCTGCATACATAATGTTGTGTATCTCGCTGTAGGCCAGCTACTACACCGTGATCAACTCATTATCAGCTAACCAAGCTTATCTCCAAAAGCTCTATAATGCAATATAAATAAATACAGTATCTGTAAAAAGGTGTTTGCAGCAGGCCCGTCTCACCCCTGGATCCACCACTGTGCGTCGCCATCGTCTACTGAGTCACCCTAATTATTGCCGTCGGTCAGCTAATTATGGTCGTCTGCCAGTACGGGGGTAAAATGCGGACAGGGTCCACAAGCTTGGTCTGCAGTTTACCCCTTCGCCGGTCCGCAGGTCCGCATTTTACCCCTGGCCTTTGCAGCACACCAACATAAACTAACAAACTATACACAGACTTACTAAAAAACAGAGCCTAGTATGTATACCATCAATAAAACAGTCAATGAGCATTACCGGAAGCTTTGTCAAAGCCGCTTTGCTAACCAGTTTGCCAAACGCTTCCTCCTGAAACTGAAGCAGCTGGACGACTAATGCAGCAAGACTTTTGTTCGTTGGTGGTTCTGCTTGTATGTACTGTAAATATCACAAATATAACTTCAGTGTGCCCATAAGCATACAAATAAGCACGAATAATAACCATTATCCATCATTCAACCAAACAGCTTGATTTAGCAGCTAATGAATGATAAGATCAAGTGTCAGCGTTACCTTTTTGTAATTTTTCTGTAGCCATGTCTTAACTGAGTCGAACTGAGCAATAGTATCAAGAGATTCGAAATATTTCAAGTTCGGTCCACCGTCTTTCTTTCTTTGAACCGCCATCTTTAATGTTGATGAGCGACAAGAACTGCAACAAGCATTGAAGACAAAAAAGCCGTCCTATCGCAGGGAGAACCGCGCGATGCAGATATACATTTCGGTACGTAACAAAGTTTGCAGCGGCAATGCGGCATTGCGCCTTTTTCACAGCAATAGCACGGCTTTCAACAATAACGACGACGACGACAAAGTAATTGGGCACAGGCCGGTCTGCCCTCTATGCACCTTAAACAAAACTAACTAAAGAAAATTAACTGACTATAATGAACTTAACTATAGCTTCCGGAACCGGTTAGGTCGGATCTCCAGTTGAATTTTACATTTTCGTTTGCCCAGAATTTATCCTATTTATTTATTTATTTATTTTCGAATTTAATAACAGGAGAAATCGCAGAAAACGCAAAATAACAGTGTAATATGTCTATTTATTACATTTAAATTCACTGTTTGACTCACATAATCACATTGGGCGAGGTCAAGTTTCGCTCAGACTTTAGTCTAAGCCTTTTGTCTTAGAATACCGGTTTTAGCGAAACTTGACATCGCCCATTGTCTGCACTAGGCCTAGATAGTCTATAAACATCAGCGACCGTTGCTCCATTGGAAGTGCCAACACTCTATGTCTTTGTGTCCAAAGGATTTCGAGATATTGAGGCACAAATTATCAGGTCACAATCTTGACCTTACAAGGTCACATAACGTCACTCATCGGTAACGTGACCATTCGACTTGCCATGTGACTTACCATCCTCATAGGTACAGCTCAGCGTGCACATTCTTATTCAAATATCTCACCTCAGTAAATGTTGCAGGCACCACCATTCCATTGGCAAGCAAGCAAGCGTACTTGGCGCTAAGTTGGATTCAAATCTCACTTTTGATAATCACACAAAGTCTGTATCTCGGTCATGCTTCTACCACATCCGCGCACTGCGTCAGATTCGTGGAGCCCTAGATAAC
>Ga0056132_1000070_pt1 | contig 20663 bp, 18 predicted proteins | sample WorMetLIZISLAND2_3_FD_71119 | JGI IMG/M metagenome (GOLD analysis project Ga0056132, IMG submission 71119) | Marine gutless worms symbiont microbial communities from Max Planck institute for Marine Microbiology, Germany - Olavius clavatus LIZARD... ...
GGGAGAAGGGGCCCGCACGACTACCGGGCGCGGCTCAGCGTCGGCTCGATCGAGCTGCTGGGCGGGTCGGCGAGCCTCCCCGTCGGCCTGGGCGACGCACTCAGGGAGAAGGTGATGAGCCGACTCGCCCCTTTCGAGGGCGGCAGGGGGTTGTTGGCGGGCTTCCTGATCGGCGACATCTCCGAGGTGGATCCGCTGGATGTCGAGGCGATGCGGCTGAGCGGCCTCTCCCACTTCGTGGCGGTCAGCGGGTCGAACGTCGCCCTGTTCCTCGGCTTGCTCGCGGTCGCCGCCGGGCCGCTCGCCCTCGGCCCGAGGAGGAGGGCGATCGTCGGGTTGCTCGGCCTCCCCGTCTACGCCGCCGCCGTCCGCTTCGAGCCGTCGGTCATGAGGGCGTCGGTGATGGCCGCCCTGGCTCTGGGCGGTCGCCTGGTCGGTGTGGTCTTCGAGGCCTGGCAGTTGCTCTCGCTGGCGGTCGTGATCCTCCTGGCGGCCGAGCCGGGCCTGACTCAGAGCGCGGGTTTCCAGCTCTCGGTGGCGGCGACGGCCGGGGTGCTGGCGGGGGCCCGCTGGCCTGTGCGGGGCCGCGTCGCCCGGGCGTTGGCAGTCACGGCCGGGGCCCAGCTCGCGGTGGCGCCTCTGATGCTCCTCCACTTCGGGTCGATCCCGTTGATGTCGCCTCTGGCGAACCTGGTGTCGGCGCCGATCGTCTCGGCCGCCACGCTCATCGGCGCGATCGGCGTGGCCGGCCCCGGCTTCCTGATCGACGTCGGTTCCTGGTTGGCGGAGGCGGTGCTGGTGGTCGCCAGGGGCGCCTCGGTCTGGCCCCAGTTGGGACCGGCGCCTCTCATCGCCCTGGCGGCCGGGGGCGCTGCGCTGATCCGCCGGCCGGGGTTGCGCGGGGTCGGCGTGCCCGTCGTCGCCGCGGTCATCGTCGTCCTGGTGCTTGGGCGGGGCGGGGAGCTGCCCGACCCCGGTGTGGTCGTCTTCGACGTCGGGCAGGGGGACGCCATCCTCGTCGACGGGGGCGACGGGCGCTTCGCCCTGGTCGACGGAGGACCGGACCCTGTGGTCCTACGCGACCGTCTCCGCCGGTACGGGGTGACCGCCATCGACCTTGTCGTGCTGACGCATGTGCACGCCGACCACGCCTCCGGCCTGGAGGGTGTGTTCGGCTCGATCCCGGTCGGCCGGGTGTGGGAGAGGACCGAGCCGCACGAGACGGCCGTCTCGAGAGGGGTGTTGGCCTCCGCACAGGCGCACGGCGTCCCGGTGGCGAGGCCCAAGGCGGGCGACAAGGCGCGGGTCGGGGAGCTGACCCTCACCGTCTTGGGCCCGCTGCGGCCCTACGCCTCCCCGAACGACCAGTCGATCGTCCTCATGGTCGACGGCCCGGCAAGGTCGATGCTCCTCGCAGGCGACATCGAGACGTTCGCGCAGGCCGAGCTGGAGGGTCTGCGCGCCGACGCGCTCAAGGTCCCGCATCAAGGGGCGGGGACGTCGGACCCGGGTTGGCTGGAGCGGGTCGGGGCGAGCCTCGCCGTGATCTCGGTGGGTCCCAACAAGTTCGGGCACCCGGCGGAGTGGGTCGTCGAGACGTTGCGGGAAGCCGGCGCCGAGGTCGCCCGGACGGATGAGCGCGGCGACGTCGTCGTGCCCCTCTCCTGACGGTCCGCCCCCCCCAATCCGGTTTCCTAATGCTCTGGATTCGGTATACCGTAGTTTGTGCATTGAGAATGGCTCCCGCCGCATCAGTAGCCGGCGAGCTTCGGCTTGGCGACGCGGCGCTCCCTCTCGGGGAGGTCACATATGTGATGGCGGTCATCAACGTCTCGCCGGACTCGAAGAACACCCACACGGTGGCCCGCTCGGTCGACGAGGCCCTGCTGATGGCCGACCGCTACCGGGAGTGGGGAGCGACCATCATCGACGTCGGGGGACAGTCGTCGCATTACGGCAACCCGGCCGTCCCGGTGGAGGAGGAGGTCGCCCGCACCGGCCCGCTGGTCCAAGCGCTGGCCGCCGACGGTCATCTCGTGTCGATCGACACCTGGAAGCCGGAGGTGGCCGAGGCGGCTCTCCGGTCGGGCGCGGTCGTCGTCAACGACACCGGGGGGTTGGCCGACCCGGGCATGCGAGCCGTCGCGGCGAGGTCGGGGGCGGCGGCCGTCGCCGTGCGCGTCGAGGCGGCGAATCCCCGCGAGGTCGGGGAAATCGAAGTGTGGGACGACCCGGCGGGCCGGGCGGCCGACGGTTTCCGCACGCTTCTGCCCCAGCTTGAAAACGACGGCGTCACCAACGTCGTGCTCGACCCGGGCATCGCCGTCAGCTACCCGGGCGACTACGAGGCGTACACGGAGATGCAGTTGCGGATGATCGCCGGCGCCGATCGCCTCCGGGCCTTGGGCAAGCCGGTGCTGATCCCGATCCCCCGCAAGCGGGACGCCCATCGGGTGGCCGCCTTCATCTCGCTCGCCCTTGAGCATCGGGCGGACATCATCAGGGCCCACGACGCGGCCATGGCTTGCGACCTCGCTCGCCTGTTCCGCCGGGCCGGGTGACTACGTTGGCGTTATGGCGTTCCTGATAGTCACAGGGCCCAGCGGCGCAGGCCCCGGCGAGCGCGAGCGCATGCTCGAAGCGGCCGCAGAGCACTTCGGCAAAGCCGGGCTGAGTCGCGACCAGGTCGTCCGCGTCGACGTCCCCGGCAGGGGCGCCGGCGAAGTCGGAGAAGGCTCGATCCGCGAGGAGCTGGCCCCGGTGGTCCCGTTCCTGCAGTCCGGCTCGTTGTTCGGGGGGCCGCAGGGCCTGGAGCTGGTCGACGCCCAGAGCCTGCACAAGGCCGAGGCCGACGCACTGACGGAGTTGCTGCGCGACGCCGACCTCGGCGCCGTCGAGGTCGTGTTGGTGTCCGCCGGGGCGATCGCCAAGCCCCTGAGCGACTTCGCCAAAGACCGAGGCGCCGTCGTGGCGGTGCGCAAGATGTGGGAGAGGCAGGCCGCGCAGTGGCTCGACGCCGAGGTCGCGGGTCGGGGGCTCAAGGTGGGGAAGGGCGCCGAGGAGGCGTTGCTCCAACGATACGGGACCGACACTGCGGGCATGAGCCGCGCCCTCGACCAACTCGAGGAGGTCCAAGGCAAGATCACCAAGGAGATCGTGCTCGATCGCTTCAAGAACCGTCCCGACGAGCCGACCTGGGTGATCACAGACGCCATCGGCAGGGGCGACGCGGGGACCGCCCTGCGCCGATTGTCGGACTTCCTCGTCCACGGCCACCCGCTGGTGTTCTTGAGCGCCCTCGAGGCCGACCTGAAGAGACGCTCGCTCGCCGCCGCCGCCCCCGACAAGGAGACCTTCAAGGAGTGGGCCGGGGGGAGGCTGACCGAGAACCAGGCGGCGAGGTTGTGGAATCAGCGGGGCCGGGTGCGGGCGTCCTCGCTGCGTCGGGCCCAGGAAGCTCTGGTGCGGGCGGACCGCACCGTGAAGTCGATGCCCGAGGAAGTGCACCGGGTGACCCTGGAGCGGCTCACCGTCGCCTTCTGCCTCTGGTACGGCTAGCGCCCCGTCGCTAAAACAACGAACCGGGTCGGGGCGGCCACGCCCCCGTCGGGGCGATTCTCAATGCACAAACTACGGTATACCGAATCCAGAGCATTAGGAAACCGAATTGGGGGCGCTACTTGGGGAGGGAGGCGGCCAGGCGAGACTTGGTGCGCGCCGCGGTGTTGGCGTGGAGGGCGCGTTTGCGCGCCGCGGCGTCGATCTTCTTTTGGGCGACCCGGACCAGCTCCTCGGTGGGCTCTCCCGCCGCGGCGGCCTCCTCGACCTTCCTGACGCTCGTCTTCAGGTCGCTCATGATCGCCTTGTTGCGCAGCCGCCTCGTCTCGTTCTGACGGTTGCGCTTCTTCTGTGACTTGATGTTGGCCATGTGTGGGCTCGACGGGGCTCTCGCTCGGGCCGCGCCGACCCGCCGACGGTAGCAGCGGCCGGTAGAATGCGCCACATCCCCGGGGAGCGCCCGCGCCCGGCGGACCGCACATGACCGACCAATCGCGTATCCGCAACTTCTCGATCATCGCCCACATCGACCACGGCAAGTCGACGCTCGCCGACCGCTTCCTCGAGAAGACCGGCGCCGTCGCCGCCAGGGAGATGAAGGAGCAGATCCTCGACTCCATGGAGTTGGAGCGGGAGCGGGGGATCACCATCAAGGCCAGAAACGTCCGCCTCAACTACACCGCCGCCGACGGGGAGGCCTACGAGCTGAACCTCATCGACACCCCCGGCCACGTCGACTTCTCCTACGAGGTGAGCCGGTCCCTCGCCGCCTGTGAAGGGGCCCTGCTCCTCGCCGACGCCGCCCAGGGAGTCCAGGCGCAGACCCTCGCCAACGCCTACCTAGCCGTCGACGCCGGCCTCGAGGTCCTCCCCGCCGTCAACAAGATCGACCTCCCCGCCGCCGACCCCGACCGGGTCGCCGGCGAGATCGCCGGGCTGCTCGGCGGCGACCGGGACGAGATAGCCCGCCTCTCCGCCAAGACCGGTCAGGGCGTCGACGAGATCCTCGAGTTGATAGTCAAGGAGGTGCCCCCGCCCTCCGGCGACCCCGAGGCGCCGCTGAGGGCCCTCGTGTTCGACTCCCACTTCGACCCGTACCGAGGCGTCGTCTGCCATGTCCGGGTCGTTGACGGGGCGATCAGCTCGGGCCAGGTCATCCGCTTCATGGCCGCGGGCGAGTCCCACGAGGCCGCCGAGATCGGGTTCCTCACGCCCGAGGCCGAGCCGACCGCCGCCCTGGGGACCGGCGAGGTGGGTTACCTCATCACCGGGATCAAGGAGATCGACCGGGTCAAGGTGGGCGACACGATCACCGACTCCCGCAAGCCCGCCGACCAGCCCCTACCCGGCTACAAAGAGCCCAAGCCGATGGTGTTCTCCGGCATCTTCCCGACCGACGGCGACGACTACGAGAAGCTGCGCGAGGCGATGGAGAAGCTCAAGCTCAACGACGCCTCGCTGGCCTGGGCCCCCGAGACGTCGAAGGCGCTGGGTTTCGGCTTCCGGGTCGGGTTCCTCGGCCTGCTGCACATGGAAATCGTCCGGGAGCGGCTCGAGAGGGAGTACGACCTCGACCTGGTGGCCACGGCGCCGTCGGTCGCCTACAGGGTCGCCTTGCCCGACGGCTCGGTCGAGCAGATCAAGTCGCCCGAGGACCTGCCCGGCCCCCAAGACCGGGTCAGCGTCGCCGAGCCCTATGTGAAGGCGCTGGTCATAACACCCGCCGAGTATGTCGGGCCGATCATGGAGTTGGCGGTCGGGCGGCGGGCGATCGTCGGCGACATGAGCTACCTCAGCCCCGAGCGGGTGGAGCTCGACTTCGAGGCGCCCCTCGCCGAGATCGTGCTCGACTTCTTCGACGTCCTCAAGTCGAAGACCAAGGGGTACGCCTCCCTCGACTACGAGCCCTCCGGCTACAAGGAAGCCGACCTGGTCAAGGTCGACATCCTGCTCAACGGCCTGCCGGTGGACGCCTTCTCCGCCGTCGTTCACCGAGACAACGCCCAGGCCTACGGGAGGAAGATGACCGGGCGGCTGCGCGGCCTCATCCCGCGCCAGCTCTTCGACGTGCCCATCCAGGCGGCGATCGGGGGTCGGGTCATCAGCAGGGAGACCGTCAAGGCGACCCGCAAGGACGTCACCGCCAAGTGCTACGGAGGCGACATCACTCGGAAGAGGAAGCTCCTCCAGCGTCAGAAGGAGGGGAAGAAGAGGATGAAGATGGTGGGGGCCGTCGAGGTGCCGCAAGAGGCGTTCGTGGCCGCGCTCAAGGTCGACGAGGCATGAACGGGGCCGCGGCCGACCGGTTCGCCTCCTCCTCCGCCGCCTACGTCCACATCCCGTTCTGCGCCGCCATCTGCCCCTACTGCGACTACGCCGCCGCGGCGGGACGGGACGACCTCATCCCCAGGTACGTCGACGCGGTGGTCGCCGAGATCGCCGCCGCCCGGCCCTGGCGGCCCCTCGACGCGGTGTGTTTCGGGGGCGGGACGCCGAGCCTCCTCGACCCCGCTCATCTCGGCCGGGTCGTCGAGGCGCTCGACCGCGTGCACGGGATCTCGCCCGGAGCCGAGATCAGCCTTGAGGCCAACCCCGAGGACTTCACCCTCGATCAAGCCGAGAAGCTGCGCGAGCGCGGGCTCAACAGGGTCTCCCTGGGCGCCCAGAGCCTCGATGCCGAGGTCCTCAAGTCGCTGGGCCGCCGCCACGGCCCCGAGCGCGTCGCCGAGTCGGTCGAGGCGGCCCGCTCCGCCGGGTTCGGCTCGGTCTCGCTCGACCTGGTCTACGGGGCTGCAGCCGAGAGCGATAAGTCTTGGGAGACGACCCTGGAGGGGGTCCTCGAGACCGGCCCCGATCACGTCTCCTGCTACGCGTTGGCGGTGGAGCCGGGGACCGCACTGAGCCGGGCGGTCGACGACCCAGCCCCCGCTCCCGACCCGTGCGCCCAGGCCGATCGTCACGAGCGCGCCGACTCGATCCTGTCAAGCGCGGGCCTGCTCAGATATGAGATCTGCAACTGGTCGAAGCCCGGCCATGAGAGCGCCTACAACCTGACGGTGTGGGGGCGGGGCGAGTATGAGGGCTACGGCGCCTCGGCCCACGGGCACCGGGACGGGCGCCGCTTCCACAACGTCTCCGGGCTCGACGCGTACATCGCCGCCGTCGAGGGACGGAAGTCGCCGAGAGCGGGCTGCGAGCCCGTCGCCGGCCGGCGCTCGGAGGTCGATCGCCTACTCGTCGGCTTGGGACGGACCGTCGGCGTGGAGGAGGGCCCCGCCACGGCGGCGCTCCTCCGCTCGGCCGAGGGCCGCAGGCTCCGCGAGGCCGGGGTGCTCGCGTCCGGGTCGGGCAGGCTTAGGATCGTCAAGCCCCTGCTCGCCGACGCCGTGTATCGCGCGGTTATCGGCCTGCCGCCCCCTATCGTCACAGGCGGGACAGATGCTTGAAGACCGACGCTCCGAGATCCTCCGCGCCCTGGTTGAGGAGCACATCAGGACCGGCGAGCCGGTCAGCTCCCGGGCCGTCGTCGAGCGGTCCCGTCTCTCCGTGTCTTCGGCGACCGTCCGCAACGACCTGGCCGCGCTGGAGCAGGAGGGTTACGCGGTGCAGCCCCACACGTCGGCCGGCCGGGTCCCCACGGCCAACGCCTACCGCTACTACGTCGACCACCTGGGCCGCGGCCGCCTCCTTCACACCACGCAGGAGAAGATCCACCGCTTCTTCGAGGGTGTCCACCTCGAGTTGTCCAAGCTCCTCAAGGCCACCTCAGACCTCCTGGTCGAGATCACCGACCTCCCCGCCGTCGTGGTGGCGCCGGGCGTGGCGCTCAACCGGGTGCGCGCTCTGCACGTCGTCCAAGTCTCCGCCGACCAGATCCTCGTGGTGGTGGTCACCGAAGGCGGGAGAGTCCTTCAGCAGCGGGGCCGGGTCCGCGTGGCCGTCACCCCCAGCGAAGTCGAGGAGGCGCAACGGCTCGTCGCCGAGACCGCGGTCGGGGAGGAGCTGGGCGGCGCCCTCGGCGTCGCCGAGGCGGGGCTCGGCGAGCTGGACGAGCCGACGAAGGAGGCCGCCCTCACCATCACCGATTGCCTGCACCTGGCCGCGGCCGGCGGGACCGAGGTCTTCGTCGGGGGGGCCCAGAAGATGGGGTCCGTCTGGGACCTGTCCACCGTGCAACGGGTGCTCGACATACTCGAGCGGGAGGCGGAGGTCATGACGATGCTGGCCGGCGTCTCCGGCGCGTCGGTCCAGCTCGGGGCGGACCTCGACGCCGACGACATCGACTTGGCGGTCGTCTCGAAGACCTACGACGCCAGCGGGGAGGCGGGCTCGGTGGGGGTGGTGGGGCCGATGCGCATGAACTACAAGAAGGCCGTCTCGGCCGTCGAGGAGGTCTCCAGGGAGCTGGAGGAGCAGATCGGGTCGCGGTCGGAGTGAGGGCGCCTTGATGTCACAACCCGACTACTACAAGGTCCTCGGCGTCGACCGCGACGCCGGCAGCGACGAGATCAAGAAGGCCTTCCGCCGGATCGCCCGCGAGACCCATCCCGACGCCAACCCGGGCGATTCGGCGGCCGAGGCCGAGTTCAGGGCGGCCGCGGAGGCCTACGAGGTGTTGTCCGACCCGGAGCGGAGGGCCAGGCACGACAGGGGCGACGCCGTCGACCTCTCCGACCTGCTCTCCGGGATCGGCGGGCTCGACGACCTGCTGAAGTCGGTGTTCGGGGACGGCGGCCTCTTCGGCTCGGGGGCGGCCCGCCCCGCCCCCGAGCCGAAGAGGCCGCCCGGGGCAGGGACGTGCTGGTGAGAGCCGAGATCAGCCTGGAGGAGGCCGCCTTCGGGGGCGACGCCGACGTTGAGTTCCGAACCTTGACGAATTGCGCGGCTTGCTCGGGGACCGGGGCCGAGCCGGGCTCGGAGATCGTCGCCTGCCCCGGTTGCGGGGGAATGGGGCAGGTGCGGGTGCAGCGCCGGTCGTTGTTCGGGACGATGATGTCGGTGGCGCCGTGCCCGCGGTGCGACGGCGAGGGGAGGGTCGTAGCCGAGCCGTGCAGGCGTTGCGACGGCGCCGGCTCGGCCCCCGACAAGGTCGAGGTCAACGTCGAGATCCCCGCCGGCGTCTCGTCGGGCACGAGGCTGCGGCTGAGCGGGCGCGGGGAGTCGGGGGGAAGGCTCGGCCCGCCCGGCGACCTCTTCGTCGAGGTCGAGGTGGCGGAGGACGAGAGGTTCGAGCGGAGCGACGCCGACCTTATCTTCCGGGCGCAGGTCGGGATCGCCGAGGCGGCCCTGGGGACGAGGCTCGACGTCCCGCTCATCGACGGCGGGATCGTCGAAGTCGAGGTGCCGCCCGGGGCTCAACACGGGAAGGTGATGAGGATCGCAAGGCGGGGCATGACCGTCCTGGGTCGCCGGGGCAGGGGCGACCTGCTCGTCGTGGTCGGCGTCGTCGTCCCGTCCGAGCTGTCGGCCGAGGAGGCCGACCTGCTGCGCCGGTGGGCCGAGCTGCGCGGGGAGAGAGTCGACAAACCGGCGGCGACCTGATGAGCCGCGTTCCCCACATCGCGGTTGGGGCCCCTTGGGACGGCCCCGAGTTGGCTCTCTCAACGGCCCAGTGGCGGCGCCTCACCAAGGTCCTGCGCCTACGGCGCGGCGACCCCGTCTCCTACACCGACGGCCTCGGCGCCGTCGGGACCGGGACCGTGCTCGACCGCTCCCTCGTGCGCGGCGAGGAGCGGGAGGCGCCGCGGGGGCGAGAGCTGTGGGTGGCGGCGGCGCCGCCGGCCAACAAGGACCGGCAGAGGTTCCTCGTCGAGAAGGTCGCCGAGTTGGGGGTCGCCCGCCTCCTCTGGCTGAGGACCGAGCGCGGCAAGGGCCGGGTGGCGTCGGGCCCGAAGCTCTTCGCTTGGGCGTTGTCGGCGTTGGAGCAGTCCCGAGGCGCCTGGCTGATGGAGACCTCCCCCGAGCTGGTCGGCTGGGGGGAGTTGGCGGCGCCGGTCGTTGTCTGCCTGCGGGGAGGGCCGCCCGACCCGCCTCGCGCCGCCACGGTGGTCGTCGGCCCGGAAGGCGGCTTCGCCGACGCCGAGATCCCCGCCGACGCGAGCCGCTGGGGCCTCGGCCCCACGGTGCTGCGAGTGGAGACGGCGGCGGTGGCGGCAGCGGCCAGGGTGTTGGGGGCGAGCTGAGAAGCGGCGAGGTCGACGGCTCGCCTGGAGCGGCGAGGCCGGCGGCTCGTCCCAAGTGGCGAAACCGCGGCTCGAGTGGTACAATGTCGGCACGACTATCTGGGAGCGGTTGTGTCCGACAAATTCACCTTATCTTTGGGTCAGCGTTTGCGCGCTGCTCGGCGCCAGCGGGGCTGGTCGCTCGGCGAGATCGAGACTCACACTTCGGGCGAGTTCAAAGCGTCCGTCGTCGGGGCGTATGAACGCGGGGAACGGCAGATCTCCGTCCAGCGGTTCGTCCGCATCGCCAAGCTCTACGAGATGGCGCCGGCCGACCTCCTGCCGTTGGCGCCGCCGAGGGGCGGCGTCATCGACGTCGACGCCTTGGCTTCAACGTCGTCGGACGACCTCGTAGAGCGTTACCGCGCCGCCATCCAACTGCTTCGCAAGGAGCCGGGCAGCGACGAGATCCGCTTGTCCGACCAGGCCATCCTGAGCTATCTCCAGCAGGCGGTCGAGACATCCAAGGCCGACTGACGGCGCCCGCGGGCGCCTCCGCCTGTGCCCCCTGACAACGTCGAGACGCGCCTACGCGTCCCCAGCCACCACTTGATGCTCGACCTTATCGGCGAGGCCGATCGCCATCTCCGACAGGTCGAGTCGTTGTTCCCCGAGGTCCGGTTCCTGGCCCGCGGGGACGAGATCGGCTTGGCGGGGCGGGCCGACGAGGTGGAGAAGGCCCACACCGCCCTCGGCGAGATGCTGATCTTGGTGCAGGAGGGCCAAGCCCTCAACGAGGGCAGGGTGGCGGAGGTGGTCAAGATGGTCAGCGACGAGGTGCCCAGCCCGTCGGGCGTCCTCAGCGACGGCATCTCCGTCGGCCGCGGCCGGATGATCAGGCCGAAGACCCACGGCCAGCAGATCTACATGGGCGCCATCAGGGAGAACACCCTCACCTTCGGGATCGGCCCCGCCGGGACCGGCAAGACCTACCTCGCCATGGCCGCCGCCGTGGGCAGCCTCATGAGCGGGTCGGTGCGCCGCATCATCCTCACCAGGCCGGCCCTCGAGGCGGGCGAGCGGCTCGGCTTCCTCCCCGGCGACCTGACCGCCAAGGTCGACCCGTACCTGCGCCCGCTGAACGACGCGTTGTGGGACATGCTCGGCCCGGAGGAGACCGCCTCCCTGATCGAGCGGGGAACCATCGAGATCGCCCCGCTCGCTTACATGCGTGGAAGGACTCTCAACGACGCATGTGTGATCCTCGATGAGGCTCAGAACACGACGCCGGAGCAGATGAAGATGTTCCTCACCCGCCTCGGCTTCAACTCCAAGATGATCATCACCGGCGACGTCTCCCAGACCGACCTGCCCACCGGGCGGCGCTCGGGCCTCCGCGTGGTCCGGGAGATCCTCAAGGGCATCGCAGGCGTCTCCTTCATCGAGTTGGGCGCCCGCGACGTGGTGCGGCACCGCATTGTCGCCTCGATCGTCGAGGCCTACCAACGTTTCGAGCCGGTGAGCGGCCGGTGAGCCGGCCGACCGCCTTCCTGTCCGTTCTCGGCTCGGGCGCCTTCCGGTCGGCGGCCTTCCGGCTCGGCGTGTTCCTCGCCGCCGTCCTGACCACCTGGGGCGTGTTGTGGCTGGGGGACTCCGACGCCGGCGGGCGGCTGACGGTGGGGGCGCCCGCCCCCGAGGAGTACAAGGCGGAGAAGGCCGGGGAGGTGGTGGACACGGTGGCCACCGAGGCGGCCCGGCAAGACGCCCGCGACGCGGTGAGGTCGGTCTACGTCCCGGAGACCGACATGGAGGCCTCCGCGGTCGCCGAGATCCACAAGCTGTTCGCCGACCTTGAGGCGACAGCCGTGGGCGACGAGCCGCCCGATCCCCCCGCCGTCCCCGAGCTCCCGGAGGAGGAGGCCCCCGAGCCGGCCGACGAGGGCTCGACGACTACGACCGCCGCCGAGAGGGCGCCGGTCGCTTTGAGCGGCCGCGTCTTCCTCGACGTCGACGGCGACGGCGCCTACGACCCCGACGCCGAGGGCGACCGGGTCGACCGGGGACTCGCCCGGGTCGCGGTCTCGGTGCGCGACCGCGGCGGCGGCGCGGAGACCCGCACCAACAACGAGGGCGTGTGGTCCCACGACTTGGAGGGCGCCGCCGCAGTCGTCACGGTCGAGGGCTCAGCCGACGAGATCCCGCGCGGTTGGGCGGCTGCGCCCATGGCCCTCGCCCAGCTCGTCGAGTGCGACCGGAGGGCGGAGTGCGTCGCCGAGCCGATCGCCCTCGCGCCCAACCTGAGGCCCCTGCCCGACGTGGAGGAGCTGATCAAAGCCGACTACGAGCTGTCGGATCGGACCATCGAGTACCTGGCGGCGACCGCGTCGGACGACGTGGTGCGCTCCGGGCTCGACGAGGTGCCGCACCTGCCCATCGTCCAACAGGCCGTGCTCGACCGCATGCAGCGGGAGTTCGGCCAGCGGATAGAGGAGCACCAGCTTGAGGAGTTCAAGAACACTCAGAGCACCAGCCCGCCTCTGGTGTTCCACAGCGACACCGGGCAGGACCTCGCCGGCGGCCAAGCGGCGGGTGAGATCGTTGCCGCCCACCTGGTCGCCAACTACCGGCTCGACGAGACGGCCACGGAGGAGAAGCGGGCGGAGGCCGCCGAGGCGGTTCCCGACATCACGGTCGGTTATGTGACCGATCAGCTCATTGTGGCCAAAGGCGTGCCGATGACCCAGTTGCACATCGACGCCATCGCGGAGACGGCGCGCTTCGCCTCGGCGCAGCAGGCCCCGCTCGGCCTTCTGGCCGTGATCGCGGTCCTGGTCGCGTCGGCGGGCCTCTACCTGTCGCGGCTCCGCTCGGGGTTCTGGGCCCGCCCGCGTCTCGTCGTCCTCCTCGCGATCCTCTTCGTGGCGGCCGGCGGGGCGGTGCGGCTCGCCGTCCTCCTCCACGAGGGGGCGAGTTGGTATGTGATCCCGGTGGTCGCGGTCGGGTTCGTCACGGCGGTTCTCTTCGACCAGCGGATCGCCGGGCTGATGGCCCTGTCGATCGGCGTGTTGACCGCCGCGGGCACCCTCGACGTCGGCGTCACCGCCTACGCGGCCCTGGCCGCGCTGGCGCCGATCCCGTTCGTCAGCTCCGTCAGCACCCGGGGCGCGTTCCGCAACGCGGTCGTCTTCTCGGCGTTGGCCGCGGCCGGGATCGCCTCCGTCACCTCCTGGTTCTTCCACGTCGGCCCGGTGGACAACGCGCTGGCCGTGGTGGGGCAGTCGGCCGCATGGGCCTTCGGGGTCTCCGCCGTCGCCGCCCTGTTGGGCCTGGCCTCCCTCCAGTTCCTCGAGTCCGCTTTCGACGTCACCACCACCCTGGGCCTCCTCGACCTCACCGACCGCAATCACAAAGCTCTCCAGCTCCTGCAGGAGGAGGCCTTCGGGACCTTCAACCACAGCCTCATGGTCGGCACGCTGGCCGACGCCGCCGCCCGCTCGATAGGCGCCGACCCGCTTCTCGCTCGGGCCATGGCCTATTACCACGACCTGGGGAAGACGGAGAGTCCCGCGATGTTCATCGAGAACCAGTTCGGCATAGCCAACCCGCACGACTCGATGGCGCCGGAGGACTCGGCCGCGGTCATCCGCGCCCACGTCACGGTCGGCTTGGAGCTGGCCCGGCGCTTCAAGATCCCCAGCGACGTGGCCCTAGGCATCAGCAGCCACCACGGCGACGGGGTGATGCGCTACTTCTACGAGAAGGCGCGGGCCGAGCGCGGCGAGAACGTCGACATCGACGACTTCCGCCACGCCGGCCACAAGCCCCGCACCGAGGAGACGGCGATCTTGATGCTCGCCGACTCGTTGGAGGCCGCGTGCCGGGCGGTGTTCCAGACGGAGGAGCCCACGCCGGACGCCATCGAGAAGGTGGTTAACCGGGTGGTGGACGAGAAGTTGGAGGACGGCCAGCTCTCCGAGTCGCCGCTGACGCTCGGCGAGCTGACCAAGATCAGGGCCGCCTTCCTCGACTCCCTGGTGGGTCATTACCACCAACGCATCGCCTACCCGAACTTCCCCGGCGCTTGAATTGGCCGCCGCCGGCGGCCAATTCGGTTTCCTAATGCTCTGGATTCGGTATACCGTAGTTTGTGCATTGAGAATGGCTCCCGGCCGGCTGGGGGGACCGCCAGGCCCCGGCGCGCCGCCGCTGTGAGCGTGCATCTGGTCAACGAGCAGCCGATGGCGGTCGACGCCGACGGCCTCCGCGCCCTCGCCGAGGCGATATTGGCCGAGGAGGGTTACCCGGAGTCCGCCGAGGTGACCGTCGCCTTCCTCGACGATGATGAGCTGGCCGCCCGGAACGAGCGACACCTCGGTCGCTCCGGCCCCACCGACGTGCTCGCCTTCCCCGTCGAGGCGCTCCGCCCCGGCCACGTCCCCGAGACCGCTCCCGACGGCCCGCCGCTCATGGTCGGGGACGTCCTGATCGCCCCGGCGTATGTGCGCCGCCAAGCCTCCGAGAGCGGCGAGGCCTTCGAGAGGGAGATGGCCCTGATGGTCGCCCACGGGATCCTCCACCTGCTTGGGTACGACCACGAGGAAGGCGCCGACGCGGAGCGGATGGAGGCCCGGGAGCGGGAGCTGCTGGCCAAGGCGGCGGCCGCCCGGCGCCGATGACGGCGCGCCCGGAGGCCGGGCCGATACCCTGCGGAGGGCGATGGCCATACGTCACGATCAGGGGATCGTCCTCAGGTCCTACCCGTTCGGCGAGGCCGACCGCGTCGTGGTCCTGCTCAGCCCGAACAACGGCAAGGTCAGGGCCGCGGCCAAGGCGGTGCGCAAGACCAAGAGCCGGCTGGGCGGCCGTCTCGAGCCCTTCACACACGTCGATTTGATCCTCTACGAGGGGCGCAACCTGGGCACGATCACCCAGGTCTCCGTCCTCGAGCCGTTCCCGCGGCTGCGAGCCGACCTCGACGCGGTGCTCGCCGCGGGGACCATGGTCGAGGCGGCCGACGCCGTGGCCCAAGAGGGCGAGACCTCGATCCGCCTGTTCCTCCTCCTTCAGCGCGGGCTCAAGGCGTTGGAGGCGGGGGAGCGCGGCCGGGACCTCATCACGTCTTTCCTCCTGAAGCTGGCCGACACGGCGGGTGTGGCGCCCGCGCTGGCCCGGTGCGCGTCGTGCGGCAGGCGCGACGGCCTGCGCCGGTTCTCGCTCGCCGGTGGAGGCGCCGTCTGCGACCGTTGCTCGGCGGAGGGCGCCGTGAGGCTCGGAGCCGGGGTCACCGGCTACCTGGCCGGGTTGGCGGGCGCCGAGCTGACGTCGCTCCCCGCAACGGACGAGTCGCTGTCGTCCGAGGCGATGGGCCTCGCCCGCCGGTTCGTCGAGCATCACCTCGACCGCAGGCTCAAGACGCTGGCGGTGATGGGGTGAGCCTCGACCTCTCCCGGATCGACCTCGACCGGGCGCCGACCCACGTCGGGCTGATCCTCGACGGCAACGGTCGATGGGCCAACCTCCGGGGCCTTCCCAGGACCGCCGGCCACGTCGCCGGCGAGGAAGCCCTCTTCGACACGGTCGACGGCGCCCTCGAGATCGGGATCAAGTGGGTGACCGCCTTCACGTTCTCCACCGAGAACTGGTCTCGGGCCGAAGAGGAAGTCGACTTCCTCATGTGGTTCAACGAGGACCTCCTCACCCGGAGGAGAGACGACCTCCACGCCAAGGGTGTGAGGATGCATTTCGCCGGGGACATGGGCGACCCGCGCATCCCCGACCGGAACCGGGAGCACATGGCCGAGGCCGCCGAGCTGACCCGAGGCAACGACGCCCTCCATCTTGTGCTCGCCTTCAACTACGGGAGTCGGAGGGAGATCGCCGAGGCCGCCCGAACCCTCGCCCGGCGGGCCGCCGCCGGCGAGATCGCCCCCGAGGAGATCGACGAGAGCGCGGTGGCAGAAGCCCTCTACGTCCCCGAGGCGCCCGACGTCGACCTGTTGATCCGGTCGTCGGGCGAGCGCCGGCTCTCCAACTTCCTGCTCTGGCAGTCGGCCTACGCCGAGTTGTCTTTTCCCGGCGCGTTGTGGCCCGACTTCGACCGTCACGCCCTGGTCGACGCGGTCGCCGACTTCCAGGCGAGGGTCCGCCGGTTCGGCGCCGCCGAGGACCGGGCGACGGGTCGGGACGACCAGCGGCCGGGTTGACTAGCGGCCCGGCACAGGCCACCGTTCATCCGGCAATGGCGCAGATCACCCTCGACACCATCTCAAACCTCGCCAAGAAGCGGGGATTCGTCTTCCAATCGTCGGAGATCTACGGCGGGCTCCGGTCCGCCTACGACTACGGCCCTCTGGGCGTCGAGCTGCTACGCAACGTGAAGGCGGAGTGGTGGCGGTCGATGGTCCAGGAGAGGCCGGACATCGTGGGCCTCGACTCGGCGATCCTCCAGGCCCGGCAGGTCTGGCGGGCGTCGGGCCACGAGCAGGCGTTCACCGACCCGCTGGTGGAGTGCGGGAGCTGCGGCGCCCGCCATCGCCAGGACCGTCTCGACGACCCGGACCGGTGCCCCCGTTGCGGGAAGGCGGGCGAGCTGACCGAGCCCAGGCTCTTCAACCTCATGTTCCGCACCCACATGGGCCCCGTCGAGTCGGACGACCAGTTGGTCTACCTCCGCCCGGAGACGGCCCAGGGGATCTTCATCAACTTCGAGAACGTCCGCAGGACCAGCCGGATGAAGCTCCCCTTCGGCGTCGCCCAGATCGGCAAGTCGTTCCGCAACGAGATCACGCCCGGTCAGTTCGTCTTCAGGACCCGGGAGTTCGAGCAGATGGAGATGGAGTACTTCGTGCGCCCCTCCGAGGCCGGCGAGTGGTTCGCCTACTGGCTGGAGGAGCGGATGCGGTGGTACATCGACCTGGGGATGAGCGCGGACAACCTGAGGTTGCGCGACCACGACGAGGACGAGTTGAGCCATTACTCGGCCGCCACCGCCGACGTGGACTACCGGTTCCCCTGGGGTTGGGACGAGCTGGAGGGCATCGCCAACAGGACCGACTTCGACCTCAAGCAGCACGCCGAGCACTCGGGCGAGGACCTCACCTACTTCGACGGGGATGAGCGTTTCTTCCCCCATGTGATCGAGCCCGCGGCCGGGGCGACCCGCACGACGTTTGCCTTCCTCATCGACGCCTACGCGGAGGAGACGGTGAACGACGAGCCGAGGATGGTGTTGAGGCTCCACCATCGCCTCGCCCCGTACAAGGTCGCCGTGTTGCCCCTCTCCAAGAAGGCGGAGCTCATTGAGCCGGCAGGGAGGATCGCTGAGGACCTGCGGAGGCGGTGGATGACGGACCTGGACACGACCCAGTCGATCGGCCGGCGTTACCGGCGCCAGGACGAGATCGGCACGCCTTTCGCGGTGACATTCGACTTCGAGTCGCTCAACGACGGAGCGGTGACGGTCCGGGACCGCGACACGATGGCTCAGGACCGGATCCCGACCGAAGGCTTGGCCGCCTACCTCGACGAGAGGCTCTCGTGAGGGCGGCGAGTCGTCGCCGCGCCGGGGCGTAGGCGTTCGCATGAGGCGCTCGACGCTCGGTTGGGCTGCGGCCCTCGTTGTGGTGTTGGGGGCCTCGGGCGTCGCCTGGCTCTGGTACGCGGGCGGGTCGGGCGAGCCTTCGACCGAGTTGACCGCGCCGACGATCGCCGACGGTTCCGCGCCGACGACCGGGGCCGGGACCGAGACCGAGGCCGGGGCCGGGGCCGAGACCGAGGCCGGGGCCGGGGCCGACGGGGCGACGACGACAGGGGCCGCCGGCGGCGCGACCACCTACGTCATCGACTCGACGCGGTCGACGGCGTACTTCGAGATCGGCGAGGAGTTGCGGGGGTCGCCGGTGGTTGTTCGCGGCTCGACAGACCAGGTCGCCGGCCGGGTCGAGCTTGACCTCGCCGACCTGAGCACGGCGCGGCTGTCCCAGGTGGTGATCAACGCCCGAACCTTTAAGACCGACGAGGAGCGCCGCGATCGGGCGATCCGCGGGCCGATCATCCTCAACTCGGCGTCCGACGAGCACGAGCTGATCACCTTCGACGTGACGTCGATCGACGGGCTGGAAGGAGCGGCCGCGCCGGGCGACACCGTGACGTTCACGGTCGCTGGCGACCTCACCATCCGGGGCGCGGTCAACACGGCGACCTTCGACGTCGAGGCGGCTTTGGCCGACGACGGCGCCGTCTCCGGCACGGCCGTCGCCACGGTGCTCCGCTCCGATTTCGGCATCGGCGTGCCCTCAGTGCCGGGGGTGGCGAACGTCAGCGACGAGGTGGCGCTCGTCTTGGAGTTCACCGCCGTCGGCGCCTGAGGCCCGGGGGCGGCCGACCGCCCGAGGGCATATGATCGGCGGCCCATGTCAGATCGAGGCGACATCGACCGGGTGCGCGAGGCGTCCGACCTCGTTGAGCTGATGTCGGAGGTCACCAAGGTGCGCAAGTCGGGCCGCTCGTTCATGGCGATCTGCCCGTTCCACCAAGAGAAGACGCCTTCGATGTCGGTGGACCGGGCCCGCGGCCTCTACCACTGCTTCGGGTGCGGCGAGGGGGGGAACGTGTTCACCTTCGTGCAGAAGACCCAGGGAGTCGACTTCCCCGAGGCGGTGGAGATCCTGGCCCGCAAGGCTGGGATCACGGTGGTCCGCGACCCGGGCGCCGCCAAGAGGCGGGGGAGGAGGGCGGCCGCAGTGGAGGCGATCAGGCGGGCGGTCGAGGTCTATCACGAGCGTCTCAAGAAGTCGCCGGAGGCGGCCCCGGCCCGCGCCTACCTCAGGGGCCGGGGTTACGGCGCCGATGTGGTCGACGAGTGGAGGATCGGGTTCTCCGGGACCGACTGGGACACCCTGAGCAAGTCGTTGTCCACAGCGGGCGCCTCGGAGAAGGCGATGATCGACGGCGGCCTGTCGAGACAGGGAGAGCGCGGCCTCTTCGACATGTTCCGCGGGCGGCTCATGTTCCCAATCCACGATGTGCGCGGCGACCCCGTCGGGTTCGGCGCTCGGCGGGTGGAGGAGGTCCCCGCCCAGTCGACCAACAACCCGGCCGCCAAGTATGTGAACTCCGCGGACTCCGTTGTCTACAACAAGGCGAGGGTCCTCTTCGGCCTCGACCGGGCCCGGCGGGCGATGGCGGCCGAGGACCGGGCGGTGATAGTGGAGGGTTACACGGACGTGATCGCCATGCACCAGGCCGGGGTCGAGACGGCCGTCGCCGCTTGCGGGACGGCGCTCGGAGACGGTCACCTCGACCTTGTCCGCAGGTTCACCGAGAACGTGGTCCTCGCCTTCGACTCCGACGAGGCGGGGGCGAGAGCGGCGCTGCGGAGCGACGACCTCGAGTCCCGGTTCCGGCTCGACCTCGACCTGCGGGTGGCGGTCATGCCCGACGGCCGCGACCCCGCCGACCTGGTTCAGGAGGGCAGGTCGTCGGAGCTGGCGACCGCCGTCGAGTCGGCCCGCCCGCTGCTGGAGTACCGGATCGAGCGCGAGGTGGCCCTCCACGACTTGAGCGGGCCGGAGGGGAGGGCCCGCGCCCTGCACGCCGCTGCGGCCCACCTACGGCGCGTCGGGGACGACATCGCCGGGTTGGAGTACAGGCGGTTCGCGGCCCGGATCATCGGAGTCGAGCTGGACACCGTCGAATGGGCGGTCCGCTCCCGGCGGGCGCCTGCGACGGCCGCCGACGGGGCGGCGCAAGCCCCTCTGGACCGGCTTGAGTCGGAGCTGCTGCGGGTGGTCTTGGCCGGAACGCCGGGGAGCGAGGAGGTGTCGGAGCCCGACTTCGAGGACAAGCGGCTCGCGGCGGCGTTCGCGGCGATCGCCGACGAGGTGGCCGCCGCGGCCCCGGGGGCGCATGTCGACGTGTCCGTAGTCGCCGACCCCGAGCTTCAGGCGATCCTCCGCTCCCTTGTCATGGACCCCCGGCCGTTGCCCGAGTGGTCCGAGATGGGCGCTCGCCTGAGGAGGCGGCGGCTCGACGCGAAGATCCGAGATGCCGAGGCCAAGCTGGCCGACCTCGAGGATGGGACCGACGCCCACTCCGACTGCCTGCGGCGCCTGGTATCGTTGCAGCACGAAAAGCGGGCTGTTGGAGGGTCATGACGACCGACTTGCTGAGCAGGGCCACGAGCGATCTCATCAGGAGGGGAAATCACCGCGGCTTCCTGACGATGGCCGAGGTCCAGCAGGAGCTGGAGGACATCAAGGCCCCCGGCGAGGCGTTTGAGAAGGTCGCCGACGAGCTTCGCCAGAAGGGGATCAGGCTCCAAGAGGAGGGTCCCGGCGTCCATGAGGAGATTGTCGAGGTCCCAAAAGTCTCGATCTCCGACCCGGTTCGGCTCTACCTGAACGAGATCGGCCGCTCGCCGCTGCTCACCGCCCAGCAGGAGGTGGAGCTTGCCATGCAGATGGAGGCGGGTCAGCGGGCTCAGGCGCGACTCGACGACGAGGACGAGAAGCTCGGCGGCGACGACAAGGCGTTCCTGAATCACGAGATTGAGATCGGCGACACGGCACACAAGCAGCTTGTGCAGTCCAACCTTCGTCTTGTGGTTGCCTTGGCTCGTCGGTACGTCGGGCGAGGGATGGCCCTGCTGGACCTGATCCAGGAGGGGAACCTGGGGTTGATGCGGGCCGTGGAGCGCTTCGACTACCGCCGCGGGTTCAAGTTCTCCACCTACGCCACCTGGTGGATCAGGCAGGCGATCTCACGCGCCATCGCCGATCAGGGTCGGACGATCCGCATGCCGATCCATGTGCTCGACTCGGTCAACAAGCTGACCCGCGTCCAGCGCGAGCTGACCCAGGTTCACGGCCGGGCGCCGACGCTCGACGAGCTCGCCGTTGAGCTGGGCCTCGACCCGACGCGGGTCGCCGAACTGCGCCGCATCGC
>Ga0056132_1000075_pt1 | contig 20291 bp, 14 predicted proteins | sample WorMetLIZISLAND2_3_FD_71119 | JGI IMG/M metagenome (GOLD analysis project Ga0056132, IMG submission 71119) | Marine gutless worms symbiont microbial communities from Max Planck institute for Marine Microbiology, Germany - Olavius clavatus LIZARD... ...
CAACAACCGGTGGATTGACCAGCTACGCAGGGACAACAACAACACGCCACCAGCTGACCTGTGGAGAAGATCCACCACACGTGGTCATTCGGGAGTGACGCTACGGTCCTCGATGACTATGCGTTGACGATGAGTGCTCAGAGAAGCCGAATAATAGGGATGATACACTCTCAAGAATCTGGTTATAAATAAATAAGTAAGTAAGTAAGAGTGCTTATACCCGGCGCCATTAAAACAAAGAAGTCACACTGCGCCGGAAACAAAACTGTCTTAAGTAGCCGCCTAAATAGGGTTGTTAAGACTGCTCATTTTTTGTAACCGGTTAACTGTGCCAAAAAAGACCGGTCAACCAGTTAACTGCTACTTCTTGTCACGTGGCATGATAGCAAGATCTTTGAAGATCGCATATGCAGGCCTTCGGGGATGGACAGGTAGGGTTCCAAGTATTTTCAGTCACGGCTGCTCAACTCACTGACGTGCGCTGTTTGCTTAAAGGCTTATTTCCATTACGGCGGCTGCGCGTTGTGTTGCACGGCGTTGCGTGGTGAGAGAAATAGAAACACTGTCAGCATCTCTATATCTCTCACCACGCAACACACAGCCTTAATTAGGCTGAGACCGATACCAGGATTTACTGATACTTCCGATACCCGATACTTTTTTCCAGCGCCGATACCGATACGAGTACCGATACCGATACCAGTGGTTATATGATAACGCACGTGGTTGTGCGATACAGAACACCTGTATAGGCGTGTGTGATGTGTACTGCAGTGTATGTGCTTGTTTTGTATACTGTGACCGGCTGTTGCCAAATAAATGTCAGAGATATATAGAGAATGCAAATAGTTTTTTTTATTTCTCAGCATTTTCAGCGCCAGCCACTGGCAGTCGGAAATACACGGCGATCACATGCTATCAGGTACAAGCGTGATCACGATCATTTACATTGCTGGTCTCAGTCATCTGCTGACCCCGTATTTGTCAACTGTGATTAAGTGTACAGTGCTGCACGCTGCACGGCGGGGAGGATGGGAGCTGTCGCAGCATCAGCAGCCAGCTGTGCATTGCGCTGGGAGATCAAGGGGTGCCTGAATGCACGGCGCAGCAGTGGGTAGTTGAAGGGAAGAGGAACTCACGTGTATCATATTAGCAGACTGACTGCAGTGGCGGCCATGCTTAAGTAGGCTGCAAACTGGCGGCACGAGGAGAGGCACCTAATGAGATGCACCCAGTCCACGTTAACACTACGGTAATTTTCTCTATAGTGACCAGTACTAAGAAAGACTTTGGTACGGCTGCTGAATGCCGGTGAGATGCTGCCACTGGAGTGTTGGAATTGGTCTGCAGCTGACGTTCAACTGTTAGCCCCTCACTAGGCCGCGCTAATGACGTCACAACAGCTGATCCACTGATCGCGATCAGCTGATATGACGTCGCGATCATCGATCACTTTGCTAGGTGATCGAGGCAAGCAATGTACTTAAGGTTTTCGCACACGAACTGAAGCATTTATGCACGCTCGGGCAGCTGCGTGCGTTGGTCACTGTAGATGTCTCCAGCTGCACTGAACAAATGCCAGTTTAGCAATGCATACGTATTGCACAGCGTGCTCTTTCCACCACGACAACAAGCAGTGTTGATTGATCCACTGCGCTCGAAAAACTCCCATACCACGCTGTTCCGTGACATGATTGTAACGAGCAACTCAGTTAACGTTAATGTGATGCACCGCGGGTACATTCAGTAGCTTGCAGGCTTCGTGGTGGGGTCGAAATCAAGCTTCAACAAATAGCCTTTCCAAGGTTAGAATGATCGGCCAATAACACTATGGCAGACGACTGATTGACAGTTCAACTCACTGTATGCGAATCTCACTGTGTGCTGCGTCCGCAGCCGTTCAGCCTGCCTTTCATCCTGCGCCACTAAGCGGCCGTGACCGACAAGCTAGTGTCATTACGACACCGCGGCTGGTGTGTCCCACTGCTATATGGTCCTATATGCCGGCTGCAGTGCTTTAATCTGTTTGATGTTCCATCAATGAAGGAGCGTTGTTTTTCATTATACACTACAGCCATAACTTGTTCGCACCGTTTGCGGTCGGTCGGTATCGGTGCTGGTATCGGGGAAATTATTACCGATACCGATACGAAACCGATACCGGCAGTATCGGCCGATACCCGATACCCGATACCGGTATCGGTCTCAGCCTAGCCTTAATGGAAATGAGTCTTAATGCGTAACCTGACACCGACACACGGGACAGCGGCTGTCTCCCAGGCTCATAACCGCATGCCAGATCAAATGCAAGACGGGTGCCAGCCAGCACTGGCGTGAGGTGTGGTGGGGGAGAGGGGAAAGGAGAGGAGGAGACAGACGCACGGCGTCGACGCACACTTTATTCATGTGATCCTCTATACTAGCAATGCTAGTATAGAGGCCTCCTTGGATTATTACACGAATAAGAATGTAGTTCTACGTCCTGCTAGAACGACAGACAGAGAGGGCACACACCGCTTGTGTTGAACTCATATAGGCCTACACCATAGCATGCACGTGCATTTTAGGAAACCTGTAAATGCGTTTGATCCCGACGAAGCAGAATGCAGATTACAATTTTAACGGAAGCCGCGGCCGTCGTGGCGGTGCACCATTAATTGCTGCAGCGGGTGTCGGCCGTAGCCACTGCGAGCAAATTTAGTGGGGCTTCAGTTACAGTCGAGTTTCGATGAAAGCGAAGCCAGCTAGGCCCATGGAGTGAGCCGTTTACGACTCAGCCTGTTGAGCTACAGCGGACTTGCGTCAGTTTGGAAGCTGTGCAAGGGCGACTTCACGGTTGTGAAGGGTTAACTGGACCGCTATTTTTGGGACCGGCCTTGCTGTTTGAGCTCGGTTAACCGAATAACCGGTTAACCGTCAACAACCCTACGCCTAAACTTGGTGAGGCAAATGTCTTGCTGTTGCAGTTCAACGGGCAGATTGTTCTAACACGGACCTCAAAACCCCAGCATTTAATAGAGACCCAGCGTTTATTGGAGACCTGGCGTCTATTAGAACACTCACCTCGAGCCCCTGCATTTATTAATGTCATTTGTTCCAATGTTCCTTGTTTATGTTAATTTTACTCTGCGTGTTAATTCTCAGCTTTTATGTCTACTTAGTCACAGCTAAAAACAAGGAATTATTTACCTGTGTCAACACTAAGTGTTCGGGATAGCTGTGATGTAACTAGTGTATGGTTGGTACTCTGACAACTCTGTATTGTTGGAAGACCTCGGTCACCCGGTGCTTATTTGGGACCCGGCGTTTAGCCTAATTGAGACCCGGCGTTTATTAGAGAGTTATAGACCCGACATTTATTCGGGACCCGGCATTTAATAGAAGTTTTTTTACGCTGACATTCTAGTACAGAAGCCACATTAATCCACAAAAGCACTCACAAGTTCACTGAAGTTAAAATAAGAACAAAAATTAGTACCAAAAATTATTATATAATTGAAAAAAACAGCATGATATTTAACACGAAGAATATCTACTTATTTACCATCGATATTTACAGCCATAGAAATATTTACAGCATCTAGGCTAGAGCTGTGCAATATCGAAAAATACCGTCAGCCACGAATTTCAAGACCAAAAATACCGTTTGAAATTGAATAATAGTAGTAGTGACGAGCGAGTTCATTGATTTAAAATCGTATGTAAATTACTTTAGGTTCACCGCCTACTTAAAACAATTCCATTATTGCGTCCCATGATGTTTAATGCCACACGTCGTCTTATTTTTCCCCAATTAAGGCAGAAAATTCATCATCTATTATTAATAGTGATTTTAGTAACCTATAATACAGTAGGTTGGGTTGTACAGTTTTGTACTTGATTTACTGATAGAATAGTATCAGCCATTCTAAATATACGGCTATGGTATCAGCTACACCTCGATCAGACGTTTCTGACCTCGGTCTCCACAAATATGGTTAGCTCATGTACAGTTTAATTTTACAAGGTAGTGTAGTTATAGAGAATGTGTTAGTTGGGCTAACTATGTACAATGTACCCTCAGTTGCAAATTGCCTATAATGGTATTGGTATTAGTTATTCCATTTCTTTATTGTATTTTTAAAAGTTATTCATCTATTCGGCTATCCAGCCACAAGTGTGTAATAAACTCGGTGTTCTGTTAGTATAGTAGTAATAATCATCAATGAAGTAACATATGGGTACAGCATAAGTACTTAACTGAACTATACTTTTTATAGGTTACTGCTCATTAGCCTGTAACCACCTGTGTCTGTAAGTGACTGCCATAGCAGATTTCTACAGGCATTATTGCCCCACATAAACAAGCCACTAACAAAATACACAAACTATGCCTAGTTACGTAATGTGGGCGATTTCTTTACCACCTCCTATCTTCTGTTACTTCCTTAGCTTCTACCTTGGGACTCTCTACAATTAAAGTTGAAGCGAGGACTGTAGCCTGTGCATCACATGTCTTGCACAGCACATACATCAATTTTTTATTCATCTAAAGGTAAAAAGCATGTTTCCCTATATAACATACACTATTAATATGTTTTGCGTACGTTTGAGCTCATAAATTCTCCTCCATGTATAACATGGAAGGTTGACTGATAAATGCTCGATGCCCTGGAAACCAACACCCAGGTTGACGTGTACACTTAATAATGCATCAGACCTCTAACCCTAACCCTAGCCTGTTAGCTCGATACCTCGTTAGTCCATTAACCAATGTAGTCTGATAGTAGTCCGTTAGCCTGATAGTCTGATGCATTGTTAAGTGCTGAACTTGCTCTGCTTTTCATGGTTTCTCTGACCACAAAATAAGTCCCCCAGAAATTGAAGATTTCCCTTTGGGCACATTATGTAACGTAACCACGTCTTCAATACTTGTAACACTCATCATGCAATGCAGTCAAAATGTCACAGATATAAAAAAAATCTAGAGGACTTAAGTGGAGGGCATGATACCCATAGCGCCACCAAACCCTCACCACTTAAGTAAGTAAATGAATTTATAAAGCGCCAATGTCAAAAATTGAATCGGAGGCGCTGGGTAGTGGGTCGCTAGGAAGCGCCAGGAAAAGCAGATTGAAAATAAAAAGTTTTAAGGTGCTTCCTGTCAGTTGTGGCTACTGCAAGCCCACTGCTCACTAAACAAAGTGAAACTCCACTCTCCAAGAGTTTTGCTCTAAAGCCCTGTCCACACTGTCGCAGAAAAGTGAGACTGTCTCACAAAAGTGAGACTGTCGCAGAAAACGGCGACTGTCGCCGAATTCGCACTTTCGTGAGACAGTCTCACTTTTCTGCGACAGTGTGGACAGGCTATATTAAAGAATGTGCCCAATCTGTGGAAACTGTACACAGTTTAGTAACAAATGCAACAATTTGATAATTTTACATCATAATTACTAAAAGCAAATTACAATACAATACACTAATTACCTAAGAGAAACAATTTTGGTTGCATGAGAAAAGATACCAGGGTGTACAATAACGATGGTGAGAGAAACGAAAAAAGTACAACTAAAATGGACAAAGCATCGCATTAACTAACTTGTTATTCATTATGCCACTAAGCTAAGATGATTATTACTAAAAGTAAACTGTCACATAAGCACATAATTACAGTAATTAGTAAGAATAGATTTTCAAACAAACAATACAAATTAACTAGTTTACAACAGGACAAAACTCTGCATCATATCCACATAATATGAAAACACATTAACACTGAAATCCATACCAGACGTAATGAGGTCAAAAAGCAAATAAAATGGTCTGGACAATTTTTATATGACAATCATGACACTAACTTACAGTGCTCTTGATTCTGCAGATTAGGACATAGGGCATCTGGATCACAAAAACTTCCCCTGGGATACTGTCACTACAGTTAATGTAAGTAGACAGGTACTGCCAAAAGTACCATATGAGTATGAAGAGTTACGGGACACCGTGAGGATGCTCATCATAATGATAACTAGAGATGGGAGAATCAAGGGTGCAACTGGGCAGCCCAGGTTTACATAGAAAATGGCCATTAAAATGGCTAAAATGCTCGAAATTTGACAGCAACATGGAATAAAAGGGCCAATTGTAATGACGACATAACAATAAATTCACAATAAGCTAAGATTATTATCGTTTAACAAGTGCAGAATAGTCTTTACAGTAAACTATGAAATGGCCAGTTTGTGATTGGAAATGCAGTACTGAGACGAGTGGGTAAGAAACAGCAAGTAGTAATACATACCTACAACACAACAGTAAACACGAGAGAACACCACATCATACACAAACGTCTCAACTAAATTAAGCTAGGCATGCATAATCTTTTTTCCAGCAACAGTGAATATATCAGAATTCTGTTTCTAATAGCTTACGGTAAATCGGAACAAACAAGTTTTTTTCATTTTGTCTAGTTAAGAGCTGCCTACACTCGAAGTATAACAATATCCAAAATCTCAAGCTGAGAAAAACTGTGAAAAACAACAATGATGTAAATTGTAACCAGAAGAAAATGAATCTGGATTCTTACATGAATTATTGAATTATGATATAAAATAATACTGAGCTGCTATTACTACATTTGCTTCATCACTTCCTAACAGTTTACTAGTGGTTGAAGAGGCCTGTATCTAAATTCTGGTTGGTTAATCAAAACAGTAATATTATTAATTGTTACTATTGTTGTTGTTGTTGTTGTTATTAACAATTAATATAAGAACAACAGTGAATGCAAACCTGCCACAGATACATACCTTATCATACCTCACCTAGCGTCAACTGTCAGATATTGATTAACAAAGACTGATTACTCCATTAACAAACTGATAGATCTCTAATGTTTGCAGACGGTGAAAAACCACCGAGGTGCAAAAAAACGACTAGAAATGTGAACCTTTAGTGGTGACTGCTGAGAGAATATGAAAGTAGTAGTCCGGGCAAGGCATCTAGAACACAAGAATACATCATACCATCAGTCTGGACAGGATATAAACTAGCATTTGAGAACTTATCATTTATTCTGATATTTCAGATGTCCAACGTTACAAAGAAATCAGAGGACACAGTGAGAATATGCTACAAAGAACCTCTAATATGCTAAGAAATTGCATGAATTTCATGCAGGCAGAAAGTTTGGAGAAAAAAACTCTAAACAAAAAGTCATTACTTGGTCAAAACTGTCATGATCCAGGTAAGGCATCAAAATACATTATTTGCACAGCAGTTGCTCAATTAAAACTGACCTTCGCACTTTATCACTTTTACTATGCATTTAGTAGACATTATAGCAGACTGCACAATGCACTTGTTCATGCCATTATTCCGAGAAAATTTTCTTGTAAAAATTTTTTCTTGTAAAAATCTTATTAAACAGGCTAGCGTTTACAAAGTCGATACATATTTCATCTAACGTGTATTCTGTAATGTACCGTGTATAAACGTTGTTAGAAATACAACAAAGCCAGTGACATCGGCACTAAACTGGTGATACTGCTGCATCATATACAAATACTTTCAAAATGAGGTTAGAAATCTGCATTTATTTTCACACCCTGTGGCATAGCTCGTTAGTACTGGTTATCAGTTTAAACTTTGTGTTATCAATAACATCAGCATTTACTATAATTACCGCGACTCCCACAAAGATGCCCTCAACAGCAACCAAGTCAACCCAGAAACCACAGTCATACAGCCCCTTAAATCGGCCTTTTTCTGGTAACTCCTATTAAACAACTTTTACCTACTGTTAAAACATTTTGCAAGAACCCTTTTTCATACACTAGAGGCACAGGTGGGTCATGTCTAGCTGCATACTGTGGGTGCAAAGTCAGTTCGTTTGGGAAACAGACAGCCGGCATATTGTCTACTGCTAATGCTGGTCAGGACGCCACTTCAAGTATTATAAAATGATGTTCTCGTTTCACTGTAATTGGTGGTATATAAACATCTGGACCTTTAACCTTTTAACCTCTGATAAAGACATCTGGGCCAAGATGTGAAATGCCAGTCATGTGTCATACGTGCGAGTGACTCTCGACTTGTAACAGAGAGCAGCTGTCAACAACAGTGAGACTGCCGCGACTGATCAGCGCCATGCTACGATTCACAGCCTCGGTCCTCATTTTCACCATCGGCACATCACCAGTGCGTGTAACACAAGACCACCAGTCAAATAACAACCGATATTGCCAAATTTTAATGCAAAAAACCCTACGCATTTTTACAACTGGCAGGCAGACAACCAATTTTAATAAACCTAGAAAACTACGACAGTCATCAACCCAGCTGAAACATCTACAGGATGACCAGTGAAATATTAACCCTTTCGTTACCAGCTTTTCAGATCAAAAGGTTAACAAAACATAGTTCTGCATTCACATCTATATACAGTGAAACTTTTCTAATAAACGACCCTGGTGTTCGTCAGAACAGAGCCTTGGAACCCCAGCTATTAATAGAGTCCCGACGTTTAATATAACTCTGGCCTCTAGCCCCCCTGCATTAAATTTATTACCATGTTATGGTGGCAGCGTGGTCTAGTGGTTAACACCGTTGGTCTCAATCAACAAAGTTGCTCAACATTGGGCCCGGTTACTACTTGGATGAGTGACTTGTCTTCCGACAGGTAAACCATCTCGGTATGTACTTAAACACCTAGGTCAACTCAGCCTTCCATCCCTCCAGGGTAGGTAAATTGAGTACCAGCCTGTCTGGCTGGGGTTAAGCGGGGCGAGTTCACTTGTGTGAAGTTGTGTCAGGTGGCAGGTATTACTGTGTGATCCCATATGGTAAATGAAGCCTCATAGCTCTGAGAAGCCTTATTCAGGACAGCTATATAGTTTAGTTAAAGAAACAAGGAATTATCTGAGTCAGTACTAAGTGTTCGGGGAGGTATGATGCAACCAGCATATGGCTGGTACTCTGGCAAACTGTGCCACTTGCATTTCAACTCACTTAACAACCTTTTCCAGAGGCTGACATTTGAGCAGATCATTTTTGAGTGTTTTCTCCCTGAAAGATACATCCTACAGCAAGTGTCAGAACAAATGAATAGGAAGTGCCATCCTGGGAACACGACAGTACAACTTTCAACACTGTACACCAACCCTCAGCACCGCAATGCACAGCGTCACAGACAGGTGGACAAACAGACAGACAGACACAGTATGACGCCAATAGCCGTGGACAATTGGCTAATTTAGCAAGCACAGCATGACGAATGTTTTATTATTATACAACGCTGCTGACGGAAATAATGCAGTAACGAAAGGGTTAATATGAAGGGATCCAAAAAATAACATTAAACGATATCTATGCATAGTCTCCATACCGCATTCTGCAAGCATCGAGAGCTAATGCCGAAGACTGACAGCGTGACGGCACGCTCTCCTAGACTCACTGGCACTTTCAACACTAGCACCACCTAAAACAAATTTCATCCAGCCGTACAAACAAAGACCAGACAGTTCACAACATTAAGAAATATATACAGAGATAAGCCGAATCGTTCCTTGAGTGTAGCAAATGTCAAAGTCAGAACCGCTGACCATCATTACAATGCATTGTCAGATCTGCTGTTGGGTTCAAAGTTTTGCGGCATTACAAAACCTCTCGAAAATTTACAAGTAATAGAAAATTAGAACTTGGATGTTAACCCTTTGAGCCCGAACTGCAGGATATCCCGTGGTCCATACTTCACTTGTGTACGAAGCGCGGGATAACCCGCCATAGTGACTAATAGCTAGAAAATTATTATATGGACCGCGGGATATCCCGCAGGGTTCTCAGCGGGTTAACTAACTTAATTTCGCTTGTAATAAACATGGAATATAAATACAGAGTCAGTGAACTAAAATTAGCCAATGAAATCAATCGACGTGTCCATCTCATACATATTCAACGAGCTCGAGTCCATTAAACTCTCTCCTGAATGAAAGGATGGGCCAACGCATGGTTGATTGACAGTCGCTTTGCCGCGTCCAGCACAAGGATCTTCTCCAGGAAATCCTTCAGCTGCGTCACTTTGCGGAGCTGGTCTTCAGGCATTCGTTGGCCACCTACCAAGTCGGCAAGCAGGTCCTTGCTTGGACTGATCGTGCTCATTGTAGTTACTTTCTCCTGCACACAGATTTTCTCTACCAGTGAATCAAACAGCCCAGAGTAAAAAAAAAAGAAAAATATTTTTCCGAAGTAATACACGTCTCAGGGCATGCTACAGCATGTAATTCTCCAATTTATAGACGTAATGATAATATTTAGTAAAAAAAAATGCAATATCATACAACTGTGTTCTAAATAACAGCAAATTCCCAACATAAATCCATCAATTTCTGCTGATGGTGTGACCTACTCACCAAAATATATTCTATACACTGCACTGTGTCATTGCCAGTCAGTACGCCACTTCAATTGTAAACCGCTGCTGGTCTGGGTTTCCCTGTAAGTGGTGGTATATAAATGTCGAGAGCTTTAACCTTTAACCTTTTAACCTGAGCTATTCAGTCTGCAGTGGCGAAGTGAGGTAACGAAGACACTGAGAGAAGTGGGTGTGGTTTGACTGCAAAGACCAAAGAGCTGTATCAAAGACGGTGCAGAAGTGGAAATAAGAACAGTGTCACAACTCATCCATTAACTTGTCATACACATAAATTAAAATTGAAAAATTGGCATCTGCTATGAATAAATAAATGATATATTCACATTAAAAATAAATTTAAAAACAAACACAAACAATTATCAACAATCAAAAAACTTCCTACTAAAACCTGTACTAATCATACTAGAGCCAAGAAAGGCTCATGGCAGAAACTGCTTAAAAGTGCAGATAAAAGTTCCACCTTAAAAGGCAAGCATGTTGAGCCATCGAACAATGTTAACAAGCATAAACAATACTCCATCATAAAACTGGTAGCAGAAGTAAATGTAAAATAATGAAACTAAACAAGTAAGAAACGCAACAAAACATACAAACATTATCACACTATGATACACTATAAACTGACTAACTAATGCAAACGGCATTCCACAAGACCAGTGGCAGAGTCCCTAACAAACAGCACAAAATGATCACTTGCAGCATAGTAAAACTACATACCCGCTGAGTGACTTTATCAACTTCATGATAGAGAAAGTTGAAGTTTGCATCGAAGTGAAGCTCGCGGAATGTGCCCTTGCGGATCAGTCTGTTTGGCAACTTGCCCTTCAGGTCCATGATGAGTTTCAGCATCTCATTGTTGGACTTCCCAGGAAACATGATACGACCAGTATACAGCTCATAGACAGTGACGGCAGTCGACCAAAGGTCTATACCGTGATCATATCCCATGCCGATTACTGGACATCACACAATCACACTATGAAAAAGTATTTATTATGGTAGCAAGACACGTCTAATAACACACATACAAACCATTTTAATGACCATTTTCTGGCCAAACCAGGGTTAGCTGCTTGTCGGTTTATTCTTACTGGCCAATCATCTTTATCCTCAGCATTCTCACAGGACAGCATCCTACCTGTAAAAAAGTCACTTCAACACCCTTTTTATTAAAGAGGTAACCGCCTAACCTGATTCACCTAGAAAGTGGCCATTAAAATTAGGGATGTGACAGACTTAATCAAAATTCGCATTCGTCGAATGTGAATTTTGATGTAGAAATCCGTACGAATGCAAATGTTACTAAAATTCAAACACTTCACGCGATAAACACGTGCACACATCATGTCATATTCAAAAACAATAGAAACATGTCCAAAATTGTTCATATTCATTGTTCAGATCTCTAAGAATGTGACTTAGAAAGCACCAAGCTTAACAGTAGTGTAAATAATGACTGGTGTTACGTTATGTTAAAGTTAGTTGCCGCATTTGTTTACATTTGCAGAATGTAAACAAACCGCAAATTCACATTCGACGACTAGGCAATTTTAACAGTAAAATTGTTCGAAATTCGCCAGCATTCGAATTCGAACTTCGTCACATCCCTAATTAAAATGGTGTGTGTCTGTATGATACACTGATAAAGTAGACAAATTCCTCGTTTTAGCCATAACACAGCTACATCACAATTCAAATTCAAACTGATCAGTAATACTCCTTGAACAAAGCAGTTGTACGTACTGATTTCAGGAGCACGGTAGAAGCGGCTCACAAGGTATGGCGTAATGTCCATCTCTGAGACATGTGATGCTGAACCGAAGTCACACAACTTCAGCATAAGCTTTGAGTCATTAATCTAAACACACCGTGATCAGTGACATGGCTTTCGGACCAACAATATCTCTGTACCAGAATAAACTTACGATATAGGAAAGAGCAAAGAAGTAAAAATCATGTTCATTCAACACTCCTGTGCAACCCAAAAAATTCTATAACAAAGATACTGCAGGAAAAAAGTAGAATTTATATTTTTTATTATTACGAAGCAATTACCAACGGTAAGCACGTGGGGATCTGGCCAAATGCGAATCAATTCTGGAAAACTAGGCAAGTTAAAAACAAAACTAGGGGAGAAGTCTTTTCATACCCTGTGGCATAGCTTGTTACTGGCTATCAGTCTAAACTTTTGCGTTATCAATAAAGGTCAGAACTTCTCTTCATTCATCAGCGTTTACTACAATTACCGCGACTCCCATAAAGATTTGCCGACAGAACAGCAACCAAGCCAGCCCAGATACTATCAAACTGATACTATCACTGTTAAGGGGCACTGTAATATTTGTCTCTGTCTCACTGTTGCACTCAGTGACTTTACTTGGCACCTTAAATAGGTCTTCTGCTGTATAATACACGGGCCACTGAAATGACTCAGACTGAAAAAGTGAAAATTTAAGACTTCATTTCAGAATGAAACAAATAACTCTCGTGACACATAATGCAGCATTCCAGATACAAGAGCCAAGACTTTGATTTAGTAGCGATCATAAACTGGCAACAACAGCTACTTACTTTACAGCTCCTATTTCACAATCTAAGCGAGCTATACCAAAATCATTGAAGAAATTCATACTCATTGACAGGACGATTTAGGACTATCAGTCTGACTGTGATTTATTCAGTAATCTTCACAAACTATGGGTTCTGTAGACTTTCTTTCAAACTGGCCAATTTCCACGGTCAGCACAGGCATGGATGGTACTCCAAAGGTTTCTATAGTAAAACTGGACTGTTTCCAGGCCAGATGTCATTAGTCATTACTGATTCCAAACAAACAGTGTCAAACCATTGAATAAAGTAAGTAAGTAACAGCAGTATTTTGTGGCATAATAAGCTGTCTAAGTGTGAATAACAAAGTACAGATATCATCAGTGTGCTCTCACCAGAATGTTGTCCGGCTTAATATCGGCATGCAGAACACTGCAGCGTTTCATCAGCTTCAGTGCTAAGAACAGCTGCTGTGTATATGAACGGACGGCCTTGATGTGAAGCCCAATGTCTTTGCCGTACTTCTTCAGCACTTCTCGTAAATTCATACTGGACAATAGACAGACAACAGCTATCCTAAACCAGTCCACCACTGCATACAAATACACACTCTCTCATCACCATCATTGTTCGGCTTGCACCAATTCACTGTGTAGCTCCACTTGCTGTCAATAGCCTCCAGAGGCCTGTCCAGTGCCAACTCGGTGAGTACATCCTGCCGGCCTTTTCCAACACTCTCTCAGCTCAGGATTAATAGGCTGAGCTCTTCATGATCAGAATAGGTTATGCCGAGTCTCCGTGGTTAAAATTATTCTAATTTAGGTAATTCGAAAACGAAGTCAATATAAGGTACGGTAATAAATTACTTAACTATCAGCAAAAACTATTGATGAGTAAAATTATTTTAATTTTAGGCACTGAATTTCAGGCAAATCCAGAATTTAGTCAATAAAAAGTTAACAAATTACTTAACTGTGAGAACAGAGTGACTACAAACAACATTTTTAGCAATGAGTCAAGTCTCAACACAAACGGAATGCTGAAGAACATGTTTCTCACTTTCTGCATCACAATCAAACAACTACAGTACCTGAGTGGCTCAAGAACGAGGCACAGATGACTCTTGTGGTAGAAATGACGAAACAGACGCAGGCAGTGAAATTTATCCTCGTGGTCGGCATCATTCAAACGCTTCAGGAACTCCATCTCCTTCAAACCAGTCTTGTGCCTGGAATAAACATAAACAGGTTCACAGTTTTTGTGTAATCGGCCAACCACAATGTTTGCAGACAAACCTCCTCGACTCACTAGATATGACCCTGTGTTGGGTTTTCAGCAAATCAATTCGCTACCCGGTAACAAAAAACCAAAATAAATTAATTAATTAATTAACAGAAATAAACTGTAATAATAATACTAATAACAAGAATAACTGTACAGTGCCACAGAAGTCAGTCATAACTGCATTAGCATCAGTAGTAGCGTTAATAATGTCACTCACTGTAAGACTTCAGTTGTCTTTATCACAAATGACCATATGCCCTGTTCTCATTAAGCATTCAACTACCAATGTTTCATAACTTTACAAAGTTACATTAAAACTTCTGATGTGCAGTTTGATTCCTACTAAATCAGTTTACGAGTAATTGTGTTAAAGACATCTATAAACATGGAATAATTATCGCCAACTGCAATGCACTTGGGAAAAGCTAACTTAATGACAGCAGAAGCTATACTGAGATAAATACCAAAAAAAAATACTGCATAATAACGTTAAGTTCACTTCTAGATGTGACAGTTCATCAGTTACAGCATGGAAAATGAAATGTTTCTTGTTAGAGTCTGTGACGGTTGCTCCCGGACTTTAGATGGAGCAACCAGTTTAAGTTGGATACGATGTATTATGATGCACGTTGTAGTACTGCGTCACGTATGTTGTAAATATTCTGTAAATAAATACATCGTTGAAAAGTGAAATACATCTTGCTTTGAGAAGTACTACCTGATCGTCACAGAGTCACAAAAGCCTCTAAGGAAGTGCTGATCTTCAACATTCCATCCACACAACTGGGCCAATGCATTGTGCGATCAATACAAATACGGTGCCAGAAACTAGTTGTTTAGAATCAAGACAATTAAATAATGAGTACTAACATCATCTCATTGTTACGAATGATCTTGATGGCCGCCTCCTGGTTAGCACGTGCTGAATCTCGTACCCTGACGACGGTGCTGAAGACACCCTGACCCGTTAAACCAAACACCGAGTACCTTTTATCCAGCATTTCACCGATACGTACTCCTGGACACAACAGTAAGTAGTTAGTCTGTTATAACAAAATGTATAGTTCACCTCACATACATGTAAAGAAATATAGTGTTGACAGTAAAAGTTTTGTGGCAATACGAAATGTCTCGAAAATTTATAAGTAACAGAAGATTAGAACTTGGATGTTAACTAGCTCCTGGACACAACAGTAAGCAGTCTGTTATAACAAAATGTTTAGTTCATCTCACATACATGAAAAGAAATACAGTGATGACAATAAAATCATGTGCTTCTAGTTCATTCATGCCACATTTTAGTAAGAAAGTAAGTAAGTAAGAGTATTTCTAAGGCACTTATATAAAATGTCACAAAGCGCCGTATGACTGACGGACTGATTAAAAATAACCACAGTTCTAACGTTAAAGAATTATCACTTTCTGTTTAAATGGCATATTACCTCAAGTTAATCCAAGGGACAACCTCCTGGAATTGTAATGTAATGTAAAGGAGACAATTTTATAGCGTCGTAAGCGGCAGAAAGCTACTACGAGGGTGCTTTACAGAGTCAGTAGTGTGTTGTTCTGTGCTCTAAAATGACAGTGAAAACAAATAGGTCTTGAGATATTTTCTGAAGGTGCCAGGAGATGAGCAGTCGATGACGAACTGAGGAAGACTGTTCCATGCTCGAGGTCCCGCGACAGCGAAAGCTCGGTCTCCGATCGTAGTTCGTCTCGTAACCGGAACTACCAGGGTGGACAAAGATGTCGACCGCAGACGACGGCGAGAGGTTACAGCCACAGGAAATGCTATAGGCCAGAACTCTTCCGGTAGCCCCACCTCCAGCAACAAAGCACTAATGGCATAACAAAATTCTAACAACAAATGAGAATATTTTAAAACACTGAATATAAACACTGTCAGTAGCTGAATGTGAACATATGAATGAAAAGAATCCTAGAATATCTAACACAATTCCAGACCATGCTACTGTGACAATACGTCTGTTGCTGGTAATGTATTGATCACTTACTGTAATAGCCTTCCGCATCATCCCAGTTGTCCATCAGTGAAGCATTCTCAAATGCCGTATCTCTCCTCGCACGTACACTCGGACTCTAAAAAACACACCACAACTATGACTATACTTCACTACAACAAGTACGTGACGACAAACAGGCTCGTCTCAGCCATACACTCTGATAAATACACTTTCACATCCCACTTGACAAATAAAAGAGCATTTCAGAGATGAGACTTTACACACAATCCTATGTACTGGAACTACATTAAAATTCACATACGTAAAAAACGACTGTAGCAAATAAACTCAAAACAAACAAAAGAAATTGCACCCCAAAAACAGAAAAAAACATTCTAAAAACAATTGGCCCTAGGTAAGAAAACATGTATAAAAATATACAAAATATCCTAACTAAACCTAAACCAGAAAGCACTACTACATCTAATGCCTCTCTCATGGGGAGCAAGTCATAATGAACATTCAACAACATTTTCAAAGTCAGGAGACAAATCACTTACATTGTAGCTTTCAGCCTCAATATGGAGTTCCTCAGCAAACATGTCGATGCCATTGATGAAAGGCTTTTTCCCGGCTAGTGAGCTACCGTCATCAGTATTCTCTGACTTAGAGACTGACGCTGCAGCTCCTGCTGCAGCTTTCACATTCTCAGCCAATGCCACTGCATCGGCCAGTAGCTCACGACGTTTACTGTTGATCGACTCTTCAAAATCAAATCCCTCCATGTCGGCTTCTTCTACAGCACTGCTTGACGATGACGAGGAAGAAGATCTGGATCTTGAGCGAGAACGTGACCGCGTCACTGATCTGTGGCTATGAGAGAAGGCAGTGGGAGCAGTGACAGACTCCGGAGGAACTGTATTATCTTGACTATCTTCGTTATCTGTCGGCTGCTGCTTGATTTGCTGTTGTCAGAAACAAAGCAGATTTCTTATGTTAGAGCACTGCTTAAATGACAGAATGATCCGTTTAACCAACATTTTACAGCAAATCCCAATCAGGCTTGGTCCCGCATAAGTTGGGTTTTGGAAACTGCTGAATGGACGTTTTACAGGCCAGGTGCCTTTCCTGACACCCAACCAACAATATCAATGCGCTGTAGAAAATAATTAAAAACTGAAATCTGGTAAAATCGCTACTGGGTATTCATAACAACTCAAGCACACAAACAGTTTACCAGGCATTCTCTACATGCATGCCTGTCAGCCAGTTATCCTCTGCGCAGATTTCTGGAGGCCGCATATATACCACGCCAATGAACTTCATACAGTCACTTCTGGAGTTAAAAAATATCATGCAATTAATTGACAAAAAGTTAAGCCTGAATGGGAAGAAACACTTGGCTGACACTTGACCCAGACTGTAGCAATATCACAGAAAGAAAGACGATTAAACCTGTTCAAATTCTTTTCTTGCCAATCGTCGCTGTTCTATGATAGCTTCTTCGTCTTCATCTTCATCTGGAATATCGATGTCATCCCTGAAGCAGGTTTACAAGCCAATCAGTCAGAGTCTAGTTTTTATATCAATGCTTTGAGATGTATACACAATCAGCATCCGGTATTAAACAATTTGTATGTATCTGGTCAAAAGGAATGGTTTCTGTTCACATTTGTTAAGGACTATGTGCAGTGCAGTATGTACATGAGGCATCACATCTTTTTCATATCAATATTAAGAAATAGAAATATCTTAAGTGTGAATGGTTACACAGTACTACACACACATTCTCAAACAAAAGTTGTGGAAACCAAACTTAGCAAATTCAACAGAGCCGACATAAATGTTGTTTCAGTGTTATGTACGATGCATAGTTTTTATTCTGGTATGCATTCTGTCCATTTCCTTCTGAGCTCATTTACCTTCAAATCTAATGGCATGAAAATAATTCAAAAATAACACTTACTCGTCATCGGAGTCGATATCAATGGTGAGAGTTTGGCCCTCGGATAAGCTGCCTTTATACATGTCCTCGTGACCTCTCCTGATATTTTCCGATGTATGGTGACTACGATCTCGATCTTGTGATGTTCGACGCCGGTACCGGTCCCTGATTACACAAATTTATACCATACATAGATGTGTAATTATGTGCAGCCAATGCTAATATTCACATTGCGGTGGTTAGTATTGCGCATCTGTATTGCGCACCGACACACCACATCAGTAAAGTGCAGCTACTGCTACTTCATTTGTTTGATCGGCCCATATTTCTTTGTAAATCACACTCTTTTCTTTAAATTTTTAAGCCTTATTTTTCTACTTATCATTCCGAAGTGCAACTTAAATGCTTTGTAAACAAAGTTCTCCATAAGGAAACTTAAAATCAGCACGACAAAAATTTCATTTCAGGTAACATGGACAATTATGGAAATAAAGCCTGCTTTCAAAAAGTTAGTGCAAAACAACAGCATTGTTTAAGTATGGTTAAAAGAAACATCTTGATTCAACCTAATGCAGCAAAATAGACTTAACACATAAAACATAACAGCTGTTTCTTCAAATTAATAGAATTTTATTGTTACTAGCATTATACAGTAAAAACAAAATTTGTCATCATTAGAAACCCAAGTAGTAACCCAATGCTAGCAAATATCCAACAAAATAAGCTATCTTGTATTATCAGTTTCATCAGTTTGACATTAAACTCAACAACATCAGTGCCCCATCCTCTATGTGGATGGGCATAAAAACTTGCAATTAAACGAAATTCCAGCAACAACACAAACCGGATCCTGTCTGGAGACATTGGTCTGTGTCTGTCTGGGGTTCGATCACGTTCACGCCGGCGATCTGGAGTTCTTCTTCTGTCCACTCTGTGGTGGTCAGAAGAATGCCGATCCACGGCCGATCGGTCACGTGATGTGTCCTGTTCACGGTTTGAGCGAGATCTAACCAGGTCTCTTGTACTGTCTGTATGACGTGAGCTTGGTGATTTCCTAAACACAGGCATATCAAATGTACTCGGGGCTAATTCACAAGAAAAATCCAAAGTTAAACTTAGGAAAGAATCAGACTGATAAAGTCTTAAGAAAAGATGGCAATTTACAAAGAATCTTAGTAAAAAAACATGCGAAAAACTTACAAAGTATTTATGCATAACTTAAGCAAGTGTATTAGATGACTAATAATGATGATTAATGAATACACATGCATTCACTATACTGACTTTTCAACATCTATATAATATCTGTATAATATCAAAATAAATACAAAATTCACTGGTGGCAAATTTAGGCAGAAGTCACTTAATATTATTGTGTTTTTTCACTGGCAACAAGTGGCAATGGCAAGAAAAAACGGCTGTTGAGGTGAAGCAGACCAGCAGTCTTAAGCAGTCTCCTTTCCTAGACAAGACAGCTGAGCTATCGCAAAGACAACCGCACGATGCGCCCAACATACGGGTGCCCCGGAAAATTTCGAGAGTCCTGACTAGTCCACGGCTACTTTTCCCGAAATTTGTAATGGGGGTTTATTCCAGTGGATACTAAAAACGTCCGTAGGCCTACAAAATTGGAAGTTCGTAGCTTTACCTGTTCCTGAGATAATAGGGGGTACTCAAAAAATTTAGGCAGTCCCCGGATATGACCACGCTCCCTTTTCTCCCAAATTTTTAAAGGGCTTTTGTTCGGATGGACCCCGTAACTATACCTGCCAAAGTTGAAGTTTGTAGCTTTACACGTTCCTGAGATAATAGGGGGTACTCAAAAAATTTAGGAAGTCCCTGGATGCGGCCACGCTTTTTTCTCCCAAATTTTTAAGGGGCTTTTGTTTGGATGGACCCTGTGAATATATGCGCCAAATTTGAAGTTCATAGCTTTACCCGTTCCTGTGATAATACGGGGGTACTCAAAAAATTTGGGCAGTCTCTGGATATGCCCCCACTCCCTTTTCTCCAAAATTTTTCATGGGCTTGTGTTCGGATGGGCCCTGAGAATATACCTGCCAAATTTGAAGTTCGTAGCTTTACCCCTTCCTGAGATAATAGGGGGTAGTCAAAAAAATTGGGCAGTCCCTGGATACGCCCA
>Ga0056132_1000079_pt1 | contig 20019 bp, 7 predicted proteins | sample WorMetLIZISLAND2_3_FD_71119 | JGI IMG/M metagenome (GOLD analysis project Ga0056132, IMG submission 71119) | Marine gutless worms symbiont microbial communities from Max Planck institute for Marine Microbiology, Germany - Olavius clavatus LIZARD... ...
GTAGCAGTTGAACAACGGGACATTTGGATAAACTGTCAGCCAGAGTGACCGAAATGTAAACCAAATGTGATCTACGGGTGTTATTTTAATAAAGTAATAATACTGCCTTGTATAAAATGTAATATCTTGTTAGTTCTGTTTTCCCCAGGTAGTGTAGAAGCAGATGCTTGGTGAGGTGGGAAATTGAATAGCCGTTTGATGGCCAGTTGCTTTAGGAATACTTGTGCCAAAAATCATTAAAATCCGTTAATCCTTTCCAAAGTTACAGTCGATAATGTCGGGGTCCCTTTTTTGAGACAAGCGTAGTTTGGACTGTAAAATGCAGATGTGTTTTACGTACCGGTCGGTATATCACGGAGATGGATGTGTGGTATTGGTTGAAGGCACATGGTGGTGACGGCCGGCTGCCGGCTGCTGGAGCTCTGTCACGCTGTAGTAGTCTCAGCTCCATCAACACATCCAGTGGAATTGACGTGGAGTCGCCTAGTGATACGGCCTCGCTGTCCGCGCATCACCTCATCCGCAGGTATATATGCAGGGTTTACCGTGCCATGCTATACAGTAGAGAACGCCGTGTTGCTACGCTAGTGTGGTCTGTATGTCCGTCTGTGATGTTGAGGTACCATGGTCATATATGTTGAGTTACTTTGCAAGTAATTACAGAGATAATTAGCTTGGAGTCTTTCTTTGGACGCAAGATCGACGATCTAGTTCAACGGGAATATCCCCAAATTATTGTGACATTTACTGTCATCTGTAGCTGTGGCTATATCATATGTTAAGATAGTTATTTTTTTGTAATTTATCTGAATGCAGTGTCCTTTGTGCTAGCATGTCTTTCTTGCTTTTCTTATCACATTAGTTTTCCGGAAGTCTTCTAAGAGATGCCAGCGGAAGTTGATCGTTCCGTGCTATTGTGTGAATGGTTTTGATCGTCAGTGTTTTGCTGTTGCGGGCCTTTCGACCTGGCATTTGCTTCCAGACAGTCTGCATGACCCAGAACTGAGTCTCAACATGTTTAGGCGTCAGCTGTATATACATACTTTTTTGTGAAATATTGATGAGATGTGTCTTATCGTCCCGCTTCTCCACATTTGTATGTATGTGTGCATAAACAAGCATTGTGGTGTTTCAATGTTTCATATGTTTCCAGCTTGGACGGTGAACCTCGTCAGCTGACTGACATTGCAAGCAGTCCTTGTATATCACCGCCTGTCGACCTTGCCACTGCTAGGTGTGTCCCGCTTTGCCATTTGCCTGTGTATCGGCGCCCTTTGAATTAGTTACTGTATCATAGGTATTTACTCTTCTCTTGCTTCAGCACTGGGCAGCATATGCTACTGGTTGTGGGCGTTTAGAACTCTGTCATAATTACGACATTTATGTTAAAAATTGCTCAATATATTTGTGACATTTGATGTTTAGACCTATCTACTAACTGTGTATTGCTTCTGTTGATTGTTATTTTTACTGTTACTGCTTGATTTGATTCAACCGTGTAAAAAAGCCAATAAAAGATGTATATTTGTGTTTGTCTGGGGTTTAAAGTGGAGGTGGCTTCAAAACAGTAGAACAGCTGGATGGAGGCAGGTGGTCTGTAGTCAAATCTTCACTGAGAGCAACAAGGTTTTACTAAGTTTAAGTACTGATATGTCAAGTTAGTTGGGTTGAGTTTATGCTGATTTATAGTGGTGACTGCACACCTAAGTTTTGTTGACATTCGGTGTTGTTTATAGGAAACACCTGAATCCAGTTTGCAGTTGCAGAAGCAATAGTAAACAGATAACAGATGTCCAGGGAACGTAATAAATATGCAAAGTCTGAACATTTTTGAAGGCAATCTATTCTGTACCTGTTGCCCTGAAAAAGTCACGTGGCAGGTGAATGGTTTTTTTGTTATAGGACGGAACTAGAGCGGCTTATTGCTGAGCAGCAGAGAGCGACTGAACTTGTGATGGAGAAAGAGGAGGAACTTTACTGCCTGCACGAATCACATCTGAATGAGATTGCATCACAGCGAGCTTATTTTGACCAGCTCAAGACCCAGCATGAAGCAGAACGTGATGCAGCTTGGCAGGAGATAGAGCTCCAGAGACAAGTTCTGAGAGAGCAGCAGATCAGTCAGTCTGACTTTAATATACATATCCTAACGTTTTATTTGTCGGCAATTTAAACTCATTAAAACACAGTACAGGCGAGATAAATTTTCCGGAACCTTTTTCCCAAATATGTGCAAACCGGCTTCCTGTCTTCATCATTTCCTTCCTCCCCCTCGCAACACTTCTGCAATTTCTAGGCTACATTCTAGCACACCACTTCCTCGCCTAACTTCACAAACAAAAAAGTTTGAATCATTTGTAAATTTTGCCCTCAGTAAATATCAATCACCTCTCTAATTCAGTTTGACACCAGTAGCATTGTTGTTTTTATTACACACTATTGGTATTGTATGTTGTTATTGCACGCTTTCTTTATTGTACTTTTATAATGTGTTCAGCTATTCGGCTATCCAGCCGCAAGTGTTCAATAAACTCAGTGTTCAGTGTTCATTCACATTCACTGATTTGGTGCTGTTGGTTGGGCGACACGATTGGCATCCAACCTGTAACATGTTTGCTGTAGCGATCTCTGAATGTTGGCCTTTGGGGATCTGGCCTGACCTTAAACATTCAGTGAAAAAGTAGGCTGGTTCCACAAACACTGAAAGTAGTAGCAGTAGTGGTAATGTTTGTAGTAGTAATTGTAGGCGGCAGGGATGGTGGTGCAAGTAAGTCAGAACTTGGAACTTATTAGAGCTGAATTCACCTCTGGTGGCGGCACAGCATAGTTTTGGCATGCACACTGTGGTTCGTAAAAAAGTGGCAACTTACATATTATATGTATTATTTTTATCTGTACTTTTTGTACAATTTCATATTAAATAATATAACTTTTTCAAAAGTAATTTTTTTCACTAAATTCCAGAAGTGATTTCCGTGTGTATTTAGAGTAAAATGTTCCACCAGCACTTATATACAAGCTAGCTGTGCTGTGTGCAAATATACTGGATATTGATTTGTTTAGATGAGAATTTTTGAATGTGTGAAATGTATAGTACATCTTTATGTCTGTTGTAGGCTTGTCCACATCATCCACTTCTAGTGATGCTGAATCTAGTTTAACTAATAGTTGCAAGGAGGCTGATGCAGTGCAGTCTTCTAGTGGAAATGACACTTTAGTGACGAAAGACGTCGACCTTCGACAGAAAGAAGCAGAAGAGAAGTATTTGGAACAAATGGCCGAGCTGAAGAAGGCTGAGGAGGATCTTCGACTGAAGGAGGAGCTGTACAAGCATGAAGATGAGGCCATGCTTGAGAGACTGACAGCACAGAATTCTTTCATTGAGAAGTTGGATGTTCAGAAAGTCCAGCTAATGTATTTCATTGAAGCACAACAGCAGCCAGTGCCAGCTGCCCTTGAGACGTCACTGTCGACAGGTCTGTGTCATAGTGATGGACATCTTAATGAGGTTGCTGATGGCTGGCAAGAGCAGATGTATCCACAGATACAAAGAGCTGTGTTCAGTGCCTCGGGAAGATTGCTGACAACGTCTGGGCGCAAGAATCTGGAAGGTATTACACCACTGAATGGCACCACATGTCCCGGCACCACCAACTTCACATTCCAGCCTGTTGGGTTTAAGGCTAAGCAACACTGCAGTGGAATGCTTACACAGACTGGAAAGAGTGATCATAAAGCAGGACCTGAGTTGTCTGTGCCATGGAGATCAGTATCTGACAACGTACGTGTGAAGAGTAGGTCAACATCAGCACCTCGTCTGTCAGATGAAGCATCAGCCTCTGTGTTGAGTGACGAAACACAATCTGTAATTCTTGGTCGATTAGCTCGTTCTCCGAGCCCTCGAACTAGTCACCTGAGCAGTCTGAGTCTTGTGAGTGTACCAGAGTCAATTCATGAAGAGCATGAAGAATCTCCTTTATCTGGCCGATTATCTGTCAGCGAAGTGGATATTCGACGTCATCAATTTGCATCCTGTATTAACAGAAATAGGTGGTCATTCGATGAGGTGCACCTCTCTGGACAAAATGCTGCTGCTTCAATCAGATGCCTTACAGGAAGTAACCAAGATGTTGTCATCACTGACAGTGGACTTCCTTCAAGTCCAGAAGCTGGTCATTTGGACTCGTCTGATATGAATGCGACCATGAAACCGAAAGAGAAAGCTTCAAAGCAGCCTGATGCAGCGAAGTCTTTGGGGAAGCCAAGATCAAACATATTGCAGAAAATAGGTGCAACGCTTACTAGTCTCACACGACGACAGGATACCAAGCAGACACCAGTGCTGTCACATCAGACAAAAGTTTCTCACCAGCAGTCAGATACTGGAGTGGCATCCAGCAGTCGTCTCAAGCATGCCGATAAAGCAAAAGTTCGGGCAAATGCTAATAGTGGCAAAAGGCCCGCTGTTGTTCAGTCCAAAAGTAGATCAAAACAGCCTCTTAGTGGTGTGTCAAAAGGACACTTAGGCACATCTAAAGGCTTATCACCGTCTGATTCTGTTGAGAAGAGAAACAAGCCTGCTTCCGGTGCACAGGATAAATCTACCATGCCTGCTAAAGTGAGAGAGTCTTTCCGTAGTTTCCGTGAGCGATTAAAGCTGACGGCAGGAAAGGGTCTGAGAAGAAAGTCAGGTGATATTCCTGTGGAAATATTTCTGCCGAAGTCGAAGGTTGTCGAGAGCAGTGAGGATCTCCATGATTTGTGTGCGGCTGAAGAGCAGAGATGTAGTGCAGCAGTTGATGCTTGTCTTGATAGTGAGGTAATGAATTGGCATATGTCCGATGATGTAGATTGGAGAAATCAATGGACTGGTGTATTTGGGTTTCCCCATGTGAAGGAGTTGGAACCCATGAAGGGCGTTGATGATGACAGCCAGTTCTCAGATGATTCCTTGAATGGTAAGAAGAACAGCTCCTACGACCAAGCAGCAGGACTTCATTACGGAAGCATAGTTGGACCAGCCTATGATGGTCAGTGTTTTCTTCCCTTTTTCCAAGAATCATTGGAGAATGGCAATTGTGATGACGGTAGTTTTTCGGAAGATTCCTTGGCAGAAGATGTCTCAGGTTTCTCTGCAGATACTGCAGTGAAAGAACTTGGTCAGAAGCCGACAGCAGTTCTTCTGCCGTGCAACACTCGCGACACATCTCCAGCTAGTGCATCGGCGTGCGTAATACAAAACGTGAGTAATACCAGTGACAACAGACTGTTTGAAACGTCTACAGTTGGTCTCATAAACCAGGACATTGTTGAGTCAGAAGAGCACTCTGCGTTCTATACTGGTGATGAAGCAGTGTATAAGCAGTGCAGACAAACTGAGGTTTTGCCAGTGTCTGAGCTACAGATAGCACCTGTGTTGAGAGATCGCACAGCACTGCAGACTGGAACGGTGACTTCTGCTCATCCTCTCAATGATGACAACACTTCAGTTTTGGCTGCTAGGTAAAATGCTCGTTTACAATATTGCTCTGTTAGTAATTGAAGGTTGCTGTAAAAACTCATCAGTTTGAAACTATATATAAGGATGATGTGGGTATCTGACAGAAGTCATGTGACTAAGATATATGATGTTACTTTTCCTGCATTTCATTGAGTTCTTGATTTGCTACAATTATTGTGATGTTTTTATCTCCGCCAAGGGATTGGAATGAATGGCGGTGGTACTTTTTTCAGTTGATATCTATGTCTGTCTGTATGCAGTGAACCTGTCAATGACACCAGTGGACTTCATTGTTGAAATGCCTAACGCTACTGACTCCAAGTTTGGCAAGCATGTTTCCAGGGACATTCCCGACATGACCCCTTAAAAATTTTTCGTAAAGGGGGTGTGGCCATGGTCAAGTGACCCCCTGAATTTTTAGCCGTTAAATGCTAATAGCTCCAAAATGGCTAAAGTGGCAGATTTCATATTTAACATCTGAAAAACTTTTAAAAGGGGGAGTGGTCACGCTCACATGGGAGTGGTCACGCTCACATGAACCCCGTTAGTTTTTGGGCATTAAATGCTAATTGCTCCAATATAGCTAAAGCTACAGACTTCAAATTTGATGTGCATGTTCCCAGGGACAGTCTAGACATGAGCCCTTAAAACTTTTCCGAAAACAGAGTGTGGCCAGGGTCACATGACCCCTAAAAATTTACTTAGTAGAGATTGCACTCCCATGAGCACCCTCTAGTTTGTGAAGTGTTTCTTTTAGATTGCATACTGAGTTGGCAGTGAAAATTGTGTGCAGACAATCTGATAATGTGATGAAGTTGTCATCAAAAGAAGCCATCGAAGGGAGACAGAGTGTTGGTAGCAAGAGAGATACAAGAAATCGTCGGGCCGAAGTGTTACGTGCTCTTGGAAAAAGTACGACGGAATCTGATATTACTGAAGGTTGCAGTCAGTTTCACTCTTTGATATGTGATTGTTGTTATTATTTGCACATATGTATTCATTCGTATTTAGCAACTGTACATAGCTCATTTACAAAGTTTGTTTTTTATCATTAAGATGCACTTCTTGTTTGCAATCCTTTAGATAAACAAGGAATGTTATTAATTAAAGAACATCTAGACGTTAATTATTGATGCTAGGTAGACACCGTCTTTTACTTTTATTGAGCAACTACTAGCCACTAATGATCTCATTCTTGGGTTGTTAATGACAGGTAGTGATTTATGTGTGGAGGTCTAGGGGATGAGTCCTGCTTTACTTTCTGTGCCTTGCTAGAATCTGAGCCTAACATTCTTGATGTTGGACTTATATTGTTCTTCTCTGTTAATGAGATTTGTATGTCATAAACAGGCATTTTTTAGCAATGGTTACTTAGAGTGTGTACTCATTAGAAGGTCGTTTTTTAAAATTTTGATTGATTTACAGGATTATAGATTCATTATGGCCAAAATGATGATCTCTGAATATAAATGCATTTTCCTTCCTCTGTGAATGCTCTGTCATGCTTAAAATGTGCTCCTGCTCCAGTTCCAGAGCTCACAATGCTGCCCCAGATTCCTAGATGGCTGAGGAGGGAGATAACCCTTCACATTGGTGGCATCTCATTCTCAGCGGCTTTCGCAGCTCATCCTGAAACTCTGCAACATGCTGCCACTTTTATCGCTGGTGATAAGTCTCCTGTTGTCAGAAGTGTGGCATGTCATATTTCTGATAAGCAGTCCTTTAGTGTTGCTGCTGTAGTATTTAATTTCCGATGACTGCATGATGCTGGTCGTGCTGGCAACGCATTATGCAGTGGTGGGTGACCGCTTGTTTCCAGTGGTGTCTGCACATACTTGGAACACTGAGCTGTCTGCAATCAGAGCACCATATGTAGTCACTGTCTTTGTTGAGGCAGAAGCTTTAACTTTCACTTTAAAAATCATTTTCCGATGACTGATTTCTGTCTGCAATCTGTGTGGTTTTTATACAATGCCTACTAAGACCACTGCTCAATTCAGGTAAACCTTGAAAATGAGCATTATGACTGTTGTCTGTTGTAGGTGCACAGACTGCTGCCTTAACAATGGCCCTAACAGTAAAGCGACGGAAACGGCGAGTTCTTGCTGTGCACGATACAACAGAACCAAATGTTTCCCCAGTGAGTTCTGATGACTATGCTGCTTCGTCTGCAGATATTTCGAGTTCTTCATCATCAGATGAAGATGACGCAGTATGTAGGCAGCATATCGTCAGTAGAGAGATGCCTTCTGACCAGGTCAGTCCCTCTGTTTTCTGCATTCCCAGTTCAGTGCCATTCAATGATGGTTCTGTGACAACCATGAGTTTAGAAGATGGATCCAGAATAGCATTCAGTATGCAAAATCTACAGTTAGGATGTTCCACCATTGACTTGTGGAGCAATGTTGATGATGTGGCAGATGCTTCACAGCAAAGTGATGATGCCATAACACCCATGGAGACTAACAGTCCTGCAGTAGCAATTTCAGAACAGAACGTTTCAGCTCTGGAAGGCACTCTGAAGACTAAGATTTCACCTAAACTTACACAGTCTCAGACCCTGGTTGTCGACACACTTTCATCTTCTCAAAGTTGGATCTTTGTGTCTTCTGCAGTAATGTCAGGTCTGCAGGATGTCCTGCCGATGACTCAACAAGATAGTGGTGACACCATTTCGAGTGAAGATGGGTGTATACCTTGTACCACACATGTTGATGCCACTGCCTGTTTTTGCACTGAAGTGCTGCCATCTAGCAGCCTAGCAGCAGATATACCAAGTGATGTGCAGGAGACTGGTAGTGATGCTGCACTGACAGGCAGCACTGAGCATCAGCAACAGCTTGATACAGATAGTACCCATCTTCCTGTTGAATGTGCTAGCATTGATATCACTGAGTCTGAGGATGATAATTCAGCGCCCAGTAGTCTGCACACTCTGTGTTTAGCAAATACAGAAGTTGCGGGAGACAGTTGCAGTGACATGTCGCTTATAACTGCACTTGAAGAAGATCATGCTACTGTGTACAAACAGAGGGATACAGACAGTGAGTCGCATAATGTGCCAAAGAATGTGTCATGTCTTGCAGAGATGAGTCCAGACATACATATACAACAGGCAGGAGGTACTGTGTTTGTTGGAGAGGCTGGCTGGCAGAATACCCTCGACAGTGACGATGATGAGTTTACGTCCGACGTAGATGTTTGTGTTCTTGACAATGATGCTCATGACAGGCCAATGTCTGAGCACAGAACTGACGAGGCAAACCTGATTTCTGTGAATGAGAGCAGTGATCATGTTAATCATACTGCAGCTGCCCTCCAGCAAGCCGCCAAGTTTAACAATGTAGTTACATTAAGTGATATTGATGACTGGACAGATAACATTGCCAGATACAATGCAAATGCAGTGCCCATTCACAGTGATGATACTGTTGAAGTTATTGGCAAGGATAAGCAATTCTTTTCCAGTGATAGTGATAAGGCATGTCCTGTGGAAGCGACTGTACAGTATAGGTCTGATACTGTACAGCTGTCAGACCCAGAAGTGAAAGATGCAGGGGAAGAGAGCACAAGCTCTGAAGCTGTGTCATTTATTTACAGAAATTCTGGTAGTGTTACAGATGGTAGTGTCCTGTGTGAGGAATCCTATAAAAAATATGTTATTGATGAAAGTGGTGAGGAAAATGAGATGGTTGTTTCCGGTGGCACGAGGCAGGATGACCAGCATTTGTTGTCTTCAGATCAGTCTGATCAGTCTGTGAGTATTGTGGGAAGTGCTGCTGTTGAGATGCAGAGAGGCCACACTTCAGATGACACTGTGCATGCCCACAGTTTCAGAGACGAGATGTCATCAGAAACTGTGAGATTATACATTCACCATTTTCCAGGCCAGTTAAGTCATGGTTCTGAAAGCAACAAAGAAACAATGCTTGAAGCAGAAGAAAGCAGAGGTAAGCCAGAAACAGTCGTTGATGAAGTAGACAACACTGAAACCAGGGAATCTTCAGCTGTGAACAGAAACTGTGGAGGAGTTTCCATAGACCATTGTAGCAGTTCATTGTTTGAATTGGCTGACTCATCATGGCCGATATCAGAAGTGCATGGGAGTAGTGCTTTGAGTGATGTAGATTGTGGAAATGCAGAGCTCGGAAGTTTAGCCACAAGTCGAAATGTTGACAGTGGAAAGGAAACAATGGCAAGTGAACAGAATGCTGCATCTGCTGTTGCCAGTTGTGACATTGATGTGGCCATTAGTACTGTACTGTCTGATAGTACTGCAGGACTGGATAGTCAGGCGGTGTCTCTGCTTGGAAATGTTGATAATGAGCTGCAATGGGATGTGGTAGAAACTGGGAGAGACAGCAGCAGTTCAGGTGAACTCAATGTCTCAGGCTCCGGTGCTGCTGCAGTTGGTCCTGATGGAGTTCACAGGCGAGCTGTTCATTGTCGTGCAGGTTCTGAGTCGAATTTGACCAGCCATGACCAGAGTAGAGCTGTGGATGAAAAATCAGAAGAGAATGGAAAAGAAATCGGTCCAGACATGAGTACAGAGGCTGTTGCTGGGGATTATGGTGTATTGAAGGATGCTGCAATAGCTGATACTGAGTATGTGTTTGGTAGTTCCTCATTGATTACTGTGCAAGGTGGTCATAAGGCAAATAGCTTGGTAGATGGTGAGAGAGATATTGATGTACAAAGTTCATTGAATATGAGTGATGTTATTGATGCAGACACTCAGACTGTAGCGCTTATGAATACTTCAGCATTGTCCAGAGAGAAGAATATCGTACAGAGTGACTTTGCTAGTAAAGAAGAACTTGCAGTCTCTACTGCTGCACTGCATGACAATGCTGTGAGAGAGATGAATGTAGCTGTTACTCAAGCTGATACTGATAGTGGACAGGAAGAAGATGCTCAGCATACACAGTTCTCAGTTGGGAAGCATGATGTTTGTCACAGCGGCAGTGTTAAGCAGCAGTCATGTGGTCAGTGTGAGTTAAATGCTGCCAATAATAAAGAGGCAGTAAGTGCAGAATTGATGCTGACTGATGTTGAGGGAGACAGGCTTGAGTCTACTGTGAGTTCAGATATTATAGACAAAATTGCTGACAGTTGTGTGGAAGACATTTGTGACACTCATTTGGATCAACAGCTAAAAGTGACGGATGGCAGTGTGATGGAGTCAGTGACAACAGTTTGTGAAGAACGTGACGATTTACTGGATCAGTTTTTGCCGCATAATAATGTCATTGACACAGATCTCCCATTAGTGTCGACAAACCGTGATTCAGTTGTCACTGGTGTTGATGATGAGGCAGGTAAGGAACCTTGTGAGTGTGTTATCAAAGATGATGCTGACCAACATGCTGATGCACTTGCTGAGCAGAATGATAGAGTGCAAGAGTCTTCACCACAGAGAGCGGTGGTAGACCACCAAGAAGTGCTTGTGAAACTTGATATGGCTTGTCAGCTTGAAGAAACTGCAGGTAAGTTTCGTGCTGCAGGGCTTTCTGGTGATGGCAGAGGTGATGAATTGTTAAGATCTCCAAAGCTGGATGTCACTACTAACAGCGCAGGTGAAAAAACAAGTTTAATCGTTTTCCCGACTATCGGTACAGTTGAAGGTATTAATTCCAGCACAGCTACGGAGAAGTTGAATGCTGAGAGTTCGGTGGTGATAGGTGGGGATGGCAGTATGATACAGCAGCTGAATGAGCCAACCTCCAGTACAGTAGAAAATTATCAGTTCTCAATGGGATCAGGTAAGGATAAACTTGCATGTGCAGTTGATGATTTATTTGTTACCACTGTAGGTAGTGCAGTAATGATGCCAGAGAGTTTGTTGAGTGATTGCATTAATGAAGAACCGAGTAAAACTGATGCCACCATGGTGGTAGTTGCTGGCGAAACTGGAGATATAGCCGTGTCTGCTGTAGCTGATACATCAGTAGTTCCTGTAAGCAGTAGTGCAGAGTTGGGATCAAAGAGGCCCATGCTTGAAGCAGTGGTGGGTTTTGAGAACAGTTTACAAGGTGAACATGAATATGAATGGCAGTCTGCTAGAAATGACAGTGATTCAGCAGTAGCCATGGTACAGGTTGATGGCAGTGATGATTGTAATAATTCCACTGGCAGTGTTCTGTCAAGTGTTGTTAACCCAGGTGATATAGACGTGGCTGAGTCTGTCAGTGTACCTAAGCTGCAAACAGTGGTTGAATCGACAAGTGGATTAGAAGTCAAATGTGTAAGTGAAAGGAATGTTGTCGCTTGCTGTGAAGCAGTGGAACAGATACAGACAGATGATCTGTCTCATGACACTGGCTTGGCTGTTGTAATTAATAGTCCATGTGATGCGGATACAGGCTTTCCAGTCATACATGTGACTCAGGAGACCACTGCATTACTGAATGAGGCTGCTGCTGCTTCCTCCATTCAGTTTGCTGTGTTTCAGAGCGAAATAATTGACAATGACTCTGTTGATACATTGTCAGCTAATGGTACATCAGAGCAAGTAGCGAGCAGTTCAGCAGCTGGTGGGTTGACAGAGACTGAAGAATACCAGATTGCAAATGGACAGAATCCTACAAATGCTAATGTCAGTCTTACTGATACCGACACTGCTTTGCACGGACTACCACACAGTGATGTCGATCAAGGATTTGACATGTTGTCCGTCACTGACAACATTGTGGTGGATCCTGGAACCGGTACCTCTGGCTTGAAAATGGAAAGGTCGGAAGAAGATGCAAGCATCGTGAATCCAAGCAGTCAAAGATCTGCTGTAGATGGTGCTGATGTCAGTGTAGATGGACATGATGAGCTGCCAGCTGTGATCTCTGATGTTACTGATGATGCTAAGCATGATGCTCCCGGCTGCATCCAAGATCACAACATGTGCGAGAATAAGGTCGCAAAAACTGCTGCTGTAGCAGTTGGTGTCACTACCACTGCTGGAGCTGAGAGCATGCTTTCTGTAGCTGGTGATGGCATTAATGATGACAACTGGTATACCAGAGTTTCTCCGCACGAGCAAGTAAACAGCAGTGCAGATGGTGCGAAACAAACTGAATTTACTGAACTGCCAAGTAGACCAGGAAGTGCTGATGATGTGTGTGGTTATTCAGCTGCAGAAGATAGTGCATGTGATGAGGATAGTGATCATGCAGACACTGATAGAGCTACTGAGAAAGTGGGTACCTGTGTAGCTAACGAACATGAAGACATGACAGTTCAGTTTGTCTCCTTGTTGCCAGAAATAAGACCAAATGTTGATCTTCAGGATCAAATTATTGCTGCTGATGACCACCATATAGCAACTGATATTCACACTGATGTAGTGGTTGAGGAGAATTTAAAGAACATTACCAAAAGCACTCTGATGGCTGTTGATATCACTACAGGAATAACTGAGTTGGACCAGAAATCTTTTCATCCGGACAGTGCTGCAAATCTATGGATAGCTTCTGCCGCGCAGATCACAGGCAAAGAAACTTCAGTTGTTACAGATAATGCTTCTGTTGATAGACCTGCTACTACGAACAGAGCTGAATACATAAATGGTGACTCTAAAGCACATAGTGCGCTCGATGGAAGTAAAATTACGCTAGTTAATAGTGCAGTTGATATGCCAGTAGACTTGAGATCAGAGCTACAAGTGTTGTTTTCAGAGACATCAGCATCATCTCATGAGAGTCATGCATTATCATCATCTGCCATGAGGTTGACAAATGGTTTGCAGAAGAAATCTGATAATAGTATGTTTCGTGACAGTCATGACTCCAGTTCTGTTGATCTGAATTCTGTTACTGTGGTTGACAAAGATAAGCTTAGTCAAAAGGTTGTTGATGAACTAGCTGCGATAGATCAGTCTGAAAATGGCAAAAGTAATGCAACAGCAGTCAGCAGTCACAGCTCAGTTGGTGGAACTGCAGATACAGCAGTTGTACAAGATTTGTCAAAGAACATTTCCAGTGTTGCAACAGATGCAAGGCATTGTGCTGTGACATGTGATGGAGAGAGTAATGTTGTAGAAAAGTGGCAATCAGTGACTGATGATGGACCCATTCAGGTCACACCAAGTATGGTATCTGTCGTAACACATGATGCTCATATTGGAAGTGATGTGACTACATTGGTTGGTGTTACGGATTTACCCGAGCAACTGTCAGATGCTGATGAGACAAGCCAGGCTGATCAGCTGCCTGCTGACAAATGTCTGGAGAAGAGTGGCAGTTGTCAGCAGCAAGGAATTAGTATTGCCACATCCACATGTCCTTGTGCATTTGATGTGTGTGAACTGTCTGTGGCAAAGTTTTGTCATGGTCCAGCACCACTGTCTTCAGCAGAGCACCGTTGCTCTGATGGTACTCCATTACAGGCATCTTTGCAGAATGAAATTCAGCTTTTTGAGACTGTAAGTTCTTCTTTAGTACAGGTGTCAAATACTGCATGGTCTGATGGTATTACAGTGGCTGATGAGACATTCTTTGACGAAAATGCCAGTTTAGGTCATGAGATGCCTAGAGATATATCACTGCTAGAGGAGAATGACAAACATAGTGATGCAGAACAAATGCCGAGACAGAGTTATGACTCTACAACTGCACATCTTATGAATGGAACTGCTGAATTGGGCACTGATATTGAAGCAGGCAATGCAAGTGATACAGTGTTACAGATGGACCAGGCAGTTAAACTTAACAAATTACTTGATTCATTGATAGATGAAGAAAGCTGTGGCAGCCTATCCACTGTGCATCAAGGGCAGAAGTTGCCAGTTGTACTGCAGTCTCCAGCAGTCATTGGGTCACCAGATCAGGAGACAGTTTGTGATGGAGCTACCAGTACTGATCCCCACCATAGTGATACAGAATGGTTACAGTATCCTGAAGATTCTGTAACTAATGTGTTGCTGTTCGGAGGTGACTCAGAGCAGCTCCATAGTTTGGCCGGAGAAATTACTGGTAACTTTCAGCTACAACAACTAAATGATGTTGGACATGCCACCACCATGCAAGCTGCAGTTGACACTAAAGACATGGTAGCAATACATCAGCAGACTTTTGCCAAACATGGACTTACAGTGTCACATGATGCATCAGATAATGACAGCTATGCTTATCATCAGGAACAACCGGTGAACGTCGTGGCTACAGCAATTTTCAGCATGCTTGAAGAAGTTTCTTCTGCAGATGTGGTAACAAAGGCTCAACACGTTATTGATGAGCATGTCGTCAGTAGATACCGAGTGCTGACTGAAGTCAGATCACAGCTTGATCTAACAGAGAACACAGTTGAGAATACTGAGAAGAGTGGCTTACTAATCGGCACTTCTGTGTCTGATCAGTTTGACATAAGTACACCGCTTTGTTACACAAATGATTATTCGAATGATTATTTGAGTGTACCAGAAGCTGGCAGCGTTAGTCTAGTTTCTGCTGCCAATCTTAGTGTTGTCCAAGCTGATGATGAATTTCTTGCTGGTAAAGACAGTACAGACTCAACATTTTCAGCAGTCATCGGTGACGTGAGGTCTTACCAGCAGTTCGGCTGTCCTGGAGCCATGACTGAAGGATCTTCCAGAGTGATGGGGAGTACAGGAGAGATGAATCAAATGGCAGATGACTTGATGGTTACAGTGTGTCTGCAACATGACGTAACACTGACCACGGAGCAGCACAGTTCTGATCTTACATTCGTAGCTAATCAACATGCTGAGGATGTTGGAATAATTTCAGCCCTTCATAGTAGCAGAGGCTGTGCTTTTGACCAGACCGACAGAGAAGTGGCTGGTTTTTATGAAGACAACAGAGAGAGTGACGAAGATGCCGATGCTCACAAAGATTCAATAAGTAATCAAAGAGCTGTTTGTTATCTGTTATCTGCCGGAGATGATGGGTATCTTGTCATGAATGATTCTGTGAATAATATAAGCAGCAGCTGGACTGAACAGTTGGCCACTGCTGATACATGCACTTCAGCCTCTCATGACCTAACAAATGTGAAGAGTGGTGATGAAATTTCAAAGACAAAAAGCACTGCCCATAGTCACATAAAAAGTGTGGCATTGTCAGGATTGAATGTATGTGATATACAGAGGACTAGTGTGACTGATCACGGTAATGCTGGCATGCTGTCTGCACACACAGTGGATCAGGCTGAAAATGTAGATCAGCATGGTGGTGGTGGCAGCACATGTGATGTGACAGTTGTTGCCAATTCTGTTATGGTGGTGGAGAGTAATCAGCAGATAACAGTGCCGAGTGTTGAGTTTGCTTGTGCTGGCCACGATCAGCTCTTCACTGATGTGACAGCACACAAACTAGATGACAGTGAGTGCATCTCTGATGGAATGTCTAGACAAATACAGCCACAACTTGCAATCTCCCATCCATCACGGACAGAAAATGTAAGAACAGGTGGCAGGCAAAAATCAGGGGATAACACAGCACTTCATCATTCATCCAGCAGCCAGGATGCAGAGTCCATAATGTTTGCCGACAGTTTGGCAGTACAAATGAAATCTGATGATGGCAAAGTACAACATTCAAAGAGTTTGAGTGCTAAGAAGACAAAACTAACAGACACCGAGGTACTGGGAATTGATCTGGAGCCAGAAAGGCAGCACAGCATTGTGGAGTCTCCATCAATGCAGTCGCCCGATGTTGAAATTATAATGAGTGGTCACTCGACCATTGGCTTGGGTCGCCGCAGCGACTTTGAGTATCATTCAGTTGGTCTGCAGCCAGTTGGCACTCAGCGACCGAAGTTCACACCCGGTCCAGAGCAGGTGCTGCGTAATGAAGTGGCTGAACAGTATCCAGAGAGTTTTTGGCATAGTGCTCTTGATATTGAAATCAGACCACAAAATAGAACCAATCTTCCATTGACTAGAGATGAAGCACAGATAACTGTCAGTGGTGCTACAGTTGTACGAAATAAAGATGGAGCCAGAATACGCAGTATGTCCAATAAAAGTGATGCAGACTTTCATAGAGAAGTGAAAGACAGTGTCATAATCACCCAGCAAAATCGCAGCAAAAGTCCACTGAGAGGCGTCTGTGTGGTCACTGACACTGACAGACCTGATGGATGCCAGACAACAATGGGTGGTACATCGTCGGTATTTAATGACAGTCTTGTGGATACTCTACAGCACTTATCAAATGGAGAACCTGAACGTTGCCAAGTCGCAGTTAACCGTGGTGCAGCCAGATCACATGATGTTTCACCTCAGTTCCCTGCTGCCTGGCGTCCAGCTGGCAGCTCTCAGATTTTTGATATTGGACTTGATCTGTTTCGCTCTAAGTCCGTGGATCATATTGACCATGCCGATGTTCAGCCTGAACCTGATTTTAGGCGCATACGTTCACATCCTGACTTGAGCACTATATCTGCTCGTAGAAGTTGTCGCCCCCGCCATAGAAGACGTCTAGCACAACCCATGTTAGGCAACTCCAGCTTATCAAAGAGTGATCAGGAACTATTGGGTAGCACAAGTGCACTCTTTGAAGACCTCTTGCCAAACTTCAAAGATCTTCCATTTTGTTCATCATTAGATGGCAGTGATTCGGAGACTGATGAGAATAAGCTGATCAGAGATGAGTCTGGACGGTTTGAGAACTTTCTTCTGTCACAGTTCTCTAACTTACCGCCTGTGCCAGGAAATGATGTAGCAGTCGGGAGGGCGGTTCAGCCTGGTGGTGATCCAACAAGAAGAATCACAAGATCTGATACTGCTGCTGAAACCATGTATGATGATAACATTCAGAAGAATTTGTTTGGTATGCCATTTAGTCAGATGACCGCTGAGACTGATCTTTGTAAGCCACACGTTACTCCAGTGCATGATTTCAGAAATTACAGTAATGCACTGAAGCATGCAGCAAGCAATGAATTGCACAGGACACAGTCTACGGATAGTATAACATATGTCTTTGTTGGACATGGTGCCAGCAGCCTGGAGGCAGTCGGAGATAATCACTCCCGCATGGTACGGTTTTCATCTGAGCCGTTGTCATATCCATGTGATGATGCTGCTGACACTCTATGTCGCATACCAGGACGATCATCACATCCCTGTGGTGTCAGCATGTTGATGGAGGCATCATCTGATAGTTGCCTGTTGTCAACAAACAATGAGTGTCCAACTCCAATTCAGCGATCACTGTCTTGTACTGGTCTCGGTGATCAGAACACCGACAGCGGCGGCTTCTCTGATGAGTTAACCACCGACATTGGGACTGGACATCAGCAGATGCCAACCACTCTATACCAGTCTGATTTTGAACATACTGAGGCTGGTATGCAGACATTGGACAGAATAAGACTGTGCAAGAATGAGGCGTCATTAGCAACTTCCGGTTATGGTAAGATTGCAGTTCAGACCAGTGAATCTCTACACAAAAGTCATGCTAAACGGACCTCATTGTCACTTTCATCCATCGGAAGAAGTCAGATTGAGGCAGAAACTGAGATACATGAGAATCGTCAGCAGTATCCAGATAGTAGTGGAGATTTGGACCCATTGAATTCTGGCAGTAATGGATCAGGTAATATTGGCACACATTTGATGCATGGTGACAACTGTGGAACCACTGTGCCACTTCAAAGTGGACAGATAGTGCAGTCAGATACACTGGATTTTTTAGCACCAGTGGCTGCTGGATGTCACGTGAATGATATACATCAGGAGGGTAGACATCCTGAGGATGAATCTCTTTTGAGTAAGGAGAGGTCGATCGTAGGTGCTTATAGACAGATGCTGCCATCAGGTGACAGTGATGATCGTCATAGCTATATCATGAAGAACAATTCTGTTCAAAGCATTCCAAATGAAACATCATTAGAGACTTTCGGTACTCAATCTTTGCCATACAGGATGGCTGATCAAGAACAGTTGTCAGCTGAAAATATTTTGCGGTCTTCATCTGTTGGCCGAACCATTGAAACCCAGACTTATCCAGAGATGCGAGCTATTGAAACACAAACTCCAAATGTTCAAGAGACATGTGGAACTCAGACACTATATTGCACTGATGTACAAAGTGTTCCATTAACTGTTTTCAGCCCAGCATCAAGCCCAGAATTGCGTACGCCACCAGCAAATATGCCAAGAATTGAATTGTTGTCACCTTTGACTGGTGTTGTTACGTCTCCGTTAATGTTTCATGCACCTAGCAGCATGCCTGTCACACTGACATCTGCTGATGATCCTGAGAATGTCTCATCTCATGTTGTCAGCAGTGTAAATTCTAGCTTCACAATTGATGGTCCATCAGTGACAACTGTCAGTCATTCTGTAACTGACCAGGTGTCATCGGTTGTAGCTTTGATTGATAGTGATGTGACTGACAGGTGGAATGGCCATTTGTGTGAGAGGTCTTCAGACACAACCACTTGGACTCATGCGTCACCTCGTCACATCCTGTCACAGGATCCTGGTTTATTGCACAAGTCCAGTACTCAAATAGCCCAAGGAGGCAGCATCTCAAGCCCGCATTCACTATTGCTGGGGGAAGGATTCCCATCATCTGGTAGTGATTTGGCAGGACATCACGGACCAGTTCAGACCGATCACAGCGACACTTTGATCAACAGCTCATTACTCACATCCATCGACTTCACTTCTGATGTTCACAGTAAGCAAACAGCAGTTAGCACTGGAAGATTATTGCTAGTAAACACGACGGATAAAAATTTGCAGCCTTCTGCCACGCTTTCTGGTGGATCAGTTGATGTCGCCTTACCAAGTCATCAATATCAAACAGCTGAGATGCCAAATGTGAGTCATGGTGAAAGGAGGCCATCAGATTCCAGTAGCATAGAGTCCCTGTCAAGTACGCTGTCACCAGCGTCCAACAGTGAGACGGAAGTCATCAAAGCCGAAGATTCCCTGTGGAGTGGAAAGCAAGAAGAAGAAAACGAGAGTAAGTTAATGGCCGATAAAATTCTGGAGAAGTACAGAATGAAAAGGACAACAAATGCAGAGCGTATTTTGCCTGTTAGAAATGAGAGAAGTGCCTGTACTCCACAATGTAGTGACTATGGACGTCTTCCACAGTCTGCTGTCTGTTTATCAGAGTCTTCGTCATACAGCCATGCAAATGATTCTGGCATTGTTGACAGCCAGCAGAGTCTATCCCCATTGACAAGGACGCTTTTCGGGTACAGTGATGTGAGCTGTGATAAATCAACTGTGACAGATGCTAAAAGAAGAGCAACTGCTGGATGGTATGATGAACTGGAAAGACTTCGCCGAGAACGGCAGCGGATCATTGACATGCTCGCTCAGGAAGTTATACCATCTAGAATCCAGGTGGAGTTAACAGAAGCTCATCTGAACTATCTCATAGGCCAGACAGACACATTATTGCAGCGTGTTGATGAGACACCACCAGTCTCACGGCGTCGTGATGTGCTTGAAGCAGATTTCCGTTCATTTTGGCGAACAAGGTTCGAGGCCTGTCAGAGGCACACAGAGGCACAGATTCAACAGCTGGAAAGAACTGGAAAGGAAG
>Ga0056132_1000084_pt1 | contig 19319 bp, 9 predicted proteins | sample WorMetLIZISLAND2_3_FD_71119 | JGI IMG/M metagenome (GOLD analysis project Ga0056132, IMG submission 71119) | Marine gutless worms symbiont microbial communities from Max Planck institute for Marine Microbiology, Germany - Olavius clavatus LIZARD... ...
CTCGTGTTACGGCACGTTAGAAGTAAGTAAGTAAGTAAGTATCATGGATTTGTAGAGCTCATCAACAATGTCTCTAATGCGCTAAAGTAGTGCTGGGACTGGTGTCAATATTTACAAAATTAAAATGTTTTTAACTGCTGCCTAAAACAATTAAAAGAAAGGTCGGATGACTTCAAATAGTCCGGTAAAGAGTTTCAGCAGACTGGACCAGCGACATTAAAGGCACGGGTGCCGTAGGTTGACAGTCTGCAGCGTGGTATGACCAGGTTGCTGGTTGTGGCGGACCGAAGCCCACCACGACGACTTGCTGACGCAGTGATGGGCAGACACGTACAGTTCAGCCAGGTACGCTGGAGCCATGGTCTGAGACAGACGATGTTGCTACTGCACCAAGTCGTCAAAACACGCGGTCAGAGTTCCAATTCTGTTGTTATTTGGGCCAGTTTCCGAGACTGAGTGAGAGTCAATGATTGAACTGCCATGCAGTTCCACTGTGCTCGGCCTTTAATCGACTCTGTTGTTGTTATTGTTTGTTCTGCGTATGGCGCTGACGAGCGTTGCGTCGTTCTGACGTCACGATCTGTTCATTTGCGGCATATTTTCACGGACTTCAGTCTAGCCTTTTCACTCAGTCACCGTCATTGCCGCTTGTGTCGTCCCATTCAGCCACGCGTCCACCGATATAACATTCGAGTCCAGCTTTTATTGCGATACGTAGCTTCAGTGCAGTGTTAACCCTTTCAAACGATAGCAGCAATTGGAGCTGGACCCGACATGTTTGAAACCGATGTTTTGGAATCTTTCGGCTGGAAAATATTAGTTAAACTAGTTATGTTTCTGCGCTACTTGTTATGTTAAACGTATTGGTCAATGGGGATAAAATAAATTCCCCTCGCGTTACGGTTTTGACGTCACGTGACGTTATCGATCACGTGACCAATGGACTCACAATATGTGGTTTGTTACAGGTGGTGCAATCCATCTACCGGTTCATTTTGTTGCCGAGATATTTTGTCGAAACTCCCCGCGCTGCGCAAAGCGTCGGAGCGCCGAGGGGAGGAGTCTAGGGTGCGCCGTCCCCAATTTGTTTTTGGGGTGGGGCGAAAAGATACTTTCTCCCGAGTTATATTTTTATCAGGTACGATCGCCCCTTCCCCTCCTATCGCTCCGTCCCTCCCGGAGATCGACGCCCTGACTGACTATATGATATGTTTCCGTGTCGCGTGTGTTTGTGGCATATGATGTGGAAGGTTAACTAACGGTCGGTTAGTGTGTCGGAATTATGCCGTGTTACTGAAGCGAAACGAACAACAACACTGCTTACAATACAGAACGAGTTTCTTATTACGCACTGAGCACATAAAGTTTCTCGGTCTAGTAAACAGACTGGCGGCTGACACGGGGCGACCCGTGCTTCGTATAATATACTTGACGGGATAGATCTGAATCGACGTCGGTGACATGCCGGCGATGAATGCCTGAATGGAGTGGATAGATGGTCTGCCATCACGGCATGCTGAGAGCTCAAAGTCTTAGCGGTAGAGGTGCGTGATGTGAAGTTGGATCCGCTGTTTGTAGATCTGCGGACTCAGGGGAGAAAAGTTCTACCGACCTTCAGTCTCCAGTGGGGGGAGGAGTAAGGAGTCTAAAAATTATAACAGTCTTTATTTCACCAGAAATGTTAATCATATAAGTATGGCATTATTTTTTCATTAAAAATTTCACAGAGCAATGGTATAGGTTGGCTCGTCGGGGGGAGGGAGAGCCAAGAGGAGGGAAAGACTTACTCGCAGGACGGCCCGAAATTTTAAACTTACCGTACGCCACGGCACACACTGTCTTGTTGAAAATTTGCGACCTGATTGTGTCTTAAAATTTACCAATAATTATTAACAAAATAGTACCACACAACAATCGCGCTGGCGTTGGTTCACGAATTATATGTTTAGCGCCCTTCTGAGCGACACCGTATACGTGTGGCTTCAAGATGTCGCCTTCAGTTTTTATGTTCAGTGTTGCTGCAAGCTCAGGTGACAGACATTCTGGCCCCGAACCAATTGGATTTTTTTAAATCGTCAGACATCTCAAATTTTCGTACATCATTTGGATTCTGTAGCATGTTTGCAAATGTGTTCCTTAGCTTAGAATGTCTCAAAATCGATGGCATGGAAAAGAGAGGAAATAGTATACTACGGATCAGGAACTGGCGGACGCTGCTGCATATGCACCGGGCGGATGCTTCGTGTGCGCTCACCGGATGGCAGTACTTTTCTGCGAGAAATGACGTCATGGCCGCCATCTTCAAAGTGTGATGTCAAATCGAAAATCCGACTGCGTCAATCGATGCGCATCTAGCTACCTGAAGATCAATCGCGCCAAGTGTAATCCCCACCCGATTTTAAAGTTCGACAGAGCCTTAGGCTTTTTTTAAGAGGTCGCCCCAAAAAAGAACAAGAACAACAAGATGAGTAGATAAAATTATATGAGATCAGTTGCTGATTCAAAAACTCTGGCTAGTGGTTACGAGCTGAAGTCTCTCCCCTAAATATGCAACGCATCGGGTTAACTGAAAACCCAAGTCCTGACCACGACAGACCACAAAAAGTTAAACAGTACCGGAAAAATATGGAAGATATGGAATTGACAGACCAAAAATTCCAGGTCATGTAATCCGATCAGTCATTTTCATTTCGTGCATTTTCAGGTCGTCCCATTGTCAACTCTTCTTGCATTGTAGAATATTATTTTCGGAGTAAAACGAACGTTTCTGTTGCTGCGTATCCTCCACTTGTTTTCTGGTTGATAAAAACATAGGGTGCGTTGTTTTTTTCATCAGTGAAGTGCACCATGACGACTGATATGTAAATTAAATTTCAGACTGGCGATCGACGGACCAACATTCTTGCACTCCGCATACCTCTGACAAGCAGACGACCGCATTATTATGTGGGCGTAATTAATAAGTAACATAATGCTTTTGCCGCCAGAATATCGCAATTCGTTACTGTTGAACGCAGCTGAAAATAACAGGAAACAAGAAGCCTGGCTGTCGCTAAGAAGGCCGATCGTACTGCGTAAGGCATAGCTGCATAATCGAACCGCGGAAAATGCCGCATCTGGAATAACCATGGTCACGGGACCACGCTGCCCATGGATGTTCCAAATGTGGAAATTTTGGCGCGGTTCGGTTTTTCGCTGTGTGTAATTGTGACTGAACGGTACATCATATTATACAGCAAAAGTGTCTGAAGAAGTGAATAGGAAGTGCACTCCTTGGAACACGACGGTACAACTTTTAACCCCTACACCGACCCTGAGCGCCACAATAGGCCTACACTTCGTCGAAAACAGACAGTCAGACTGCTACGCGCAGCAGTACGATCGGCTAAAAATCATCGCGGTCAGACATCACTGATACTCTCCAGCAGTGTACTAGGCCTACAAAAAGTCAGTGAATCCGTGATCACAAGCAGGCCCTGTATCTAGGGGATGCCACAAAATTTATGAACAATTAAGGTATTAACGTCAGCAAATACTGACAAATTTTCTATTTTTACCGCGCGATGCACTAGTGCGTAGCGCGGTATTGAGATTGCATGTCGTCCGTCCGGCCGTCTGTCCGTCTGTCGGTCCGTCTGTCTGTGACGTTAGTGGATCAGGATCACATAGGTTGGAAATCTTGGAAACTAATTGCACGGACAATTAGCCCAACACCTTCGCTGTTCGTAGCCCAAAGGCCATCCACCCACTCCCAGCGGAACATGGGAAATTTGGGGGATACCCGTCACACGGGTGGATCAGTCAAAAACGGTTGAAGTTAGGATCATGCATCTTTCACAACAGAGTAGCCCAATCCCTCTAGTTTTTGCGATATAAGTTTAATCCAGAAACTCTGAAGGGTTCCCTCGTCAAACAAGGGTGGGGTAGGGAAAACAGCTATTTTCTAGCTTTGTATCTCGAAAACGGTACGAGATACGACCAAAGTTGCTACTAATGACTAATGGGAAGTTGCATTATGCGCTTTCGATTGGCACCAAGGTGGATGACCTTGGATGACCTTGAAGTGCTATAGGTTCAAATTTTCTCGGAATTTTGCGCTACTTCGCATTTTTGAGAGGCAACAACGGCTAAACGAATGAAGATAGACCCGCGTTGTCAGCGACGGAACTGTTGCGCACTGAAAGTACTTTTCAACGATGTATAGATTACGTCGATATTGCTGGGCGTTCCTCCGCTAGGTGAGTTGTGTCCTATATACCAAGGCTGTCGCGCGCTTACCTTTTCGTTAGCTAGGCTTTCTTGTTAGACCACTCTGCACAATATAAACAATAGAACATGGTCAACGACAGGAGGTCTCAACGGATGTAGGACATTTCCCCTGCAGGGACAGGGGACGTGCCACCACACTCGTCTCCAAGAATGGAACCATTTCAGGGCAGAAGTGTGCAACCAGATAACAAAACAAACGTCAATGATTGTGTCTTGGCACCTCAGACTACGCACAGTTTATAGCATGTGACCTCTATTTCGCTAAGCACTCTAGTTACCCCCCGTCCCCCCGTTCTGTCGATTCTTCTCGAAATGTCTGAAGTCGCCAGATGGCAGCGGTGCAGACAACATCATGATATATCGGTGTTTCAAGTCGCTGTCGCTCACACACACGACTCCGCACAGATCTGCGAAGCTGTTTTTATTCACCCAGTTGCGCTAAGCGGGTCGGCTGCATTTTTATAATGCAAGTCTTGAGGCCATGCGGTAATCGTCACAGTTGTCACAGTAGTAGTGCGAAGTAGGCCTAATAATAAAACTTACTTCCCTTACTGTCAACACAAACGACGGTCCTCTTGTGGTGTCCTTTTCGGCCAAAATTTGAGTTGTGTAACACAACTCAAATTTGGGTCGAAAAGTTCAAAAGGACACCAGAAGAGGACGTATACCGGGTACATAATAATGTGCAAAGAAAGCACGGACCAACGAAGTAACATTTTGTTAAACGAAACAACGATGAATCACATTTGCCCGTGTATGTGCTTCCCTAACAATATCATTATAATCTACACTGACACGCAAAGTAATAAGGAGCCCAAAGCCGCCTGAACTCTATGAGACGTCACTGATTGCATTATTATACATTCGGCCTTGGTGGCGCAGCGGTTCGGCGTCGGACTCGTGATCGAAAGGTCGCTGGTTCGACTCCCGGCTATCAAGTCAACTAGGTCAATTCCTTCCGTCCCTCCGGGGTAGGTAAATCGAGTACCAGCCACATGGCTGGGGTTAGGCGGGGCGCGTTTACTTGTGTCGGGTGGCAGGTAACACTGTGTGATCCCATATGGCAAGCGACGTCCCGCAGCTCTGAGATGGAGTGTCATTAAGAGCTATATCGGCCTTTACCTTTACCTTTACGGAAGGGAAATCGAAGTCGGCTTTCTGGCGTCAGTTTACGTCGCCACTCGCCAATATCTAAGCTGTGTTTCATGAGCTTTAGTTCAGTTGCCAGCAGTGACAACACTCTTGGCGCTGCATATAAGGCCAAGTTCCGTTGCTGCAGACTTTGAAGTTACACATGACGCCAAATTGTTTGTCGTCTGTCTGTCTGTCGTGCGTGTGGACTTTGGCCAGCACGACATAATCATCTGCGACGACTTCGTGTAAAGAGATAAAAGTACACGCGACAGCAAACCCATGTCTACCCCGAAGCACCGTACTAGGCCTACATTGTATAATGTTATTTTTCGTACGGAACCGTTTGTCTGTTTCAGTTCAGTTCAGTTAAGTTACAGAATTTACGTTTCACGCAGTCTTATAATAAAAAATTACGACGGCTGCGCTGACGCGTAGTAGCTACGAAGAAACATTTCAGTTTTCAGCCGGCCAGAGAACTGTCCGAGTGTCAATGATGTCGTCTTAATTTCCGGCGGCAGACTGTTCCACGCTAACGGACCAGCGACTGAAAAGATTCGTGGACCGAAGCCAGTTGTTCTGGTCAGCGGCACAACTAGGTCAGGTGGCGACGTGTAGAGACCGCCGAAACCGGACTGATCATCGACACGATGTACGGAGCGACGATCTGGTGAAGACACTTGTACACAAGAATACAAATCTTGAGCAAATCTTGAAGTCTATACGCTGTCGCACCAGAAGCCAGTGAAGATTGTTGTTTGCTAATTTCATGCCTTGGGTTGGGTTAGTTACAGTGTCGTATGGTAGAGGATGGATAGGAATAAGGTTGGGTGTATAGGTTCCAATTTCCAGTATGGGGCAGGGCAGTCTATGCCGCGACGAAGGGGTATAGGGCATCACGAAATTCCATTAAGTAGGCTATACTGGGTACTAAACACTATAGTAAACAGTCATGGCAAGAATAACAGTTGCAGCTACCGCTGTTCAATCAGGCTTACCAGTGTTGTTGACTGAGGGTTCTTCGACTAGCGCTAGGGAAGGAAAATAGAGTAATTTCTGCCTTATGCTCGGTCGTGCGTGTGGACGCCGTAACGGAAGCTAACGTCTAACCCAGTGACTGTTATTTTCGGCGCTCAAAATCACGGATCCAGCTATAAGACCTGTTATCGAATGTAAAGGTGTTGAATGTTTGTTGTAGGCCTATCCCAGAAACTGCGGGCCCAAGCATACGACGCTAGTATGGCGTACATTATTATCATGGGGATCTGGGAGAGATGGCCCTTCAAAAACGTTTCAGTTGGCCAGAATCCATTGAAAAGTGGTTCTGTCTATTCTAACGTGCCGACACTGGACCCAAACTGTTCTCACACGGGGGTCACAGTCATAGTGTACATTCTGCCAGCATTACAGTTAGAGATTTACATGTTGTGGGCTATATAGATGCACGGCGAGCGTGCGTCAAGGACAAACTGGGTGGTCGTGATCTGCTTGGTAGATAGACCGGCACGTGACCCGGTCGTGCAGGAACTATACGCAATGTCCGCTTGTAATGCACTGCAACACTAGGCCTACTGCTATAGGCCTAGCCCTATATAGTATACATTAACAATGTCCTTGTCGTCATCATTGTAGAGAACAGTGTTGTCCTGCTGCTATTATGTACTGGATGTGGCTGCAATCGCTGCATTAGTCACTTCTATAGGCCTACATTGGTCCGTCCCTACAAACCAAGCTAATGCTAACGCTCATAGCGATTTTAAGCACTGGTTTAATTTATCCGATTGTATACTGCCACGCAGTATGATGGGTTATTGTCTTCATAATGTCGTCTGTCTGTCTGTCTGTCTGTATGTCTGTGACGAAACTATTGTGGCTAAACGATATACGCTATCCTGCAACAAAAGTCTCTGAACAAGTGAATATAGGAACTGGCCCTAGGTCACGCGACTTTAGTTCTTTCAACCCCTACACTAACCCTATACAGTATACACGTTGGTACACTATACCATCTGGCGAATTTATAAACTATATATATGCGAACAACCGAAACCCATAAAAAAATTTACACGTCTGGAATAGCTAGCCATCGTCAGCATGCGATGCAGCAGGGCTATTCCAGACAATAGCTGATTCTCTTGTTTAGGTTCTAATTAAGGCTCATTGGCTTTCCTTTTCCAGGTCTATTTCGGCAATCTTACTGCGCGTCAATATGACCTGTGCTATACGTTCAGTCTGTAATAGCTACCAGCAAACTGGTCTGTCCTTCCGCCTGTCTATCACCAGCGGTAGGCCTATTGTGTCGACCGAACTAGGCCTATGTAGGCCTATTATTTATAGATGATAACTCCGGAACTAGTTTTCTGCCAGTTAAACGTCATCCGTCATTTTTAAGGCGCGTGAGCGCGTTAAAAGTTATTCTGTCCTGCAGTGGTGCACAAAGACAATATTAATAACTTTAACAGAATCATTTTGGTTAGAATTTTGACCAAATGGCTGGGTCTGAATGGCTTTGGATCGGGACAAAATGCCACAATATTTGTATACATGTAAGATGCTCAAAAATGATCACCACTCATATATGACATTGACTGGTATATAATTGACTGTATAGGGCCTATTGATGTATTTGTCTTTATTCACCATAGGAGTATTCACTGTGACATTACGTCCAGTCTCTATTGAAGACAAATGTTACATTTAATCTCAGTGACATTTTGTCCGTGATCCGAATGGCCTTGGCTTTGCATCCCGTGTCCTTGCTAACATCAATGATCCATCCATTAAGGGACGGTGTATTGGACCGGTGTATCAATCGGCATTCGTCACAATGCTCTGTATTGGTTCATATTTGCCTGCATTCATTTACGATCATAAATTTGCCGCGATGACTACTGCGATACAGGCATGTAGCCAAACACATTTTTGGACGGGAGAGGTAAAGAACAAATGGGGCCACCAGCCCCCTACACGTATAGCCAGGGTGCGAGTTGACGGGAAGAGTTGGGGAGTTGAACCTTCCTGCTAAATGTTTGACCTCCATGCGTTTTACATCTTCAGTCCCTAGGGGATCGATTAAGCCCTCCCCCCGGTCTCGGTTTCTGGCCGAAAGTATTTTTTTCGCAATAAAAATGCATACAAGAAAGCTGAGCTATCGCAAAGATGACCGCGCGATGCGCCCTATATATGGGTGTCCTGAAAATTTTGGAGAGTCCCTGAGAACGCCCACGGCTACTTTTCCCGAAAGGTTTAGTGAGCATTTGCTCAGATCGATCCTTTGAATGTGAGTTTCTGAAGGTTCTACATGGTAACTCTATCTTTACGCGTTTCAGAGATATTGTCGCTTTTGTGCAGCACGCCACTTTTTCCCCACCCCACATCTAGTCTCCCCAAATTTCCCCATGTTCCCCTGGATATAGGCGGATGGCCTTTGGGCTACGAAGAGCGAAGGTGTTGGGCTAATTGTCCGTGCAATTAGTTTCCAAGACTTCCACGCTATGTGGTCCTGATCCACCAACGTCACAGACGGACAGACAAGACGGACTGGCGGAGGGACGGACAGACGACATGCGATCGCAAGACCGCGCTTTGCACATAGTGCATCGCGCGGTAAAAACGATGCATATCTGCTGGAAAATTTCAAAAAAAATCGTTGGGGAGAGGGCAGAAACCCCAGGCCCACTCCGATGAGGAGGGGACACCCTCTCAATTTCCACACCCTACTTCCATGGTCGCCTAAGGTCACTCTACCCCTACTCTTTCTGGTCAATTCGCACTCAGCCCGTGGCTGCGATATGATAACGGTGATAAAGCTGGCTGCAGTGTTTCGAATTACAGTGCACATGCAGTACTCTTCATTGGTGACAAAAAGTTGCGCGAGCCCGGTGACAAGACACGCATGCAATTATCGCATCACACATAAGCACGTGCTGCAGCACAGCCCGGAGCCAGAATGGCGTTCTGCATTGGCAGAATGAATCAACAACATTAGAGTGTTGATCGGGCGGCGGCACGTACCGGTAGACGTACGGCGGTGCGTGACCGGGAGACAGGACAGGTGAATATTGAGTATACCGTTGATAAATGTGACGCAATCAGAGCGGCGGCGGCGGCGGCGTGAGTGACTGACGTCATGCGTTGCGTCACATCCATCAAGTGTCTCTATCGCCATTCAACATATGTGGGCCGCTTTGCCAAGTCGGTGCGTTCTGCCGACGACGATATTTTAACCCATAACCCACCAACCCTGCGTCCAGTGAAACTTATTGACATCTGGCACTGAACCCGGAACGTGACGTCATGGTTAACAGGGCCGTGGAGTCGGGGGTATATCGGCCAGGTAGATTTTTATGGAGTAAAAATGACGTCTTAATGGTTATTGACCTTATTTTACATTATTATACCTCCCCAAAAAAGTTTTCTGGCTACGCCCCTGATGGTTAAGGGTATGCAGAATGATTTTCTTTCCATTTTTCGGTTTGGATTCGGTTCTGTTAGGAATTGGAAAACTCTTGCGTACCAGGAATGTTAGACCTGTCATTTGCTGTGACGGACATTAGCCCCCTGGACAGAAGCTCCGTAAGTCCAACCTGGCATTTTGTCCCCGTGCATTATGTGCGGTAATGTTATGTCCTGATAGTGTTGTTTTCGTTATCACGTGTGGTTTTAGTTACAGTTATTATTAGTTTTTTCATGTTGAGTTTTAGTTATTATTAGTTATCGTTATTTCCTGAGTTTCAGTAAAAGTTACCGTTATCGTTAACTGAAACCTGCACTGTTGTCTTTTCGTTATCGTTATGCCACTTTTAGACTTGTAGTTATAGTTATAGTTATAGTTTTAGTATGACGTTGCTCGGTGTTGTAGTTGTAAGGTCTGGGACTAGTGACTCAGAGGTCGCAGGTTCGAGTCCCACCAGGACCGCTTTTGAGTATAGCCTTGAGCAACTCGTGATGCTCAGGCCAACTCATCCTTCCATCCCTCCGTGGTAGGTAAATGAGTATTAACTAGTACCTGGTAATACTCGCTAGTAAAACTAGTGAGTCGTTGCCGGAGAACGTAGCGGGGTGAACGCCATAGTGCGGCTGGCTGGGGCATAAGATGGTGTGTCTTGCTGCAGACTGCGAGTCCAAAGTCCTTCGTTCGAGCAATGGGCGGCCTCTAATTGCGCTGCGTTGCCTAATGCTAATGTTGGTCACGAGCCACTTCGCACTGAAAACCGCTGCTATTCTGGTTTTCCTGTAAGCGGCGGTATATAAATGTGCGGATCTTTAACCTTTTAATCATTCGGCAGACTTGAGAAATAAAATACCGTGGTTTTCCACTCCGGGCAACGCCATAGCTACCATAAGTTTTTCACTCTGGCTATGACCGGCCGGTCGGTGGGGTGAGTGTTAGAGTCCAGGGTGTGAATGCAAGTATGTATGTATGGTATTGAAAAGACTCTAGGCCTATACTGAGCGGTGACGACAGGTGAATAGACCATGGTCTCCGTAATGGCGTCTATATACGCTTCGCTGAACTCATTGCTGCGTCCGATTCATTCGCCAGCACGTAGGTATACCTCACGAGTCTCAGCTGGCTTACTCATAATGTCTCGAACGCTTCGTCAACTTACAAGTTTGCCTACTCACTGGCTGGTCTCTCTGTTAGTAACAATAACGACGAACATTCGATTGCGCTGTCTAAAGGGATTCCGGATGATCAATAAAAGGTTATAAGCCGGGATTCATAACTCCATATCTTCATCAGATATTGGGCGATTTTCAAAACCCTTTCATTGACACGTTACTTGATAGTAAATTTGCAATGTAGCGATCATAAAGGGCCGGTCACACATCAAATTACATTACTTCACTACTTTTCCAGTAGTGTTGTAAAGTTAAGGACAACGGACATCGACAAACGTGAACTCGATACCAAAAATTAAGGTTGAGTTTAAAGTCAAAGGCCGAAATACATATAAGTGTGAGTTGAACTTTAAAAGACTTCAAATTTGGCCAGTACATTCACAAGGTCCATCCCAACAAAAGCCCATTAAAACTTTTGGAGAAAAGAGTATGGCCGTGTCCGGGACTGCCCATTTTGGGGGTATTCCTTATTTTCTCAGCCTCAGGAACGGATGAAGCTACGAACTTCAAATTTTGTACGCACATTCGTAGGATCGATCGGAACAAAAGCCCGTTAAAATTTTCGGGAAAGTAGCCGTGGCGTAGTCAGAGACTCCCGAAAATTTTCAGGTCACCCGTATACAGGGCGCATCGCGCAATCATCTTTGCGATAGCTCAGCTTTCTTGTTATACTATCTATTTATCTTCATAGTAAAGAGCTGATTCTCCTTTCCAGATGATTTATATTTAGCCTCTGTCGTCGACAGAGTACGTGCAGAAGAGTGTAGGCTACGTCTACGACGTCTTCTTCATGAACCATGGGACCAGCGCCCGTTGGTGTCCACTGCTTGCCTTGTAATGAGTTGCCACCTTCTGCAGTCTTGACTCTTGAGCTAGACTGTTCAGCTCCTGTATAAGTTAGTCCAGTCTTACACGGCTGACAATGTCATCCGTCCACCTTCTACATGGCCTACCTCTTTTGTTCGTGTCCGTCTGGAAAGGCGAATCAATCAACTCATTCCTATGACGTCAACAACGTCACACGCCGTTAAGTATGACATTATCGTATTACTGTATTCGCGTATAGGCCTACGCTGTACCACGTGTCTGGAACAGTATTCCTTGTCGTGCCAGGACTAAGGTTAAAACGGCAGTGCAAGCCTATGAAAGAGGTTTGGGGACCTACGCTGTGGAATTCAGAAGCCAGGAGAAGAACCCTGGGGCTTTGTGTGACGTTAGTTTAAAAATTAAGTATTCGTTTTTACTCTCTGGGTTGACTTTTTGCATTTTCAGATTGTCGCACTGTTGTGAATGTAACTGCGGCATTTGATTCGTGTAAACGGAAATGTTGTTCATTTATACACATTACACAATTACCCTGGCGAATCCAGAAAATGTTGGTGTTGTTGCCCAAAATTTACCGAAAACCTCGTTTTAAGACACGCCGAGTTGCAACCTGCAGTCGCTCATGTTTCGTGGGACCGGATCGTTCGTGTTTGAGGGGGCTATTTTCGACGTTACGAGGGCTTAGCCCCTTAATATCACACCTCGTCATCGCATCGCCCATGACAGTGGCTGCAAAGAAATAATAACTGAAACTATAATTGAAAACGATAACTGAAATAACACTCAGTCGATTACAAAGCGCATTTTGGCGTCGCATTGCTATGCGTCTCGCCAGTGCATTTACTGAGTGAGTCGCCCATTGAAGTGTAGGCCTATAGATGGGGGAGACAATTCATTGTCGGCCTTAATGTGTGATCTTGTGACCAGTCGGCCCACGTCGAGTAGTTTTATTATACATAATACATGTGTTTTATGGCAACTCCCTCCACGCTCGCGGCCCTTAAACCGCATAGGCCTATACATTTCAGTGTACCGTAAACTAAGACTATTTTCTCGCAAACATCAAACCGCCCACGTAGACGATTAGCTGTCCTATCAATACGTCTATAAAGTTTACTTCCAACAAGTTGCTTATTTTTCAGATATACCTCGTGGCTTTAACATACACGACTTTTACATCGTTTGAACGGTGTGGGCATAACAAAAAACAACATAAACACAAACATTTTTCATTTTATCAACACATATTATTTATGTAAAACCCATATGCACGATAGCGCGAAGAAATTCTCGGTTTGCTAGACAAAAATTCTGCTCCGCCGAAATTCAGGGCTAACACCTCCAACATAGCCGTACAAGCTATGCCTATCTAGCTGTGACTCTCTATTAACAACAATCTGTCTTTATCATCATTTATAGTCAGTTTGTTAGGTTTGGTTATCCTGAGAGAACCTGTGACAAGACAAAGTAACAAGGCTTCAGAAACAAGACCAAGGCCAAGGCGAAAAATTAAATCTTTCAGCACTATTGTTGCAGTGCCAATTACTCCAACAAAATTCACGCGCCGTTGTAAACAATAGACTAAAGATAGCCTATCTAAAGAGAAAATGGTATACTACTTCATGTATGTCTGTGTGTCACCGAATTTCATCGCCGGACATTGGAAGCATTATACAGCAGCTTGTTATCTATTTACTAATAACCGTTTAAAAAGCAGGTGCCTGGCACTGTGGTAGTTCAGGCCTAGATGTGTCATTAATGAACTGCAAAAGTGCAAACGTCTGTTTACAGACCAGTAGTCATCATGTGTCATAATGAAGTTGATCGCATGATCATGTGAGGCAAACCGGAAACCACACAGCACAGCGCGTGCTGGCTAGATCCGCCTCAGCATCCGCCATCACTTGACCATACCGCGATATCGGCAACATCCGGTTTAACTCGGCAGTTTCCGGCTCGATCTGTGTCCTCTTCCCTCTGGTCACCACACTTCTGCCGATTTTAAAAACTTTGGGCCGCTCCAATCCGCAGTTTATTTAATATAATACGGCTACGCACAGACCCGCGTCCGCAGTATTTTCTAGTGTAAACATTTTCCATTACTTAGTCTGCATATTTGCTATCACCATTGATACAAGAATACTTGTATAAGATATTCTTTTGTGTGATGATCCAACTTCATATAGTTGAGGACTCTGAACCATTGAGGGGGTCAACTTGCTGGCAGAGCACAGTGCTTGAGTGATCAGGAAACAGTTAGGCCTACTGCAAAGTCTGCAAATAGTGCATGTAAACTTGTGCACGTAAACTAGAGACAAAAAGTGTTCCCGTCTCGTCAGCATCAGCTTAGTCTAGAGAGATATAAGCCCTGCCCTGAAGGATTCAGGAGACGATGCGACGAAGCCTCCTCGGGGACAGTTCCAATCTCTTACTATAGCTTTTATCAGTTTACCTAAATAGTGCTTTCGAGTCGGATTGTATTGAAGCTGAGGTTCCGTGCAGCTTACACATTCGCTGGTGCGATGGTCGCCGAAATAAATTATAACTGATAGTTTCTCAAAGGTTCTATCGGCTGAGTTCGCAGAACTGCGTGTGAAATCTTTGCAGCATCCGGAACACAGTAGCACAAATTGCACAGTTGTCGGGCCTATCCCTGGCAAAATTGCGCCGAACTTCGGCTTTTGACAATTAACGGCCTACTCGTAGTCATAGTGCACCGTATTTCGACGAACTGTCCTTGTGCCATCAATAGGCCGACGGTTTGCCGTAGGCCTAATACTATCGTGTACTAGGCCTACTACAGCGATGTGTACTGTACGGTTTTGCGCTTCTGTTTTGTTGTTGCCATCGCCAATTAGGTCTAACATTAACCGTGAGGGTGTGATTTCCAACATTTCTGTTACAATTTACGCAGAATAACACATAGGGGCTGCCCATGTCATAATTCAAGCATTGCTTGACTCTGGAAGCAACCGAAGCTAATAAATAGTTCAGTCGGTTTAGGCCTATGTGATCCAGTCAGGAAACGTATCGGATCTCGGGATCGGACTTGCCCAACGGGCAACGTATACAATCACTGTATAGTTCTAGTATAGGCCTATATAGGGCTGGAAAACTGCTTCGAAAAAGACTAGATTTTTATGGTTTTACACAAAACCCTCCAAAACCTGAAAACTTCAAATTTTAGGTTTTACAGTCTTTCACTTTTTTGACGACATTCTGTTCAGATTTATGTTTAATTTCTAATCGTGATTTGTGAGTTTTGTTATAGCCTAATTTACAGAAAACGATGTAACATGGAGAATAGTGTATGGGATGTTCTTCCTGGGTCGTAATTCTGTGTCCTGTCTTCTTTGTACACAAAACTTTCAAAAAACCCAGAAATCTGAAAACTTATTCCAAAAAACCTCGGTTTTTCGAGCCATGAATTATATTGGCTATCGTGATCAGACGAGGTACATGTAAACACTAGGCCGGTGGTCCGCCGTAGGCTTATGTTACATATGTTACCACCGGCCTACATTGATGGCATGAGGACTGAGGACACTTCTTCGAAACATGGTGCATTGAGTATGAGTAGGCTGTTAAAAATTGACAAAGTGGTCGATCGACGCAGTTTGTCAGTGTCGATATGCTATAGGCCCGACGAGTTACTGCTATACGTGTTTTGTGTTTACAAGTGTTTGGGGGTGTCACAGATCTGATTTGTGAAATTTACAAGTGTGATATCCTTCCTGTTGTCCAACAACTGCTTCACAGATCTGATGGGTAGGCCTACTGCCTTACCACGACCACAATGTACTCCACCTCGCAACATGCATTTTCCAGCCACTGGCACTTGAGACGCACGGCGCCATTCATTCATCAGCTTCAGAGTTTTTGAACGCCGTGGTCCGTCCGTCGCTGCAGCATCAGGAGATTCCCTTGAAATGTCCTTTCTGTGGCAAAGCATTTCCATTTTTACTCAGCGTTTCAATGCAATTTTAATCGGTGAAACATTCTCTTATCTGGAGGAAGCTTTTAACCTCTAGCCACTTCAGTCTTTGTTGTTTACTATGTTTAGCCTTTGATTTTGATTTTATCCGTTCGGTTCTTACGCATAAGAGCATAAAATAATAATTTTCGATACTTTCAATTTACTTTGGTAGTAAAAATAAAAGCAAAAATTAAATGTGTCAGATTTCCTCTCAACCAAAATAACCCATAGGCGCAGCCTGCAGAGGGGCCTAGGGGCTGCCCCCGAAGGGGAGTGAACAAATTTTCACAACTGTTTTAACTGTGTACATAACAGAGACAAACGTCATAAAGTCTCATGTTTAATAATTGTGAACGTGACTAAATATGTGTTGCAAAAATGTCAAAAATATCAAATTTGTCGCCATCAGATGTGTTTTTTTCAGCTCCAAATACACTAGAATCCGTTTTCGGCCGGCACTCCGTCCCGGAACCCGCTGGGGGAGCTTACAACGCTCCCCAGCTCCCCTAATTGGCTGGGAGGGGAGACGCCTTTCGCGTCTCGCCGTCTCGGTTCTTAGGCCCCTCCAAGAAAAATTTCTCGCTACGCATGTGAAATATCCCACATAAAACTGGGTATCACTATACATTCCTCTCAATAGCGTCAAAAATCAGTGCATAAGTAATCAGTAAAAATGTTTATTATCAACTGTTTATGTATAGTGTATAGTTCATAATTTAAGCATATAACTTATAACCATTAATACATCATTAATATAACATAATACGAAGACACGCGGTGGCACAATGTTACAATCATCGACATCTTACATTACATTATAAATCTGATTACATGTAAATAAAATGCATTAACTATCCATAAATAACGGCGCGACGAACACGGCGTAATAACGTTATAAAAGTAACTGGTTAGCGATAACAAATTACTATAATATGCTGTAAATACAGAGAAGGCACAGAGTCATCTGAGCAATGAAGTTAATACGAACTGTAGATTGATAGCGGTACTTAATCCTTCATGCAGTTGGGGCACTATTGAACGTTGACCCATGACTGAGAGACTATGAACACAATGCAGCGAGCTGCCTCAGGCGACATTAGACAGTTTGCACAGTCTACAAATCATTTCCGCTGTCCGCACAGCCTATACACATAAATAGTCAACTTTGGGCCTGCAGGCCTACCATACGCCGATAGTAATAGGCACAGTTAGGCGTTTTGAGTTTGATCCTGCCTCAACTGCATGACGCTTCGGAGGTTAAACTCTCCAGCGCTGCGTAAACAAAAAAACAAGCAAAATGTTTCACAGGGACTTTGTTATATTTCTTGGCTAAAAAGACCAGGAGCAACAAACTAAAGCAGTCTAAATTAACGGCGTGAAAAGCAACAAAGCAAGTGAATTCATCGGGCCGGTAAACGATCTGAGATCGCACGAATAATGGCATAAAACTAAGGTGTGTGAAAGACAATATTAATTGCGGCCTATACAAAAGTTTTTCGTTTCGATCCGACATTATGCGTACAGTGTGACATAAAACCACTAAAACGGCGGGGCTGCTACGAGAGGCGGAGCCAACACGTTGCATCATTACATGCGTATAAATACGATAAATTCTATTAATTATGCCCACGCTGAAATAAATATTCGACCGGAATCAATCGGAATCGGAAATGCTAGACTACAGAGACAGCTGATCGGAGATCGGTGAAGATCCGACAGCGACGCGACATATACAAATACAATATACAGGACACACATGGGACAGAACAATGTCGTCGGCAAGAAAACATATACATGCCTATCGTAGATCAAAAGCGAACTGTGTCGAACTGTCAGTACAATAATTACGTTCGGGATACACAATGAGTGTGATGGCCTATATACCGAACAAATAGCAACAGCAGTATACTTGATGTTATTGCAGCGGCAAATGGTCGCAATTGAACGAAAATGGCATCAGATATAGAATATAAATATTAAATACGTTATTTCAGCGGTCTTGGGACGATCGACGAACAGTTTCGTTTATAATGGATGTGCAGACCTAATAATGTTAATATGGCATACAAAGTCTTCAGCACATTATTGGTACAGTGACACAGCAGATGTCACGTTGACGGTTCCATACATTTGGCACAGTAAGAAAGGGGTTAAAACAACCTGCCCCGACTTCCTTACTGTAACAAATGCCATCAGCGCCGCGGCAGTGTATGTACCATTTGATAATAGACTATGTAGTCAAATGTTCAAGGCAATTAAACCGGTATTTGCGAGTCTAAAATACTGAAACAAACATTGCCAGTTAATGAGCGGGAAAACAAAATGTCAAGTCTTTTACAGCGATTAAGTGTCAGCCGGCGTGCAGAGTCTTTCGTTTCGTATGCGTTAACAAAATGTCAAAATATGAACTTCGGGACATCGGGAATGGCGGGAGGCATTGCCGTCGCCAGCTATGGGACACTGGGTGCCTGTCCTCCTCGACTCCCCAATGTTAAATTTTTCAGGTCACTTCACAGCCGCACAAACTCCGACATTCGACTTCATGTCATTTCCTATACACAGTAGTGTATTCTGCGTCTTCTGCGACATCAGCTCCGCAATTACTATATGATATAGAATTACATAATATTTTTGCATCACCCTTAAATTATTTTCTCTCAGTCCCCCCTCCGCACCAAATACTGGCGACGCCATGGTGGGAAGTGACTGATGGGCCTATTGTTACCAGCAGACGTTGCTAGCTGCGGCTCCATGCTGTTGTTGCTGCTGCTGATATTGGTGTTGATATTGATGATGATGGAATTGCGTCCAGGCATCGGCCGGCCACTGCGGCACCGTAGCATCCACCTCGCTGCCATCTACTCCACGTGGAAAAAGACTGCTCGGGCTGGTGGAATTTCCAGGCTGTTGGAGGGCGCGTATTAGGGCTTCTATGTCTTGCGGTCCCAGCCGAGCTACCAATTCAGTAAGCAGAGCCGTTCTTGCGTGGTCGTCTTCCGCTGACCACACGGCTGGAATACCGGGAGCTTGGCGGATAGTCGCGGTCGGCGCGACGGAGTCTTCGGCAGCGGGAAGCAGCAGGCCAGTGGTAGGACTGGGAGAGGGACTGTCGGTGATACTAGATGCCGACGATGAGTCGGCAACTGAACCCATCGATGTGGTGGTAGTGTTTATATTGAGTGCGGACAGCTGATCCGACTCCAGGACTGTCGGCAACTGTCGCTGATATCCAATGGAGTTGCGGATCACGACGTCAGCCACGGAAGACGCTCGACGTTGCAGATCCACCCCTGGACCAGTCCTGGCATTCCCAGGCACCGGGATCCCTCGCTGTCGAGGCTCAGCCCTCGGCTGATACTCGGAGTGCTGGCGCTGAAGACGTGGTCTCTCTTCCAGATTGCGCGCTATCGACGTTGAACTTCGTCCCATCTCCTGGACGGCCGCCAGCTGCGGTCTCATCGGCTCCGACGTCGACGACTCTGACGACGAGCGT
>Ga0056132_1000086_pt1 | contig 19074 bp, 5 predicted proteins | sample WorMetLIZISLAND2_3_FD_71119 | JGI IMG/M metagenome (GOLD analysis project Ga0056132, IMG submission 71119) | Marine gutless worms symbiont microbial communities from Max Planck institute for Marine Microbiology, Germany - Olavius clavatus LIZARD... ...
CCCTAGCTCCTTTGGTTTTTGAGATATTTGACCTCAAAGTCGCGGACATACATACAGAATTCCACACTGACTGACAATAAGGGTCCGCTAAAGCTGAGCGCTCGCGAACCAACAGACCCACCTATGCCCCAGCCAGCCACACCTTCACCCCGTAATGTTCTGCATTAATGTTCTGCACTATTTTCAGTAGCGAGTAATACCAGGTACTAATTATTAACCTACCCTGGAGGGATGGAAGACTGAGTTGGCCTGTCAGTACATCGGACGTAACTGGTGTAAATGTGTTTCTGTACTTGTATGTGTTAATTTCATTACAAAATGTCTCTGAGTGTAAATGCCGCTGTGCAGAAACTGTACAATGAAGCAAAAGATCGCAAGTTTCCAATGGAAGCGCTGAATCGATATGGTGGAAAGTTTATCAAGGAAGTTAAGGTGAGTTTCTATTTGTTGCATACATCTTAACTGCAGCCGCTTTGATCTGTTCTCTGATGAATGATGTAGCTATTTACGGTACACTGATTGATTACATATGAACAGAGCGTTACAAAAAAAATTATACATGCAGGTGGTTTTTGTTGAGATATTTCACATGCCTGTTGAGGAAGTTGAAGAACATTAAATGTGTGTAGGTTTATCAGAGGCGGATGAAGCAGTACGTGGAGAAACTTGGAGTGACTGCGGAAGCAAGACAAGTGCCATCAGGAGGTGATGGAGGTCGTGTATTGAGTGAGCTGAATCAGCTGAACCAGCGATACACAAGACTTGTCACAGAGTTGCATCGTCGACTGACTCACATCAAGAAGGTCTATGATGATGTCGGAATCTACTTCCCGGTGAGTTTCACCATTCATTCTGTTACTACTAAGTAAGTTTTTTTCATTTAGGGTCACTTTTCCCCAAACTGCAAATATAATGTTTTAGGTGCCATCTGTGCTGCTCGACCTGCTGCACAGGGGACATATTTTTAGACAGTTGGATCCATTCTGTTTGGAAGGGAACATGCAAAGAGGGTGCCTTTTCTTAGTGAGCTTTTTCTCGAATGTACCATTTTGGAATTACAGACCCGAAAAGTTGACAAAAAATCTTCCCATACTCACTCTTCCCATAACATACCAGCTAGCAATGCTGTATATGCTTTTTCATCGTCTTCCCACTGACTTCACAGTAGATAGTGCAGTTTTTAATTTGTGATGCTTAAAAATCTACCAAAATTCAACGTAGTTTTATTCAGTTAGAGTCAAATAATTCCATTTTCCACGCTTTAGTTTAGGCCTTTACGACGTCCTGTAGTAATGTATTGATGTCACACAATTGATACAATGATGTTGTGGTGTGTAGTATAATCTGGAGTCGGAGACACCTGGTATTAGAACGTACCAGTCTGAGCTGAGAGTGTTGAGTACTGATGATGAAGGCCAGCTGCTGGACCAACCTGACTGGATGTCTGTTCATCGCACCATGGTGTCTACAGGCTGTGATGTTATTGATCTGTTTCGACCGCGGCATGATCGTGCTGTACAGACGGCGATGCTGCAGACGGTGATACAGGAGGAGGTGACGTCACGTGTTGCACGAGGAGAGATGCTAGTGGCTGCGGCAATCACCGATCCACAGACCGGTCGTCGCGTGACTCTCACGGATGCTGCACGTTCTGGACTGTTTGATGTCTCGGCAGGAAAATTTGTCGATCCCCAAACTTCACGTCGGCTCTCACTGTCTGAAGCCATGCAGCTGGGGTATGTGGATGAAGAGTTTGGTGGCCAGCTGCAGCGAGGAAGTGGTATGCGAGATCCAGCCACTGGACGAGAACTGACGGTGTTGGAAGCTATGCAGAAAGGTTACATTGACGTGTCGTCAGGAAAGGTTGTTAATGTCAGAACTGGTGAACAGCTGATCGCTGCTGATGCTGCTAAACGTGGACTGTTGTCAAGTGACGTTGCTAGTGGCCTGTCACGCGATGCAGTCATTGCCAGGTCCACTAATCTTGTCCATGGTTACTATGGCGTGTCTGACTTTCCATCAACACAGCTACCTGCACTACCGCTGGAGGATGTGGTCATCAAAAATATGTATGATGCACAGTCGGGCAGGGTGATGGAGCCGGTGACACAGCGTGGCTTGACTCTGAATGAGGCGGTTCAGAGTTCTGTTGTGACTGCGAACCAGAGAGAGGTTTATGATCCAATGACTGGCGATCTTATTACAGTTGCTGAAGCCGTCCGTCGTGGCATTATTGATGTACAGTCTGGCAGGTATGTTGATTTGGAGTCGAGGAAAGCGGTTGGGTTTGATGAGGCTGTTGAGAAGAAACTGATACAGAAACCACTGCCTCTGCACGTAGCACTGACTGATGGTCTGATATCAGCCAATGGACAGCTGCAGGACTCGAGTGCTGCCGGCTCAAAACGACTGACGCTGATGGAGGCTGTTGAGAGGGGACTTCTTGACACCGAGCTCAAGTGTATTCTGGACACTAGGACCAAGGAGCTGCTGTCATTAAGTGAAGCCATTGAACGAGGACTAATAAATGAGCAGGGTCAGTACGTGGACACTCAGACAGGCTCTGCAATGCCTTTACCAGTTGCCGTTAACGAAGGTCTTGCACAGATTGTTCATAAAGACATTTCATTTACCAACCGACCAATCATTGATAGTGAAACTGGCAATCCGCTGACATTAGTGGAAGCAATTGCCGCGGGAATTATTGATCGTGCGACGGGCATGTATGTAGACAAACGATCAGGTCAGAGAATACCACTTAATGAAGCTGAACGTAGAGGCCTTATTGAGCAAGGGTTGGCTGAAAAACTTCTGGAATCAACAGGTTATTGTGACAAGTCCGGCAAACAGATGTCTGTGCTAGAGTTGGTGAAGAATGGTCTGTTTGATCCAGTGACTGGGCAACTTACGGATCCTCGCAGTGGTCGTGCAGTGAGTCTGGAAGATGCTGTGTCATCAAATTTGATAGAACCATCGTCTGCCGTATTACTGCTCAAGACAACTAGTCCTGTGATAGCTACAACAACAGTTACGTCACAGGTCCAGTATGCAATTTCGGAGGATAGGATGATGTCAGTGGATGATGCTATGAAAGCTGGCCTTGTTCAAGATGGAACTTTCAGGGATCCAGTGTCAGGGAGGACAATGTCAGTGAACCAGGCAATTCACTACGGTCTTCTGCAGGCTAGTGACGTTTTTGACTCAGATAACGAGACATTTGCAGAGATACCAACGAAGCGTGCGAAGAGTGATGTAGTTCCGGCACAGTCAGGTGTCATCGCCAGGTTGAGTACAGTGAATGTCCAGCGCGGTGTGGATGAGCACCAGGAATCTGAGGACACGGAGGAATACACACAGCAGATTGCAGATGGGACTGAACACGTCAGACGTCGTGAGAGGCGAGAATTTCACGGTCATCGCACAGAAGACGGTGGCTATGAATCAGTCCTGATGCAAGAAAGACACATGAGTTCATTAGCTTCTACATACTCAGTTATGGGACTAGATGGCCGTCCTGACCTGCCAATGTCATTCTCAGATGCTATCACCATGAGTCTTCTAAATGCTGATACTGGTTACTGCCAAGATCCAACAATCAGAAAAGAGTATTCTGTTCAAACAGCACTCGACAGTGGCCTCCTTGATTCTGAAACAGCTTCATTTATTGATCCAGAATCTGATAAGAAATGGGACATTAAGACAGCAATTGACATGAAGTTACTTGAGCCTACTGCACACTACTGTGATCGGAGATCTAATGAGCGTCTGTCGCTAAGGAACCTGATTGACCAAGGAATCGTCACCACACAGTCCAAGAGAGATCATGGGTCGGCCAAAGTGAGTGGAACAGCAGTAACAAGACCTCTGCAGGAGACCAGGAGTTACACGGTTGTTGGCGCTATTGACCCAAAGTTGAAAACACGAGTTGACATCAGCACTGCACTGCAGCGAGGAATCATTGATGAGGCAAACGGACTCTACCGTGGTAGAGATGATGCTGGAAATGAATTTCAGATACCAATTTCGGAAGCAATTAAACGAGGTCTTGTGTTCACCGAATCAAGTGGTACGGTACAGTTGCAGGAAGAATCAAGGTTTATAAATATAACAAAGACATCCTTACTTCAGAGTGTTGTTGATCCAGCCACAGGTGAAGAGATATCTGTTGCAGAAGCAATCCAGCGGGGTATTTTGGATCAGAATAAAGGACTGTACACTCACCCTGTAACTGGAGAGGTAATGCCAATTACAGAAGCAGTTAATCGTGATTTAGTTGTTGCAGAAGTTAGGCAGTCTACAGTGGCTGCACGTGAGCCAGCAGATCAAGCCAGTGAAATACTTGTATCTCGAGAAGTTGCCTATACTGTGAAATCTGTCATAGATCCAAGAACAAACCGTGAGCTGAGCATTGCTGAGGCAACGTCACTTGGCATTCTGGACTGTGCTTCAAGTGAGTTTCATCATCCTGTCACCCGTGAAGTGATGTCTCTCGATGAAGCAATCGCACTTGGTCTGGTGCGTGTGAAACGGGGACGGCCATCGGCAGACAACATTGCAGAGGCTCGTGAGGAGAAAGTGCCAAGTATTCACATTGATGATGAGGCAGATGCACGTGAAGAAATGGCAAGTGAGGAACTGTCAGAGGAACGTCAAATATTTCAGATTGCAGGCGTAGTTGATCCCGAGTCTGGAGATGTCATTCCATTGAATGAAGCAATTGAGAATGGATTGGTTGACGAGTCTGGAGGCATGTACATCGACCCAAAAACTGGCCAGCAAATACCAATATCATCAGCTCTTGAGCGTGGCCTCATTGTAGGCCAGCTTGTGCACAAGACTGAGAAAAAACAGCTGTTCCGTAGCACGGTTGTTGCAAGCAGAATTGATGATATTGCTACTGTGTTCAACCCAGTAACTGGGACCCAGATTCCAGTGTCACAGGCAATTCAGATGGGTCTAATTGGTCGTGACTTAGTGTCGTATTATAATCCAGCCACTGATGAGACGATGAGCATTGACGAGGCAGTTCGCAGAGGTCTTGCCATCACGAGGTCAGCATCAGCAGGGAAGAAGTCAGCAACAGATGGCGTGATGGCCGTTGTAGACTGGGACAGTGGAATGATTGTCGAACAAAACACAGGAAGACAGTTGACTCCCACAGAGGCTCTGCATAAAGGACTGATTGATGAAGCAACAGCAAGCATGATTGTCAGCAAACAGGCTGCAAAGAGCACAGCTGAACCAATGGCAGATCAGATTCCTGATGAGGATGTGCAAATCATAATACGAACTACAGAAGTCGTTGAGAAGCCAGTGTCTGCTATAACTATCGAAGAAACCAAGTCATCTGCTGAGGAGGAATTTGAAGGACGGTTATCATTTGATGCAGCCGTCAAACTTGGTTTGTTTAGTGTCAAGACAGGAAAGTTTTTTAATCCACTCAGTGATTATGTCATGTCTCTATCAGATGCCGTGAATTTACGTCTGATAAACTCGAGGCTGCCAGCACTTGTCGACCTCCGCACTGGCAGAGTGTATACCCTGGACCAGGCTTTTGAAATGCAATTGATGAATATGTACACTGGCAGACTGGATATGTCACGAATTTCTGCTGCCAAAATTACGCTGGACCCACGATTTTTACCGGATGTTGATTGGCAGCTTGAGCTGAATGTAGAGGATGCAGTTGCATGCCGGTTATTTGATGTAGAATCTGGTCTGCTGCAGCATCCAGTGACTCGTCAGAAACTGACTTTGTCCGATGCTGTGAATGGTGGCATTATTGCTGGTGACATGACTATTGTTGTGAACTTGGAAACTGGAGCACGAATGTCACTGACGGAAGCTTTGTCTGCGGGACTTATTAATGGACAGACTGGAAAGATGGCTTTATCGGCTGGTATTGCAGGTGACAGTAGTGCTACTGAACTAACACTGTTGCAAGCAGTGAACTATGGACTTATTGTGAGTTGCTGCCCTCCAGACAGTACTAGTGTAATAAACAAGGAAACGGGAGAAAAGGTTCCGATAGATGACGCCATTCAGCATGGTCTGATACGTGAGAATGCTGCAGTTGTGTACAGTCCACGTGGTCGTCAACGAGTGTCTGTTAAACGAGCCATACAGCTTGGAATTGTCGACCGACAGTCTCTTTATTTCTGTGATCCTGATACAAAACGTCGTGTGGCACCTGTGGATGCTGCTCATCTTGGTTTAATGAGTTTACCTGGCGCACCTGTTCTTACTGATGTGGCCAGGCTGGCCCTCATTCAGTCAGCATTTGAGACTGATGTAGCAACTGAGGCAGACGCTCGTCTCAAGGAGAAGGTGACAGAATTGGCGGAAGCATTTCTAGCTCCAATCACTGACAAGTTAGCTGATGCAGCAACGCCACAGAAAGGCGGTGATAGCAAAATTGTTCAGTCATCAACAGAAACACAACCAGTGACAGTAACTGTTGAAGATGGAGTACTTTGCATGACAAAGAGAACGACAACTACCGTTGAGAAGACAGAGACAAAGGAGTCAACAGTAGACCAACCAGATGCTCGTGGGATAACATTTCATCGACCTGCAATTACTGCCACACCACAGATTGGAACAGTACCACAGACCACTATGATGTTGGCAGAAACAGACATTACTACATCAAGCCGACAGACTCCTCCTACAGTGGGAGAGGAAATGGTGACTACGACGTCAACTTCTGCTGTGTCTACTCCAATGGATGTTGATAGCAGTAGTCCTCGCAGAAGCCGACAACTTCCACAAGTTCCTGATGTGACGACAAAACAAAGTGTTGTTAGAAAGGAACAACTGATTGACACCGGAACTGGTGAATCGGTGCCAGCCAGTGAGGCATTGAGGCTCGGTCTAGTTGAGATAGACTGGAACAGCGGTCTGATAAAGAACACACGGACAGGTGAGGTACTGACTGGAGACGAGGCGATGAAACGTGGTCTGATTGACTCTTACATAAAGAACATAATCGACAACAGACTTCGCCATGTTGGCGTTAACGTTGGTGATGTGATCACCCTGAATGATGCTCTGACTACTGGCCTGCTACTTGTGCCACTAGGTCGCATATGTCACCCAGCAACAAACCAGCGTATGACTGTTGAAGAGGCAGTCGATGTAGGCTTCCTTGATCCAGACTGTTCACTAATCATAGATCCTGCCTCACAGCATGTGATCACATTGACCGACGCTGAGAAATCTGGCTTAATGGACTTCCACAGCGGAGATGTGAGGAACCGGGCAACTGGAAAGACGTTGACTTTGACTGAGATGGCTCTCCAGGGCTACATACCGGAGCGTGGATTGTCACGTGGATCTGACATCAGCAAGGACATGTCAGGTGGAGCAGTGATAAACATCAGCAGAAGTACGAAGACAACAGTTAAACGAGACACCGATGATCGTCGTCGAGACTTTGAACCTTTTTCAACACTTTCACTGAATGAAGCTGCGGAACGTGGCTTGATCGACACAGACACTGGGTTTTTTCGACATCCGTTGACTGGCGAGGTGATGTCATTGTCAGAAGCAGTCATGAGAGGATATGTTTCAGTGCCACTGAGAGAAGGTGACTTTGATGTCGTTGGCATAGACTTTGAAGAAGCCATTCGACGTGGTCTAATAGACATTTGTAATAATACATTTACTGAGCCGCTGACCGAGGTGCTGATGACACTTGATTCAGCCATCCGTAACGGCTATGTGATCATTCCTGAGAGCGGAGTGCAGCTGAGGATCACTGAGGAGAAAGAAGAGATAGTGGACGAATGTACAACAGTTGGGGAGATGTGTGAGGATGGAATTATACAGTTCACACGAACAACGGAGACTAGGTCATCAGTTGACGATCATTCACATGGCGTGTGTCTCATGGATGCCATTCTGAACAAGCTGCTGGATGTGGAGACTGGACTTTTCAATGATTCTTACACACAGCAACAGATGAATTTTGCTGAGGCAGTTTACAGGGGATTCATTGAACCCAGGTCTGCTAAGGTTAGTATTTGTAAGCTGGTGTTACTTTTTACTTTTTTTGTTACATAAACTATGTAGAAGATAGCTATAAATGCATAAAAGCATTAATTATGATTGTATATTATATAGCTTGTTGTCATATAATGAGCAGAATTGGTTTAAAATACCTCTTTCTTAATTTCTGAAACACTGGTATGTGAACAGTGTACATGGTGGTTTGATGTAGATTACACACAAGGTCAGTTTTTAAGTGACCCCTTTACTCCAGAATAAGCCAATCCTCCAAAGTAAACTATTTGGAATCGTTGTGGCATGTGCCACAGGCAGGATGTCATTTCTGTCACCAACCAACAATGTCATCAGAATGCTGAAGGATAATGTATATTGGTCAGTTTAAAATGATGCATTTGTTAAGCACTGGTTTGTGTTATTAATGCTTTCAGTACTTTGACGCTGTTAGTTGGGCAACAGAAGGTCATCCGTCCCATGGTTTCAAAACCCCTTGGGATGGTGGCTATTGTAAGTGGGGGTGATAATGCAGATTATAGCCTGTGGTTAACTCCACCTCTCTACTTCACAAGAAGGGTATGAAGAGTTTTGGTCTGTCCCGTGAGGACACTCATGGTAAGAATGACTCATCATCATCGTCATTGTTCAGCTTGCACCATTTCAGTTCATTGCTCCGCAAAGTGGTCACCTGAGCTGTTTCCGTGGTGGATCACCATCCCAATCCAGGCTCAGTCTCACAGACCTTTCCCTGATGCTCCAGTAATAGCACTGACCCAAGAATGACTGGAGATTTAGAATCCTGCGGGCAATCAACTAACCCAGAGTTACCTAGGAAAATGGCCATTAACACAGTGTGCATGTGTATGCATGTGTGTGTTGTTTGATAATGGAGGTTGTCTGAGATGAGACGTTGTGTGCATGTTGTAGGTTCTTGATGAGACAAGTAGAGCAATGCCGGACCTTGCTGCTGCGCTGGATCGTCACCTGCTTGATGTGAACGGTGTGATGAAAGAACCAGTGTCAGGTGAATCGCTGCACCTCGGAGAGGCAATTGATCGCAATCTGATTATTGACGTTCTCGTTAGTCGCGAAGGAGTTGATCGTGTAACTCGCATCAGTGAGACATTCCGACTGCATGTCGATTCTGTTTGTGACACGGTAACTGACCGCTGGTTGACACTGGGCAATGCTGTTGACACCGGCATCGTTGTTCCTACAGACGGAGAATATGTTGACCGACGCCGTGGCATCCATGTGCCACTGATTGATGCTGTCAGGGATGGTCTTATCCAAGGCAGACTGCTTGATGTGGAGAGAAAGAAAGAGGAAGTGTCAAGGAGAGGAAATGAGTCGGGTGTGAGAATGTTCAGTTCCATGAGGTCATCTCGAGCAGCTAGTGAAGATGTACCACTGTCAGTCAATGTCCGTGGTATTGTCGACCCTCGGTCACAAGTAGAACTGTCTGTGAAGGAGGCTATTGATGCTGGCATATTTGATGCAGCTACAGGTGAATATATAGATGTGACAACAGGTAAGAGACTGTCATTAGAACGTGCAATGGCTCTCAACCTGGTAGTGGCTGACAGAGCTGAGCATGTAGATGGGATGGTTGTTGAACATTCATACAGTATTGGAGCTGTTCTTGACCCAGTGACAGATGAGTTCATTTCACCGCGGGAGGCTGTTGAGCGTGGTCTACTAGACATGGCTCGTGGAGTCTACATTGAGCCAAAGACTCAAGAAACTATAACATTGGCTGAAGCCCTGGAGCGAGGGTTGATCCGTGCTGAGCCCCTGGAAGGTGCCGATGATGCAGAAATATTGCAGTGGGCAATGAAGAAGATGGTGTTCAGCATTAAGCGTGTGAGAGACTTGTCAACAGGTGAAATGATTGGTCCGGAGGAAGCAGTAAACCGAGGCATTCTAGATTCTGTAAATAGACTATACATTGACAGTCGAACTGGCAGGAAGATGTTACTGCATGAAGCTTATGAAGCTGGACTTATTGAAGCTGCAGAGACAATGCCTTCATCCATGCCTGGCCAGTCAGCTGCAGTATCATTGGAAGGACGGTCATTTAGTATTGTGGCTGTCATTGATCCTCACACCAATGAACAACTGACAGTTACGGAGGCAGTTGATCGACATCTGCTGGACGCTGCATTATCTCAGTTTGTTGATCTGTACAATGACAGAGTGATGTCCATTGAAGAAGCAGTGAGTCGTGGATACGTAATTGTCGACTATGATGATGGTGGTCCAGGTCCTGCGCCTGTTATGCATGACACGCAGTCATATCGGATCAAGTCTGTAATTGACCCACAGACTGGGGAGGAAATACCAATAGCAGACGCTGTCAGGCATAAAATAGTTGACAAGGCAACTGGCACTTACTGGAACATGAAGACCAATGAGCTGATACCAATTGATGAAGCAATTCGTCAGGGGCTAGTCATCACAGAACCGGTGGATGCAGCTGTTACCAAGACAACACAGTTTGAGATGTACTTGCTGACTGCCGTCAAAGATCCCAGAACTGGCAAAGAATATGATCCAGTCGAAGCAGAGAGAAGAGGGCTTATCAACAAGCTGCAGGGAGTGTACATTTACCCAGTCACTGGAGAAAAAATACCAATTCATGAAGCAATTGAAAGGAACCTGATCAGTGGTTCCCTGGTGGCTGAAGCTGATTATGATGACTTGCCACCTGGAGCATATACGGCCTTTGAGACGACAAGACCTGTGACGGCGAATGATATTGCTGGTGTGTGGGATCTGGTCTCTGGAAAACAGGTACCTGCTGGTAACTTTGTGTGACACTTTTCCTTCAGCACTTTAACACTGTTGGTTGGGTGACAGGATGGGCCTCGGGCTGCAGGAATACCGAAAATTTTTCTTGGTTCTGGCTTAACTTGGATTAACTCGTGTAAAGTAGGCTGGTTAATTAACCTCCTTGGTGATATGAATCTGGACAGAGTTTCGGTGTGAAAATGGTACGTGTTTAATGTTTCTGTTGAGGCCTACCTAATGACAGTTCAATGGTTTGAGCAGTGGACCACATACTCCTGCTGTGTCTGTATAACTGCAGCTATCCTCCCGCTGACGGCAGCTGTCAGTGCGTGTGCTGCAACTTATAATGTAGAATTGTAGATAAACTAATTTGTAGACCTAATCTCTGCATGTTGCTTGTAATTGTCTCTGTGTTCAACTACAAATCTAATGCAAGATTATCTATGCCAAATAAAATCCGATGTTTCATGGAATTTGACATTTAGCCTACAGTAGCCTGTACAATCAATGATGTGTGCTGAACAGAAGATGATAGTAGAATGGCCGGGATGAGGGAAGAGGAAGTTTATCAGTTACATGACACGATGACTGACCAGATCACTAGACTGTGACTAATTGAAACCATGGTAGACACACCAGCTGAAAGCTCTGGACATCTATTTAATGACGGGCAGAAACACACCGCAGGCAGGAGGAAGTCCACTAAATTGCACTGCGAGCTGGACTCGTGATTACCACTTTCCGACTTTGGTGCACCGCTGACATCCCATCTCAACAAAAGGCTTCAGTTTTTTTACCTCCTATAGTCTGTTTGTTCCTACCGTCAGACTTTCCACTGTTGGACATTGCACCTTTCCTGTCACTGGTGCATGTATAATTGTATATGGAAAGATTTACCTTCTGGTATTACCTTCTCACTGTCTGTGCTTACATTTGAGCACTGACTAAAAATGCACTTATTCCGTAATTCCTACCCTTGTCTTACCTTTTAACCGTTCCTCCACTTTGTGGCAATTGAAGTAGCTGTTTGTTGCTTCGACCATGTTCAAAATAAGATTGATTGATTGACTGACTTTCACTCTGCTTAAAGCACCCCCGAGTAATGAGAAACACTCCAGATTACTGCCAAGGACGTTAAACAAAAAATGAAAATGAAAATAGTGTTAGTAGTAGTAGTAGTAGTAGGATCAGGTAGTGTACACAGTGTTATAATGTCACAATATTTTGTTACAGTTATCGCAGTGACTATAAATCGTGTCACAACGGCGCAATACATTGTTGCTGAGAATACAAGGATGATATACAAAATGATTAGCACATACTTGCGGACTGTTAGAATGCTGAAGTGATTTGATAAATGTCTGCAGTTGTGGTACTGCTGTGTGTGTGTGTTTGATGCTGTAGTTGTCAGTAATGGAAGCAGTGAATGCCCGGCTGATTGATCTACAAGCAGGCACGTATCATAACCCAGCCACTGGTGAGGTAATCCCAATCCTGCTAGCTATCCAGCGTGGTCTCATCTCCACAGATGGTGATGCATCCCACCGTGATTCTGTGCCAATGCAGTTTTCCATGGACACCACGTCGGGCCATTGGGCCAGTAGCGGCAGTTTGACGGACTCGAAGGTTGCTGGTAGTAGGAGAACGGAGACAAAAGACACACTGACAAGGAAAGTGGAAACAAAGACGATAGTTGACATCTCATCTTTACCACGACGTGGCATGTCTGGTGACTCGTCATTACCTCGACATGGTGTTTCTGGTGACTCATCTTTACCACGACACGGCATGTCCGGTGACTCATCGTTACCACGCCATGGTGTGTCCGGTGACTCGTCTTTGCCTGGACATGGATTATCTGGTGACTCATCTTTACCTAGACACGGCACGTCCGGTGACTCATCGTTACCACACCATGGTGTGTTCGATGACTCATCTTTACCACAACATGGTGACTCATCATTGCCCCGACATGGTGTGTCTGGTGACTCATCTTTACCACAACACGGCTTGTCCGGTGAACACGTGACTATGACTGGCTCTGGGACATCGGTAGTTACAAATGGTGTAAAACTTGAAGAGCCCGTACAGGGAATGGACGAGCTGGATAATTTGATAGCAAAGATGAGAGATTCTGCCGGTTACACAGAAGATGATGATATTGAAGTTCGCGTCACACAAAGACCAGAAGTTGATCTTCACGTCAAGCAGCCGATGACTTTAAAGGAAGCAGTAGATGCTGGCTTAATAGATAAATCCACAGGACTTGTGACAGATCCATTTAGTGGTCAGCAGTTGACATTGGAAGATGCCGTGAAAGCTGGAATTATCGATGGAAAAACCAGCTCTGTCATGAATCCGTCTGTGGGGCAATTAGTCAGCCTGGAAGAAGCTCTTAAGTTGGGCATTGTTGATGGAAAGAGTGGAAAGGTACTTGACCCTACTACTAGAAGAGGAATCAGTATCGATGAAGCGATTCATTCTGGAGTGGTTGTTTCACATAAACCAGGTGTAAAGAAACAGGAGCCACTGACGTTAGATAAAGCACTCAGTAATGGCATGATGGATACAAGGACTGGAATGGTGACTGATCCTTTAACTGGACAAAAAATTACAATCGGTGAAGCAGTGGCTATGGGCATAATTGATGGAAAAGCCAGCTCTGTCATTGACCCGTCTACCGGGCGCTCAGTCAGCCTGGATGAAGCTCTGAAGTTAGGCATTGTTGATGGGAAAAGTGGAAAAGTTGTAAACTTAGCCACTGGTAAAAGTATCAGCATGTCAGAGGCTGCTCAACAGAGGCATAGAATGACAGATGTGGGTGCTGTAAGGTCTGATAAACTTGACGTGAGCTCTGGTTTACTGGCTGAATCAGCCACTGGGCGCCAGGTGATGCTGCAGCAAGCTGTAGTTACTTCTGAATTAATTGATACAACTGGACGTTCTACTCTGACTGAGGGCGTGCTTGATGGAGTCAATGGAACAATATCGGCGACCGCCTGGCATACATCTTCCAAACCTGGAACGTCACAGTCAACAGCGGCTTCGGCAGTGACTGACGTTGCCGAGGTGAGTTGTGATTCTTCGTCACAATTGTTAGCTGTTTCTAATGATGCTGTGCATGCTATTACTACTGCGCATTGCGTTGCACTAACCGATGATTTAATGCTGAGTGTATTGCAGAACGAGACTGGTGATGGAGGCGAAACTACCGGTACTGATGTTGAGCAACAACCGAGGGACAAATCAACGCCGGTAGCTACACATGATGAGAATCATCTGATGGAATTGGAACTTGAAGGCGATGATGACGCTGAAGCAGCACTACAGATAGTTGAGCTGAATGATTTACTGAAGGACAAGAGCCATGCTGACACACAGCAGCCGAAGCTAAGTGCAGCTAGTTCAATGACATTGCTAGAAGCAGTCACCAGTGGACTTGCCGACTCTACATCTGGGCTCTTTGAAGACCCGCATACTGGAAAGAAGATGCCACTTCGAGAAGCTATAGAACTTCGTCTTATTGCCACTGGCAAGATGTTGGTGACTGACACAGCCAAAGATGAGACTGTTTCTCTGCCGGAGTCAGTACGGAGGCAGATCGTTGATGCAGATTTTACAACATTTGTTGACACAAAAGCCAGCCGCCAGCTTTCTTTCACAGATGCCATACGTGAAGGTTTTATACGTGAAGATGATAGAATTCCAATGTTGAGTGAACTGGCAGCTGATGGACGATATGATCCCACAACTGGAACAGTTGTCGATCCAAACACTGGGCAGCGGATCAGTCTACTTGAGGCTATTGAGAGCAAGCTGCTTGATAGGCAGTCTGTACGCCTGCTTGACCCAGCAACTGGCAATGACATCAGTTTGGCGGAGGCATTTGAACGTGGCATTCTGGACCCCGACACTGGCATACTGCTTGACACTTACACCGGACAAACAATGAACTTGGTTGATTCTGTCAACAAAGCAGTTCTTGGCATGACCACCACGTGTTTGTCAGATGCTAAACCACCAGCTCGTCAACAGGGACCATCAGTTGCCGATAAACACATGAATCTTGACGAAAGTAACATTAGTAAACTCACAGGTGCTGCTGACCGCAAGGAAACACCTGAGAACATTGACGAAGGCTCAAAAACTTACTCAATAACTGATGCAATTCAAGATGGAATTTATGATCCCAAGAGGAATGTAGTGATTGATCCAGCATCTGGACGACAGATGTCTCTGGAAGAAGCTGTTGAGATTGGACTGATAGACATTTCAAGAGCCATGGTGCGAGATCCACATACCGGTCAGAAAGTGGCGTTTGAAGTTCTGGTTGAGATGGGTTTGATTGATATCAATACTGGAATGGTACGAGATTCTCAGGGTCGACATATTCCACTGGAAGACGCCGTGTTGAATGGATTGATGTTCGAGAATCCACCACTGACTGGTCCACTGACCCTTCTGCAGCTCATTGATGAAGGACTTTTTAAGGTGGAAACCAGTGAGTTCTTCGACCCGATATCAAGAGAGCTGGTGTCCCTGCGTGAAGCTGTGGTACGGTCATTGCTGGATCCACAGTCTATAGTAGTTCATGAAATTGGAAGCAGTGAAGTGCTGGGCATACAAGACGCCATCAATGTTGGAGTGATCGATGCAGAGTCTGGTTATGTGAGAGACAACCTGTCTCGTGAGGTGATTTCACTGGCTGATGCTCTTGACCGAAGTATTGTCCTCGGCAAACCACTGCCCATCGTAACAGCCATCGACATTGGGTTGCTGAATGAAACGACAGCTAAGTTCCTCGACCCTTCTTGTCGCAAATTCTTTTCACTGGCTGCAGCCATTGAGAATGGATTGATTGACAGCGATTCATGCTTCACCGATCCTGCAACAGGCCGAGCAATATCCGTGTCTCGTGCTGTGTCCTGTGGAGTTCTTGATCCGGAAAGTGCCTGTGTGACTAACCTTCATACGGGCGATGTTATGACACTTAAGGAAGCCATTACTGCAGCCAAGCTGATGCATTCGTCTGCTAGTAAACCACCAATGTCTGTTGATAAAGCCATCTCACTAGGACACTTCAACCAGTCATCAAACTTATTCACTGATCCACATTCCAAAGAGGAATTGACGCTGGAAGCTGCAGTGGCTGCTGGATATCTTGACAGCAACTCGACGATGTCTGACTCGGCCACCGGAAGAAGGATCACAGTTGCTCAGTTTTTGAATGAAATGCAACCGAAAGTTGGCAAGTCCAGTTTGAGTTTGCAGGAAGCAGTGGAGAAGGGTTACTACAACGCTGCTGATGGTACATTGGTCAATCCTAGCACTGGTACACGAATGACACTTGCTGAGGCTGTGCATAGTGGCGTCATCGAAGGCTCAAAGAACTTCATCAGAGTGGATGGAAAAGAAGTCAGTTTGCAGGACGCGATCCAGAAAGGTCTGATTGACCCACTGAGCAGTGAAGTTGCTATACCTGGAATGCCTGTGATGTCAGTGTCGGATGCTATCAGCTGCAAGGTTGTGATTGACGATGATGAAGACAAGGAGCACAAGGTGGCGGGTGATGACGTGGATAGAAAGGGTGACGAAAGTAGAAAGAAGAAGCTGAACATGCCACTGCAGGAAGTGCTGCAGATGGGACTATTCATTGAAGACACTGGCAAGGTTGAGAACCCCGAGACACATGAGCTGCTGACTGTGCAAGAGGCGTTTGATTCGTGTCTCATAGACAAAGACTCAGTGAAGTTCAAGCATCCGGCAGTTGGACTGTTGATGAGTTTTGACGAGTCAGTGAAGAGTGAGTTAGTTGATCCAAGCACGGGTGACGTGATGAGCCCAGAGGGAGAGTCGCTGACTCTAAAAGAAGCGGTCGGTGAAGGTCTGGTCATTACGGCTCTGACTGATAAAGGACTCAGTTTGATTGACATTGTTCAGCAAGGTGTCTATGAGCCAGTTTCGGGTAGACTCACTCATCCGTTCTCCGGTGTAGAGATGACCGTCCAGGAAGGCATAGAGACTGGGCTGATTGACACCAAGAAGACAAGAGTTTGTGACGCTAACCAGCAAGAAATGTCAACAGACCAGGCAATCAGTCAGAAGCTGATCAACACTGACACAGGTCGTTTTGAAGAACCAGATTCAGGAGAACCTCTGACACTTGGAGAGGCAATCACCAAGAATTATCTGATTGAACAGAAGCTGACCAAACTGAGCATAGATGAGGCAGTTGATCGTGGTCTGTTTGACGTTAGAAATGGAATTTTTGTCGATCCTGTTACTGGCAAACATATGAAGATGATGGAAGCTATCAAGTCTGGCTTGCTTGATCCTAGCCAGACGTTGCTGACCAGTCCAGATGGCAGCAGAATGTTGACTCTGGATGAAGCTATTGCTGCTGGAATGGTGGACGTTAATACAGGAGAGCTGATTGACACACACACTGGACAGAGAATGTCATTTGTTGAAGCAACTGACAGAGGTCTTGTGTTGGATACGTACGTTCCACCAATGATGAGCTTTACGGAGGCAAATACAAAGGGTCTGTTTGACAGAAGAACTGGCAACTTCTCACACCCTGTCACTGGAACAAGACTGAACTTTGAGGCAGCTATCAACACAGGTCTGATTGATCCAGAGAAATGTCAGCTAATTCTGCCCGGCCCTGGAGAGCTGAGCACACTCGCTGCAGCAATTGATGAGGATATTGTTGATGACAAGTTTGTCAATATAACGGAGCCAACACGCAAACATACGGCATTGCTAGTCGATGCATTGTCTGATGATCGACTTGTACTGGATCAGAATCAGCTCCAGTTAGACAGCTCAATGCAGATGAAAGACACGCCACCAACTGGAATTGCCGGAGCTTCGTATGGAAGTGATGATGCTGTGATATCTGAGGTGGAGAGTGAGAAACGTCAGATGGAGACAGTATCATCAGGACCTGGAATTGCTGGACCATCCGCTGCAGTGGATGATTCCACTGACAGCAAAATGACAATGGTGAGTAGTGAGAGTGGTGTGAGGCATGGTGTGTTATTGTGTGCAGTGCGTGGCATGAGTTTGTCTAGTCTTGTTAACAGTAATTTGTTTGACAGGGACACTTGTTCACTATTCATTCCTGACAGTGACACAAGCATCACCTTGTCTGATGCTCTTTCACGTGGTATTGTTGACTTTTCTCATGTAGCTGTACGTAGCTTGGTCACTGGTCAGGTATTTGACTTCCATACTGCATGTAAAAATGGCCTTGTAGACCTCAAGACTGGATCTGTGTATTATCCGGCTACAGGAAGCTGGCTGGGACTGATGGATGCCATTGATCAAGGCATTGTATTTGATGGGAGCGACGGTCAAAAAACGCTACAGGAACTTGTTGACCAAGGCATATTTGATGTAACGTCGGCCATGTTTGTTCATGCACCGACTAAAATGACGATGAACTTGCAACAGTCTCTTGAATCTGGTCTCCTTAATGCCAACAAGCTGCTGATTATGCTGCCTGCAACACGTGAAGCTTTTACACTGCAGTATGCTATTGCTAATGGGTTGGCAGACACACAACGTGAGCTGATCAGTAGTCCTCTGACTGGAACACAGTTCAGGTTGGTTGATCTATGTAGTGCTGGTGAAATACAGACATCACCACAGCTTCCAGCCGGTTCATTGACTTTAAAGCAGGTGCCCTTGCAAGGACTGCTGAGTGCAGAGACGAGGCGTGTGCCGCATTCTGTCACTGGTGAATGGCTGACTCTGGCCGAGGCTCTTGACTCTGGCGTCATCAGTTCTGCAGATACAATGGTTAAAGACTGCCGGACTGGTAGTCTGATCAGCCTTGGTGCAGCAATTGATGCACAGATGGTGGAAACAAGGATGACTGAGATGGTTAATCCACTAACAGGAAGTCGGAGTTCATTGTTTGCAGCACTGGAGCATGGACTGGGCCTGAGTGTGCAGGAAGCCATTAGTGCAGGTTTCTTCAATGGTGAGACTGGGAGATTTGTGAACCCAGACACAACTGAAGAACTGACACTGTCTGAAGCCATTGCAGCTGGCCTGATTGATCCAACAACGAGTTTCATGACTGATGCAGACACAGGCTTGCCCGTCAGTCTTGGTGAAGCGTTGTCTCGCGGCATGGTCGACAGCAGCACGGGAGATGTTATAAATACATGGACATTAACACGACTGGGATTGACTGAAGCTGTTCACACTGGTCTGATTCTCAGTGACATCACACAACAGAAATTTGATGGAGGCCAAATGGCAGGAGTC